>ORMF010995639.1_pt1 | contig 29740 bp, 25 predicted proteins | sample 1779871 | NCBI WGS metagenome assembly ORMF01 (sample SAMEA104232316, study PRJEB22302) | groundwater metagenome | biome: forest; feature: aquifer; material: groundwater | place: USA | collected 2011-08-07 | depth 5.4 m | reverse complement strand
GAGCCGCAATCTGCCAGAGCGTGGGTGTGCTGGGATCCTCGTGTTTCGTGCACGGCAGAACGTACACCGCCCGCATGGCCGTGGTCGGGGCGAATCGTCAGGAGTTGACCACTCCCATTACCGCGACACGAACATTCGTTGCAACAATTCGTTTAGTATTGGAATCCGACGCCGCGATTGTGGGATCGAGAGAACCGTTCCAGATTCGACTCCGTCCGTCTTCGGAAGACCAGAATGTTCCATGTTTTTTTAATGAGAGTCCATTAGATCCGAATGCTCAATTGATTTCGGTTCCGGTCCCACTTCAACAGGATGAACGACAATACAGTTTTCCTCTTCAAGGGTCAGAACGCACCCTCTTCTTTGCATTCGAATGCCCGTCGCTCGTACCGACAGTGCCGTCCGCCACACTCACTCTTTCACTCCAGCCCATCGCTCCTACGCTTTCGATTATTTCTCCGCGTCCCCAAACCGATGTGCCGGTTGGGCATGGGGCATCGGGCCAATCATCAGTGTTGGTTTCAATTCTCGCGGATCATTTGCCAATTGGCACCCCTTTGCAATTAAGATGGTCATTGAATAATGCATTGGAAGTGTTGGACTCCACCATTTCTCAGACCAACCTTTCGAAAACGCTCTCTATTCCCATTTCCGCGGGACAGTTGGGGAAATCAACAACGATCACACTCCGTATTGTTGAGCAAGACCCGAATGGATCGTTGAAGCAGATTGTCTTCCGCCGTGTCACCGTAGTCCCCAAAGGCAGTTCATTCGCCATACTTGCTCCAGCGGATGGCGCAACGGTTCCCGTGGAACGGACGCTCCTCGATTCTTCCCTAGTTTCACTGAACATCCGTGCGGATACCTTGCCCGCAAATATCACAAAAGTCTTACGTTGGTCGCTGGATGACGGGCCAGAGCATGCGCTCGCATCATTCAGTGGAGCCAGTGATGTGCGCACTGTTGCGATTCCCATTCCCAATTCTCGCATCGGGGAATCGGTGCGTATTACCGTAAAGCTTTATCTCAAGCAATATCGACAGGATAATACAGAAACATTGGTGCTGATTCATTCACAAACTGTGAGAGTGCAACCACAGACTGCGATTCTTTCCATTCAATCGCCGCAACCCGATGCGATTGTACCTATCGATGCGTTATCGCGCGTGGCGGTGACCATCTCTGCTCAAGGGTTCATGGCAAACACAACAAAATTAATCCAATGGTCGTTGAATGGTAGCTCGCCGCAAACAGTAAAAGCATTGACGACGTCAAACGTCACAACCTCGTTTTTCGTTCCGATCTCTGAACTGATGATTAGTCAACGCCTTACACTGGATGTTCAAATCCTTGAAAAAGACAAGACGGGCGCTCTGCAGACCGTCGCGCAACAGCGCGTTGGGTTTACTCCGCGCTCCGGCGCTCTCACCATTCTTACTCCCAGTCCTTCAACAACATTCTATCACACCGATCAACAACGCGAGGTGAAGTTTTTAGCATCAATGCGTGCCCAAGGATTGCCGTGGGGGCAGAAAGAATTGGCGTGGAGCTTGAATGATTCCACAACACTCAATCGCATTCTCATCACACGAGAGCGCACCATACAGCGTGCGGGTATTCCGATCACCATCGGGACCGAATGGTTGCAGGACCTTGCTGATCAGCCTAAAGCATTTACCCTGAAGATGGTGATTATCAGCCCCACTGTTGTTGATGAAAAGAAGAAATCAATTGTCGAAGAACGTGTTCCATTCATCATCCAACGGAAAGGGGCAACGACCACAACCTTTGGCGCAGCAGCCAAGAGTGTTGTATCCGTATCACAGAAGTCCATAGTCCGGCCGGGGGCTCGTGAAGAGTTCCGCATCACGCTCAAAAATACCGGAACAGCCCCGTGGCGCACCGGAGAGCAGATTACGTTATCACCGCACCCGTTGAATAATCCGACGCACACGTTGTGGAACGCGCAATCGAATGTGCCCATCTCTCGTACGGTCAATCCTGGCGAAACAGTCACTCTGGTCATGGTCGCTCGCGCGCCATCGACCCCGAATCGGTATCGGTTACAATGGAGGATGACCAGGAGTGTAGGGGTGGGGGGCATTCTCATGCCATTCGGAGATATTGTTTCGACATCAATACTCAATGTTGTACAGTAATATTGTCATCGCATGATTCCTCGGCATCACATCCTTGGTGGATTGTTCACGGTCACAGTGGTGGGCGTCGGTATTATTGTTGCGCGGATGGCAGTGTGGCCGTCGGTACCATTCAGTAGCGCTCTTGATAGTGGTGAAGTGTCCCGCCAAACTCTTTCCGAGCGGTTGGTGAACAATACTCTTGGCGATGGATTGGAAGTTCTCACTTCAGAATCCGCAACACTGAAGTCTGCTTGGAAGTCGAAAGCGTCAACGTTTGTATTCGAGGCGTGGTTTCGGTACAACGATAGTAATGATTGGCGCTGGATTGTTGGAAGTCTGGAGAAAAAGAAACCATGGGGAATTGAAGTGCGGAGCAACGACGATCATCTCGGATATGTTGTCCGGACCACCACGGGTACAATTGTACGAGCCGGCAATACTGCGGTTGCGCCCCGGCAGTGGCACCACGTGGTGTGGCAATGGAATGGGAATGTTGTGCAAGCATTTATTGATGGCAAGAAGGATATGGAATTGCCATTGCCGCGCAAGCTCATGGGTAGCGTCCCCGCTCAACTGACAATCGGGAAAGGGATCTGGGATCAAGATGAGCAGTCGTTTTATGGTTCGATCGACGAAGTGCGTGTGCTCCCGCGCGTACTCACAGTAATAGAGATTCAAGACCGATTTCAAAAAGGGATCGCCGCGCTCCAAGCCGTGAATAATGCAACGAAACGGCGCGCCGAGGAGGCGGCTGCCGCCGTCAACGCTGACACTCCGGTGGCAGCAGTAGAACCAGTACGTACCAATACAACGAGGTCATTGTCAAATCAAACGAACGTTTTCCAGACTAAGCCATTGATCGATTCGGGTCCTGCTCCCTCCACGAGTACAAGTTCCACCCCCATCACCCTGAGCATTGTCTCAAGTCGCCCAGAGATTAACGCCGGAGAAACCATACGGCTGAATTGGCTGAGTACTCCCAAAGGAAATTCTGCCATCCGGTGTCATCTCCGGACATCCATTGGGCAACGCGAAATTGATCAACTTGTGATCCCATTAGGTGATGGTACGCGTGATGTGCAGCCACTTGGGAATGATACCGATGTGATCTACACCTACGCATACATCTGTCCCGAGATTCAACCAGCATTGGTGACGGTGAAAGTTCACCCGGGAGCCCAAGCGGAACTCGTTGTACTACCCGCCACTGTTGATTTAGGGAAAGTAGCGAGAGGTGAAAAAGCGGCAGTCAAGGATGTAAAAATAGAGGGTCGTTGTGGTCAGCGAGCATGTTCACCGCTATCGTGGACCACGCATACGGAAACTCCTTTTGAGTGGAAGCCGGCCTCGGGGACTGGAGAACAATTCGTGAAGTTGTCCGCAGACACCACTGTGGTCGGAACATTTGAGAAAACGCTCACTATTCGGTCGAATGATCAAGTCAAAACGGTCAGCGCTCGTATCCAGGTCATTCCTCCTGCCGCCCGAGTCCTGTCGCTGGATATTACAGCACCCACACAAGAGATCTTGCAGTTAAAACCATTTACGATTGGACAATCGTTCCGGCTCGTGGCGCGCGCAACATATACCGATGGGTCAACCCGTCAAAGTGATGTCCCAGCGGACCAATCATTGTTTCGGTGGATTGTTGTTGATGCGCCAGCCGGGTTAACCGTGAACCCTGAAACCGGAGAAGCCGTGACCAGTTTGGACCCTGCGCGTAGCGGTGCAACAATCCTTAAATATGTGGTGCGGGTAACCTATACCGGTGAGGCCACACCGATCACGATGGTCCAACAGATTCTTGTTCAATATCGATCGACAGGATTGTAGTCGTATGCAAAAGATTATTTGTATCGTGGGGCCGACGGCCAGTGGGAAAACGGCTCTCGGCATTACACTAGCCAAGAAATTCAATGGGGAAGTGGTGAGCGCAGATAGCCGGATGGTGTATCGCGGGATGGAGATTGGGACGGCTGTCCCAAAAGGGACCCTTCGACCCTCCTTCGTTAAAACTTCGGAGGGCAGGCAGGCTCAGGGAATATTGGGACGGGCTTTAGTTGTTGAGGGTGTGCCGCATTATCTGATTGGGATTGTTGAGCCGGATCATCCGTTTACGGTGGTGGATTGGCGGGAGCAGGCGATTACTGTGATTGACGATATCCTCAAACGCGGGAAATTGCCGATTGTTGTTGGCGGAACGGGCTTGTATTTTTCTGTACTACTCGATAATTTTGAAATTCCGCCCGGCACTGCTGATAATGAGGAGCGAGCAAAACTTGAGAAATTATGGAAAACACCCAGTGGTAAAGAACAGATTGTTCAAACATTGCTCAGGCTTGACCCCGACGCGAACAAAGTAGTGGATTTGAAAAATTCTCGGCGCGTCATTCGCGCGATCGAAGTGTGTAAAGCCAGCGGCAAGCCGTTTACCCAGCAGCTCAAGAAAAAAGCGCCTCTATATGAGGCGCTTGAGATCGGCTTGACTATTCAAAAAGAAGAGTTAGAAAAAAGGCTTGAGGAACGCACAGAGCAACAGTTTCGCGATGGGTTATTGGAGGAGGTGAAATTGCTTAAACAGCAATACGGCTGCAATGTTCCGTCCATGCTAGGATTTGTCTATAAGGAGGTGTGCCAGTACCTGGATGGAGAGCTAAGTCTTGAGAAAACGAAAGAGATAATCACTCTACAGAATCGTCAGTATGCCAAACGGCAGATGACATGGTTTAAGAGGGATAAGCGAATACAATGGGTTGATGATCCGCAAGAGGCAATGGAGTTAGTAAGCGGTTTTCTTATGCAAGGAGTTTCTTAACAAGTTCACTCACTAATTTTCCATCGGCTCGGCCTTTGGTTCTGGTGCTGACTTCTTTCATGACTTTTCCAAAATCAGATGCAGAAGCCGCACCAGTGGATTGAATTGCTTCTTTAACGATTGCTTCAATCTCTTGGCTCGACAGTTGTTGCGGCAAGAATGCTTCTAACATTTTCATCTCTCGCTCTTCTTTGGTGGCCAAGTCTTCGCGTCCGCCTTTATTGTATTCTTCGATCGACTCTTTGCGGCGCTTCACTTCGCGGCTCACGAGCCCCATGATCTCATCTTCGCTCGCATCATGTTTTTCTCCTTGAGTTTCACTCATCTGAATAGCTGAAAGAAGCATCCGTAATGTCGAGAGTTTGAGTTCGTCTTTGGCGATCATGGCCTGTTTGAGTTGCTGCTGGAGATCTTGTTTGGTCATACGGATATGTTGTCATTCCGGCGAGTCTGTGACGAGACCGGAATCCGACCACCGCCTAGGGCGGGGCCCCGCACGCTGCGGTGGTCGGATCCTGGACAAGCCAGGATGACGATTTGTTGGCTAAGATTCAATACCAAAATGATCCAAGAGGAGTCCTCGGACAACTTCCGGGTTTGCTGTCCCCTTGGTTTTTTTCATCACCTGTCCCACTAAAAATTGTAATGCGGCGATTTTTCCTGCTTTCACCTCTGCCGCCACTTTTGGGTTCTCAGCCAGGACGGTTTGGAGAATGGGCTGAAGCGCGCCCTCATCGGACACTTGCGTAAGCCCCTGTTCCTCTAAGAGCTGCGATGGATCGCCACCGGCTTTGACCATATGGGTCAGAAGTTGCACCGCGTTCGTACTGTTAATCTTCGTGCCAGCAATCATCGTGATAAGTTCCGCGAAGTTTTCCGCGTCAAGCTTCATTGTCTCGAGACTCAACTTTTCTTGGTTAAGAATGCCTAAGAGTTTGCTGCCAATCCATCCACCGGCCAACTTCGCTATTTTTTTTCGAGCGGCGAGCGCGTTTGTGGTATCCGACTCCTGCGTCGTTCTAATCCAAGTGGTGAGTTCGCTCATGACTTTTTCAACAAAATCCGCAAGGTGGGGGACATCGACAAACAATCCAGCATCGGATTTTTCAAATCCATATTCTTCCATGAGGCGTTTGCGTTTGGCATCGGGGAGCTCAGGGAGATGTTCGCGGAGCTTCTCCACCCATTCCGGTGCGAACGTCAGTGGAGGAAGATCCGGTTCAGGAAAATATCGGTAGTCATGCGCTTCTTCTTTGGTGCGCTGTTCCACTGTGGCTCCTCTTGCATCGTCCCATCCGCGGGTGGAAAGGAAGTTCACGGGTGTGCCCGCATCCCAAAGTTTTGTTTGACGCTTTTCTTCATACTCCAATGCCCGTTCGACTGCCTTGAAGGAGTTAATATTTTTTACTTCTGTCTTCGGACTGAGTTTAGAGTAGTCTGTGATCCAATCAGGTTCATCTGTTACTCTGTTGCTCAGTTCTTTTGTTTCTCGAAGAGATATATTCGCATCACACCGCATGTGCCCCTTCTCCATGTCTGCTTCGGAAACGTTCACAGCGCGGGCAATGCGTTGCAGTTCTTGGAGGAACGCTTTCGCTTCACCCGCAGTGCGGAAGTCGGGCTCGGTCACAATTTCCATCAACGGACTCCCACAACGGTTAAAATCAACAAAACTTTCTTTGTTGTCTTTGCTGTGTTGGAGTTTTCCCGCATCTTCTTCGAGGTGGAGGCGGGTGATGCGAACCTTTTTGTGATAGGTGCCTTGGGGTGAGGGAACATCAAATTCCAACCAACCTTTGATACTCACTGGTTGATCGTACTGGGAGATTTGATACCCCTTTGGGAGGTCGGGATAAAAATAGTTTTTCCGATCAAATTTGGAAAAGGCCGGGATTTCACAGTTGAGCGCTAAGGCCATGAGGATGCCTTTTTCTAATGCGGTTTTGTTGAGAACAGGCAGTGTCCCGGGCTGAGCAGTGCAAATGGGGCAAATAGCGGTATTGGGCGGGTCATCATCCGCCATGTTTTTGCAACCACAAAACATCTTGCTTTTGGTGTTGATGCGGATGTGGATTTCGAGACCGATCACTGGCTGTAGCATAAAGTTCCAAATTTCAAGCACCAAATTTCAAATAAATCTCAATATTCAATAGCCAAAGCGTTTCGAATTTGGAGCTTATTTGAGATTTGTTATTTGGATTTTGGGATTTTCAGTTGTCTGCAGACAACTGACCATATCTTCTCATGGATTTCGTGTTTCGACAACAGGGTGCCTATCGGCGCACAATCGATGAGGGTCATTGGGCGTGTTTTCGAAGCGGCGAGCTGTTTGTAGATATTAAGAATGTCGTTTTGGTGCGACCGATTACGTTCAATGTGATCCATGTGCAGTTTTGTTTTTTTCGCGCGTTCGCGCAGAAGTTTTAATGAGACGTCGGTCGGGACGGTCAGAACAATCGTGTGGTCTGCTTTCGGGATTCCGAAGATTTCGTATTCGAGATGCTCCGCCCACTTCCACAAGTGTTGTCGTTTTGTGGCTGGTACTTTTGCCGCGGCGTACACAAGACCACTGGTAATGTATCGACTAGAGATAACTACCTCGCCATTGTGGACCCATTGTTGTAGCTGTTTTTTTGCATCAAATCGATCCACCGCGTAGAGAATACTGCTAGCGTAGGCATTTAGTTTGTCGGGATCTCCGTATCGACCTTTAAGGTATTCATCCACTGTCCACGCGGCGGGGTGACCATGGCGAGGGAACGCAATCGTGCGCGTGGGAATTTTTCCTTTCCGCATTCGACTCACTAGGAGCTTCAGCTGAGTGGTTTTTCCCGATCCGTCGGTTCCTTCGATGACGATGAGCATACCACGTACTGTCATCCTCGGGCTTGACCCGAGGATCCAGAAAGAAAAACAAACAAAATAACTTTTTGTATTTTTGTTTAGTCTGGATTCCCGCTCAAGGCGGGAATGACAGTATAGACAAACTTGTAACTCCTAATTCATATCTTTTCAAAAACAAAGCCGTCATCCATATCTTCAACTACTTGACCAATAAATTTAATTGGCGATTCATTCGTTTTGGAAATGGCCTGTAGATCTAAACCTACCACAGAATCTACTCCAAAAATTATTCCTCCTTTATGTGTTGCGCGAACTAATTCATTGGCAAGAGCCTTGGTGTATTCGCGGTTGTAAACAAAAGTTGAATCAATTCCATTAACTGCAAAATTTGCCGCACCATCTTTCATATGTGCCACAAAATCGAGCATGTCAGCGTTAACGTCGGCTTCATAGAAATCTCCAGTAGTTTTCTCTTCTATTGGTTGAAAAAGAGCTTGTTCGCTTGAATCAATCTGAACATCCACATCAATATATGCTTTTGCCTTTAACAGTTTTGCTAGATTATACATATACGTAACTCTCCGTGGCCCTCCACCCAGATCCACTAATGCTTGGTTTTTAATATGTTCTTTAAAAAAGCGCTGTATTAATTCTAGGTTAGATCCCGGTTCTGGTTTCGTTTCTAACTCTAATAAATCTTGCCATCGATAGGAAAAGGATGTTTTCCCACTCCATTCGCGGTGCTTTTTTTCCACTTGAATCAACTCAGAGTACTCTTCCGGAAGGATTCGATCACGGACCAAGAAACTATCAAGGGTAAAAATCGACTTTTCTGCTGGCGGTATAACAAATTGTCCAGGCTCGCCCATAATTGCACTTTAGAGGTAAAAGGATTTTTGAGTTTATCGTTCAAAAAATTCCTGAGGAAAATTTGGCTTCACGGCTCTCAGGTCGCGGACAAGCAGCGGATGTGCGTTTTTGACTTGCTCGTACATATCGTAACACAGATCGCGGTAGGAGAAGTGCCCGCCCGCTTTGGTGCGCAATTCGACCATGTGGTAGAGTTCTCGGAGATTCATTTTAAACAGCGTGCGTTTTTTCCATGCAAGCGCCATGAGATATTGGCTGGTTTTCCCAAGGTGTTTTTCAAGTTCTTCAACGCGTTGTTTGTTGCCAGCCATGAGTGTCTGGTACCGTGGTAAAAGCCCGGCCTCTTCCACGTCTCGAGGAGTTTCGTATCCATGGCGCACGGAAAGGTCTTGGTTTATTTGTGTGCATAGGCGATGGCGTTGCAAGTCGCGGAATGCTCCGTAGTCAAACAGTGTATCAAACATAAGCCCCTGCCCGACTTCGAATTCTCGGGCCACTCCATCGTGCGCATCGCGCTTGTTCTGTATGCTGTCGACGACTTCCTGTTTTGTTTCCAGAGGAAGGGCTCGGACGGTTTGGACGATCGTGCGGAAGGGGAGCGTGGATTGTGCGTACAGAAGTGTGGAGATAAGTTCGTCTTCTGGAGCAATTTGTTCCGTGATGTATTCAACGCGGGGATCCTGATTCTTGATTCCCACCGCAGCGTGCGGGGCCCCGCCCCAGGCGGTGGCTGATTCCTGATTCGCGAGGAGCCGTTCCCCCCATTTTTTCATCGTCTCATTTTTTTTGACCAGATAGTCTTTTGGATCAGTGTATTTTACGAGCGTGGGCGCGCCCTTCACTTGCAATGAAAGTTGTTCGCGGAGTTTTTGAACAAGATGTGGATTGGTGGTAGAACCCAAGAGTTCTTCTAACAGATGTTCCACTTTGCGCGCCTGGGGGTTATATGCTGGGTGCGTAGCCGCGTGTTCGATTTCTTTCCCAATGTCGTTCATTTCTTTGAGCGGATGGGCCAAGAGTTTTGACACGCAGTGCCGCATGGCGCGTGCGCTCATGATCATGCCAAAATTGGTAAGCGTTGCTGTGGGCAGGAGATAGCGGGCAACATCCAAGCTCCTGGCGCGGCATTTGTTTTGATACGCCTTCTCTTTCATCTCCGTTGGCTTCGGATACTGTTTTGCGTAGAACACCACCATGCCGTCGACGATTTCTTTATACCCATCCATGAGCTCATGAATCCCTTCCATATAGATTTTCTCGAGCGCGGCATCAGCTTTGACATTTTCGGGCACAAAAAAACGTTCAATATTGAACGGTTGATAGCGTGTGGATTTTTCTTGGTAGCTGGCCAGACGGTTATCTTCGACCACCTTGCTCGCAAGAATCGAAACATTTTCAAGCGCCATGGGGATCACGGCCATGTCCGCCACTGACGCATCGCCAAACCCCAGCACCCATTTTTCGTGAAACTCCGCGCTTTTTTCTTCGGTCAATTCATCGATGGTATCTTTGATCGATTCTGGGCTGCGGCTATATTTAGCCATCGCCACAGCGAGGACTTCGGGGGGCAAACCGGTGATGGCGAAGATTTCACGTTTCATATGTGTGTTCCAGTGGAGCCATAGCCACCGCGGGACTCAGCCGCGATTTCTTCTTCAGAAAATTCTGCTTTATCGATGCGGATGAAGGCAGCTTGACCCAGGCGTTCACCCCGTTCAATGCTCACAGAGGAATCGGTAAAGTTGTAGAATTGGAGAAGAATTTCATCGTTCGGCCCGCAGTAGTCTTGATCAACAATCCCGATGCCTTGAGGGATTGAAAGTCCTTTGCGTTGCGGTGTGGAAGAGCGGGGGACCACCACCAGCATATAGTGTTCCGGAGTCTGAACAATAATGTTGGTTGGGATCCGTACAATGGTCTTTGGTGCAACGGTTGTATCGATGCGGCTGTAGAGATCGAATGCCACTGACCCGTTCGTTTGATAGGTCGGCAACGGAAGTGTGGGGTCGATGCGTTTGATCCGCACGTGCATATGTCGCTAGAGTTTCACGCTTTGAAGAATGTGTTCCAATTGCTGATGAAGTTCATCGAGTGTTCCGTTGTTGTCGATTGTCCATTGGGCTGTTTGGGCCGCTTCTTGGATTTGCAATTCTGCCTCGGCCTGTGAATCTCTTTGAAATTGTTCAAATGTTTTTGTGGTGTCGTCGCTGTTCTCACCGCGCTTGATTAATCGTTGATAGCGTGTGAGGGGATCAGCGATGATCGAGACCAGAAAAAAGCCGGGGATCTTTTTTAAGTAGCTGAGGTCAGGCAGGCGCCGGACACCATCTACCGTGATCAACTCTGATGGGTCACCAGTGACATCGGCGGCGATGACGCGAGCCAAGGTGTCTTGTCCGAATGTTTCTCTAAGAATCTGGGACATGTGTTGTTGATTCTCCCGAGTGATATCCAGACTGAGCCGTTTGAGAAGATCGCGAAGAATATTTGAAAAACGGTACGATGGGGCGCCGTATTTTTTGTGGAGATATCGGCATGCCGTGCCTTTGCCACTAGCGAGTTCTCCGACAAATCCGAGGATGATTTTCTTCATATGATTCGACAGAATCATGTCGCGCAATGTCCTTTGAGGCGCGACCCAATGGCATCAAGCGCTATTCAGAGATAATATTTACGTCACCTTCTTGAGCGCGAACTTCTTTTATTTCGTCAGTAAAGATCGTGCGAACGAGTGCATTCCAGGCGGAGTCTTCTTGATACATTTCTATTTCGATGCCAGCATCCTTTAAATATTGGAGCGCAGCTTGGCCACGATAGATCTTCCCGATCACGACACGATGGACTCCCGCGGCCACCACATACTTCGCGCAGTGAATGCAGGGGTTGTAGAGAGTGTACAGAACGCTTCCTTCGGTACTCGACCCGGGCAGTCTCGCCGCTTGGAGAATCGCATTGTGCTCGCCATGGATGGTGCGCACACAGTGCCCTTCTTCTACAAGGTGCCCCGCAGGGCCATCGCATTGTGGTAAGCCCGGAGGGGCGCCGTTGTATCCCGTTGCAATAATCCGATTATTTTTGACCAGTACCGCCCCGGCATGCAAACGATCACACGAACTGCGTGTTGCAATAATACGCGCGATCGCCATGAAGTAATGATCCCACGTTGGACGAAGATGATCTCCCATAGTGGAGGAACTATGTGGCGACTTTGATTCCCGGCCCCATGGTAGAGCACAGGGTAATAGATTTTATGAACACTCCCTTTGAGGTAGAGGGTTTGAGTTTAGTGATGGTGTCTAAAAATATTTTGACGTTTTCTACAATTTTCTGGTTGTCCCAAGAGGCTTTACCGACCATCACATGCACGTTACCGGTGGTGTCGGTTTTGAACGCAACACGACCCTTCTTGAGTGCATTGACGGTTTGAGCAATGTTTGTGGTGATTGTTTCGTTTTTTGGCGATGGCATCAATCCCCGGGGGCCGAGAATTTTTGCAATACCGGCGAGTTTCGGCATCATGCCCGGGGTCGCCACTGCTACTTCAAAGTCGCATTTGCCGGTTGCCTTGATCGTGGCAATGAGGTCTTCGCCCCCCACCAGATCGGCGCCCGAATTCTTCGCCGCTTCCTGCTGGCTCGCTTCGGCGAACACGGCGACCTTCTTGGTTTTCCCAGTGCCATGGGGGAGTGTCACGCTGGAACGGACTAATTGATCAGAGTGACTGGGGTCAATCCCGAGGCGCACGTGAACTTCAACCGAAGAATCAAATTTAGCGGTTGCGGTTTTTTTTAACACCTCCACCGCCTCAGTGAGAGGAAGAGCCTTCGAGGTGGCGACTTGTTTTACAATATGATTGTAGCGTTTGCTTCTCATACGTTAGTCTGTTACTTCAATGCCAAGACTTTTTGCCGTACCTTCCATCATTTTTGTCGCGCTGTCGATATCGGTTGTATTCAAATCAGGAAGTTTTCGATTCGCAATTTCTTTGAGTTGGGAGCGTTTAACTTTTCCAACCTTTGTTTTTTGTGGATTGCCAGAACCCTTGGTCACACCGGAGGCCTTTTTGATGAGTTCTGCGGCAGGAGGGGTTTTGGTAATAAAGTCATAGGTGCGATCTTCATACACCGTAATGACCACCGGGAGGATGTCTCCGATTTGGCCTTTCGTCTGTTCGTTATATCGTTTGCAAAATTCTGCAATATTTAAGCCATGCTGACCCAACGCCGGACCAATTGGAGGTGCGGGATTGGCTTGACCGGCGGGAATTTGGAGTTTAATAGTTGTCTTGATCTTCTTGGCCATACCTAAAGTTTTTTAATCTGTAAAAAGTCGAGTTCTGCAGGGGTTTCCCGATCAAACATGCTTACCATCACCTTTACTTTTCCGCGTTGGGCATCCACTTCGGCCACTCGGCCTTCGAAGTTCTTGAGGGGACCATCTACTATTTTGACGCGAGAACCAACGGTCACGTCAATATCAAATTTCGGTTCTTCCACACCCATGCGTTTCTGAAGGCCCTTGACTTCTTCTTCGGAAATCGGGATGGGGGTGGTGCCGGACCCAATAAACCCGGTGACATTCGGGGTGTTCCGAACCACATACCACGAATCATCGGTCACGACCATTTCGACTAACACGTAGCCGGGGAAGATTTTTTCTTCGACCACTTTGCGTTTGCCGTTTTTGATTTTAATACGTTTCTCTTTTGGAATCAGAACATTGAAGATTTTGTCTTCCATGTCCATGGATTCAATGCGCTGTTTGAGGTTGCGTTCCACATTTTCTTCGTATCCTGAATAGGTGTGGAGCACGTACCAGCGACGGCCTTGGGAAAGTACTTGTTTTGGCACAGCGTATGAGCTGTCTAGCTGTCTAGCTTCCTAGCTGTCTAGGATCACCGGAGTGACGTCCGATGCCTAGGAAGCTAGGAAGCTAGGAAGCTAGGAAGCTTCACTTTAGTGTTAAAAGTTTTTCTAATCCTTTAGTAAACACCCAATCAAAGAATGCGAGAAAGAGTCCAATCGCCACACTTCCTGCAACAACCAAAACTGTCAGGCGCAACGCTTCTTGGCGGGTTGGCCAGATAATAATGGACATTTCTTTGCGAACGTCTTTGATGTACTGGACGAGCTTGTTATTTGCTTCGGGCATAAGTTTACGAATAACGAATCTGGTTACGAATTCACGAATTGCAACCCCTCCGCCCCTCCCCTTTGCGTAAAGGGGAGGTTGGGTGGGGTTATTCGTAAAAGCAAGCTGCGCTTGCCGGATTTTAAAATCCCCTCGCGGGGACTTCAATATCATTGATTATTAATACAACTATACAGGATTTTTATTACTCAGTCAAGCCCCCCTATTGACAAGGGGGGGGGGATTAGTGGTATAACGAGTTGATTGATGATTCTGCTGGGACTTACAGATGGGCATAATGGTGCCCGAAAGGATGGGTCTATGCGACGACCAACAAATGTCGTGATTGTCCGGGAAGGCCACTGGGGCTTGATCAAGGAAGGGGGTAACGACTCCTGGGTCATGGCGTGTCAGTGGAACCTCGAAGAGGCGACCACGCTCGACACTCACACCCACGCGGAGGTGCCCGCGGCCAAAGTCGAGATTATCGAAAAGCTCGAGCAGCTTGAGCCGCGACTCAAGTTTGGCGACGTCGATGTCGTGATCTTCGTCTCCAAGGGCGTGGCGGCCAAGGCCAAGCAGTTGAAGGCCAAGTACCCCAGAACGCGGATGTTCGTGTGCACGGGCGACGTTCCCGATGACGAGATCATCTGGGTGCGGAAGTCCAGCCTGGACGGGGAGATGATGAAGAAGTTGTTCCTCTCCTGAGGCGTGGTGTGGTACGCACGGTATTCATTCGGCGTCTTGTCGCGCCAGCAAGGCGACACACTCAACACAGCGGCCTCGGAGCGCATTCAGCACCGAGGCCGCCTTTCATTGAAACGGGAATTTGTGTTACATCAACTGTGCGAACGGTTCCATAGTGAAGAGCTGCTTGACATCATCATCATTGAGCATGTTCTTCGAACGGAGAATGTTCACTAAGGATCGTAATTTTGAATCTTCTTTGCGCATGAGGACGACCATGTCGCCACGGAGGTCGCCGAGTTTTTCATCCAGGTAGTCTTTGGTGACCATGGTGGCCTGGATCTTCGTAATATCAGTTCGCATTTCCTTCATTTGATTGTGTATGCCATCCATCTGTTTACGCAATCCATCAATCTGAGGGTTCACATTATCCTCAATCACTTTTGCCACTTCTTGGCCGATGAGTTTGAGGTCGTTGGCTTCGATCATATGTGGATTATAGAGAAGTCCGATGAGTGTATGATAGCAGGTCAGCCTTAAATATCCAAGTTTTTCACCATCTTGGCATGCACTTGGATAAAGTGCTTTCTTGGGGCGACTTCGGCGCCCATCAAGATTTCAAAGAGTTCATCGGCTTTGGCCGCGTCTTCGACGGTCACTTGGAGCATCGTCCGGGTCACGGGGTCCATGGTGGTTTGCCACAATTGTTCCGGATTCATTTCGCCTAAACCTTTATAGCGTTGGATCGTGACGCCTCCTACACTGGTCACCGCGCCTTCCTCGCTCTCGCCCAGCGTTTCTTTGTTGCTTTGTTCTTGTGTTGCTTTGTTTTTCAGTTTGGCGTTTGCAGCAGCCTGCAGATCAGCGAGATATTTCAGTTTTTCTTGCTCCGTATAGGCGTACCGCATCTCTTTCCCACGACTTAAACGATACAGAGGGGGCTGTGCGATATACAAATGACCAGTCGTGATAATCTCGGGGAAGTATCGATAGAATAGGGTGAGCAGGAGTGTTCGAATATGCGCGCCGTCCACATCCGCATCGGTCATGATAATGATGCGGTCGTATCGCAACTGGGTCAAATCAAACTGCTCGCCGATGTTGGTACCCATCGCAATGATAAGAGACTTCACTTCGTTATTGGAGAGGATCTTGTCGAGTCGCGCGCGCTGAACATTCAAGATTTTTCCGCGCAATGGAAGAATCGCTTGAAAGTTTCGGTTGCGCCCTTGCTTTGCGCTGTTGTGGACAAACACACCGCTAGCAAGGGCAAAATTATGCGTGTTGGGGACCTCCATGTCGTACACGTCCATTCGTTCGTTGAGGAGTTCAATGCGTTTAATCTTATGATTGTAGTTTGCCACAGCGGTTTCCGCCGAACGGAGATCACCGGCAAAATATCGTTGTACAAACGTATCGAACCGCAGTAAGGTTTTGTCGTTTGTTTCTTTGCGCACCGTATTATACCGTTCTACATCAACAGCATGATGGGCATCATAAATATGGCGTAGTTGAGATATTGTCTTATTAAAGTAAGTATTGTTATAGGCTTTCATTCGTTGTTCTCGAAATTCCGGGGTCCATTGTGCTTTGGTTCTTGTGCTCCTCCACTCTAAGAGCGCTGGATTGCTCCATTGTTGCCGTGCATCTTGAGAGAGCGTTGTTCTTCGTTGAGGATTCTTCTGAAAAAATTCTGCCACTCGTTTTGATTGGATCTCTTTGTTTGCCGAGTGACCCCAATATTTTTTTTGTTCTTCATTGAGTCTTTTGATGGTCGCCTCTCGATATTCTTTGTTTTCACGGTAGAAATCAAGAGATTTCTTTTTCATAAACTCTTTGTATTGGGGATTTTGCCATTGCATCTTCGCTTGTTCGCTGAGGATTTTTTTGGTCGCTGGTTCTTTCATGCGTTCGCTCATTTTCTTTCTGAATTCTGGCGTGCGTTTGAGTACGCGGCATTTTTCGATCACATCAGCTCGGTGGAGCGTGTAGCGCACATGGTCGCGATGATGTTGGAGGTGACCCTCGGCACTCATTCGAATAATATTGGTCGGGTCATTATTCCGTTTGTCGAAATCCGCATGGTGTCGGTGTTCACCGTGTTCAATAGGATAGACGCCATGTCCAAGGTTCCATTGATCCGAAAGCATGTGGGTAAATATCCATCGATGTTCTTTAGGATCAAATACCAGCTCGTACCCTTTAATAGTAATGCGTTTTCCTAAGCGCGACACCTGTTTCCGTAGCGGCATGAGTGAATCTTTTGCGGTTAGGTCCACTGCCTTCTTATACTTGCCCGCACGGGTCATAAAGAGATGGTCTGGCGTGCAGACGATTTCTTCATTGTTATCCAAGAGAATTTTGATCACCGATGCATTTTTTTTGGTGAGCCGAGGATTTTTTATTTCTTCAATTCCAATAGCGCCATCGTTCCGTATAGTATAGCAGAAGTTCGTGATACCTTGGTTGGCTTCTTCAGCGAGTTCTTTGAAGCTGATGGCGCGACCGTCAGCGAGTGCTACGGTCGTGTTACCCGAGAAACATCCCCCGGCGCTGTCGCCCTCCACAATATAGAGTTCGGTTTGCTTGGGGTCCCGACTGGAGCAGTCCGCAAGTTTGCCGGGCAGGGTGAGACCTTCCAAAACGCCTTTTCGCAATACCGTATCGCGTGCGGCTCGCGCTGCGATGCGGGCGCGGGAGGTTAAAAGACATTTCCCAATAATCACCTCTGCTTCTTTGGGGTGTTCTTCAAGGTAAACGGCCAGTTGTTCGCTAAAGATTGTTTCGACCGCGGTGCGTACCTCGGTGTTGCCAAGTTTTGATTTTGTCTGACCTTCAAATTGCGGATTGCTCACTTTGACACTAATAACGGCGGTTAATCCTTCGCGCACATCTTCACCCGCAAGATTTTCATCTTTTTCTTTGAGGTACCCTTTGGCGCGCGCGTATTGATTGAGCGAGCGGGTGAGCGATGTGCGGAACCCCACCACGTGCGTGCCACCTTCTGGGTTGTAAATGTTATTGGCGAATGCGAGAACGGTTTCTTTATAATCATCATTGTATTGGAATGCGATGTCCACCTGGCACTCCGGAGCATCTTTGGAAGCTGAAAAGGGGATGGGGTGCAGCACCGACTTGTGGATGTTCAAGTGCCGCACATACGAAGCAATGCCGCCCTCAAAGAGGAAGCTGTAGCTGTGGGGATTATTCTTTTCTCGTCGGTCTTCCAGTTGCAAGCGGATCCCTTGCGTCAAGTACGCTTGCTGGCGCAAGTGAGTGATAATGGTGTCCCATGCAAATGTGGTGTCTGGGAAGATGGTGGAGTCGGGGATGAATGTGATGGTGGTTCCGGTTCTTCGTGTGGAGCCGACGCTCTTCAGTTTGCTTGTGGGCACACCGCGAGCGTATTCTTGCTCCCAGATTTTTCCTTCCCGGAACACCTGGGCCTTGAGAGTCACCGAGAGCGCGTTGACAACAGAAACTCCCACACCATGGAGTCCGCCCGAGACTTTGTAGGTGGTGTTATCGAATTTTCCTCCAGCGTGCAGTTTTGTGAGCGCTAATTCGAGCCCAGATTTTTTGTATTGTTTGTTGATGTCGACTGGTATACCGCGACCGTCGTCTTCCACCTTCACGCTTCCGTCGTCCAGAAGGCTCAAACGAATATTGTGACAAAATCCCGCCATGGCTTCATCAAACGAGTTGTCGATGATTTCCCAGACCAGGTGATGTAAGCCCTCAGGGCCTGTGGAGCCAATATACATGCCCGGGCGTTTCCGCACCGGCTCTAACCCTTCTAATACAGTAATGGAGGAAGCGTTATAGTCTTTATTTGTGGTCGATTTCCCCATATGATTTAACAAAATCATGCCGCGTACTGTCCTTTTGAACGCGGCCTAAGCGCGAAATATAACAAAAAAATCCACTCAATCCTTGAGTTCTATGCTCTCAGCAAAGTATAGCATTTGTATCGAATTTGGGCAACGGGTTTACCCGTTGATTTTTAATGGTTTTATTTGTGAATATTTTTTTAATAATTGATGAAGTTTTGGGGTATTCAGCAGTCCCGTTTGCGGACCAATATGGCTCACCACCGACGCAGATTCCGCCGCACCCCAGCGCAGGGCCTCGGCGAGGGGTTTCCCAGCCAGGGTGGCGCACACCACAGCACAGGCAAACGCATCGCCTGCACCCGTGCGTTCTACGTCGGGCAATGGAATGATGGGTTGGTGCCACATCCCTTGGGCGTTGCCTGCCCACGCACCATTCGCGCCGTCTGTAATGACCACTGTCGGAATGCCCCATTGTCTCCATGCATTGACTAACAGTGGAACATCCTGCTCTTTTTGGTGTAACAGCAATTGCGCTTCTTCTTTATTGACGAATAGAATGTTCGTGCGTCGGAGAATGGGGGAAAGTCTTGTTATCCCTAATTCTAGTTGATACGTTCCCGGATTAAATGCCAGGAGCGCTTTTTGTGGGAGCATCTTCAGAACCTGTTGGTGAAGGGTGGACAATGATGATGCGGAGGGGCCGGCGGAGGTGAGGTAATAGATTTTGGCCTTAGGGATGCGAAGAGTGCGATATTTTCGAGGGACATGATGGACAAGAATGGTGCGTTCCCCGTGGACACTCAAGACGGCCGAAATATTTGTTTCTGCCTTTTTATCCATGATCATTCCATGGACATCAACACCTTCTTTTTGCATTTTATGAAGCACTTCACGCCCCCCGCTGTCATCCCCCACAATAGTAATTAATGCGCTGTGTACCCCTAATCGTGATGCTCCCACCGCGACATTCGCGCAATTACCCGCTGTGGTATGGATGTATTGATCTACTGGTATTTTTGTGCCATAGGGCAGGTCGATCCGACACGTGTGGTCTTTGAGTTCGCAATGAACGCGGGCATCACGGACGAAAAAGAAGTGATCAATCATGACATCGCCGATGGAAACGAGGTCGAGCATAGAGACACAAAATCACAAATTCCAAATAACAAATCTCAAATAAGTTCCAAATTCAAAATTTCAAAACATTTTGCGTGTTGGAACTTGTGATTTATTTGGGATTTGGTGCTTGTGTTTTGGGATTTATGTAATGGACGTATATTGAGAAATCTGATAACCTCAAGTATAGCATACTTATCGAAGAAGATATGGGTACCATTTCAATGCGTTGGGCGAAGTTCGTCGTGTGGTATGGGCCACAGATTGTCCGATGGGGGCGTGGATTAGCGGTTTGGATCACTGTCGGGATTTCTCTTTGGGCCCTTGTGGACATGGGAAGAGCTATTTTTTCCACCTCTCTATTGAGTGTGCGTGTCGTGCCGGATCGTACGCGGGCCTTGGCGCAAGGATATACATGGTCTCATACTGGATTTGACCCGCAGAGCTTACAAATTTCCACTGTTGATCTCGTTCCAAATGCTCAAGCCGGCGTTGATGCGCTCACAGAATTAACAAATCCCAATCCTTCGTGGTTGGCGCGTGCGCGGGTTTCTTTTGTTTCTGACCGCGGGAAAAGTGCCATGCAAGAGGTGACGGTGTTACCGGGTAAGCGGCAGCCCGTGGTGGCAATAGGATTAACAGCCGGAGGGATTTCGGCAAGCGTCACGGCGTTGGTCGAAGCAGTGGCATGGGTGAGGTTACCGGATATCGAGACATCTCTTTCAACTTCTTCAAGCGGCATTCTTCTTCAGAATGCGCATAGTGACAGTAATGGGCGTTCCAGTATCATCCATATCACATTGGTGAATGCAACACCCCATCATTATCGCGATTTACAATTAGTGTTGCGGTGGTATGAGGGGACTCGATTGATGGGGTTCAAGGTGTTCCCCGTGGAACAACTTCAAAGTCGTGAACGGGTAACGATTGACCTGAACACACCATCGCTTATCGCATCGTACGCTCGATTTCAACTCGATCCGTTGTTTGATCTTACGGATCCGGAGCATTTCTTTACTCCAGGATTAGCGCCACGCAATGCACTGCCATAACATGATAATAAATCTCAAATCACAAGCACCAAATCCCAAATAAATCACAAGTTCCAACACGCAAAATGTTTTGAAATTTTGAATTTGGAACTTATTTGAGATTTGTTATTTGGAATTTGTGATTTCGTTATGCCGTGGCTCTGGTCTCGTCTTAAGTTGTTGGACTGGTGGATTATGGTCAGTGTCGTGATTTTGATGGCGCTGAGCGTGATCATGTTGTGGAGTATGTCGGCAGCCGATGGGTCTTCGGCCGATCTGGCTCTTTCTGGACGCTTTCTTCGGCAGTTGGCTTTTTGCCTTGTGACACTCGCCATGATCTTGGGGGGCACGTTATTTTTGGATGTTCGGACCTTGGAGCGCGTGAGTTCACCACTCTATATTATTTCGTTAGTGTTATTGGTTTGGGTTTTGGTCGGCGGGGAAGTCATTCGGGGAACACGAGGATGGTTGGTTCTTGGGCCCATTAACATACAACCAGTCGAGTTTGCCAAGTTGGGCTTTGTTCTGTTTTTTGCAACCACGCTCAAGCGTTGGGCCAGACACTTAAAAGAACTTCGAGCGCTCTTTGTGAGTGCATTGAGTGTGGCCTTGATTGGAGGGCTCGTTTTGCTTCAGCCGGATTTTGGGAGTTTTTTCGTTTTCTTGGCTGTATGGCTCGCCATGATTGCGACAGTGGGACTAAAAAAATCTCATGCCGTGGTCATGGTTCTACTTACCATTGCTAGTGGAGTGTTGGCATGGTATTTATTTGCTCCGTATCAGCGTGACCGCTTAAAAGAATTTTTAACGCCCAATCGTGATCCACAGGGGCGTGGGTATCAGTTGCGTCAATCCATGATTGCTGTGGGCAGTGGTGGTATCACAGGGCGCGGATTAGGGCTCGGGAGTCAAAGTCAGTTACGATTCCTTCCCGAGCGGCAGACGGACTTCTTGTTTGCGGTGATTGCGGAAGAGTTGGGATTCATCGGAGTCGGTTTCATTCTATTGTTATGGGGAACGATTCTCGTACGACTCTTGTATTGGGCTCGTGTTGTGACCGATGATTTTGCACTTTTTACGATGTTGGGAATTACACTACTCATGACCATCCAAGTAACGATGGTGATTGGAATGAATATCGGTCTTCTTCCGATTACCGGTCTTGCATTGCCATTGATGAGTTACGGAGGGTCTTCGATGATTTCGACTGGACTCCTGTTGATGGTTGCGCAATGTATTGCTGTGCAATCGACCCGCAGCGGCTGGGGCAAGAAATACCAGTAGTGCGAGTAAATCCAGTAAATCAAGTAAATTCAGTAAATCCAGCAGTCGGCGATCGAGCTGGATTCACTGGCCTCGCTGGATTTACTTGATTTACTACATTGTTTTTTGTATAGTAGTAGTGCTGGTTGACACTAGCCCTTTTTTATAGTACTCTGTTATGGCTCAACGCAAGCCGTTTGCCGCATTTTTTCAGGATTCATTAAAAATCATGAGCTTCTGTCCGTTGTGTGAAACTCACTACAATCCAATGGAAGCCAAGATTATTGAACAGTATTCTGATGCGCATTTGATTCATGTCCAGTGTCGTCGTTGTTTGAGTTCTATTATCGTATTGGTTTCTTTGGCTCAATCGGGAGCAATGTCGGTGGCAATGATCACTGATCTTACCGCCGATGATGTGACACGACTGGGTAGGAGTGAGCGGATCACCTGCGATGATGTGTTGAATTTTCACGAAATAATCCGTTCTGCTTCAGCTGATACAATATTATCCAGAGTTTAATTTGTCCCGCCTCAGGCGGGACCCCGCACGCTGCGGCGGCTTATCTTGCCTACCTCGCTCATATGATGACCCAGAATATTGTTGAACTCCAGGCGCAATCGCGTACGCTCATGCAAAAAACCTCAAAACTCCTGCGTGCTCAGGGGATAATCCCTGGCCAAGTCTATGGGTTTGGCATAGAACCTCGTGCTCTCCAAGTGCGCGCGATTGATTTCCAAAAGGCGTATCGGAGTGCAGGGGAGAGCACATTAGTTCGTTTAGCGGTGGATGGTGCGGAGCCGTTATCGGTTCTGATCCAGCAAATTCAGCATGACCCTATTGGCGAACAAGTGCTGCATGTTGATTTTTTTCGGGTGAACCTCAAAGAAAAAATTACGACAGAAGTGCCATTGTCATTTCAGGGAGAATCGAAAGCTGTAAAGGAATTAGGCGGGGTGTTAGTAAAAACACTCGATCATGTGGATGTGGAATGTTTACCCACAGAGCTTATCCATGAGCTGGTAGTGGACATTAGTAAACTGGCCACATTCGACGAAGTGGTGACCGTGGCCGACCTTGTGGCGCCAGAGGGGATTACGATTCTCACCAAGAGCGAAGAAGTGATTGCAAAGGTCCAACCGCCAATTTCCGAAGAAGAACTGAAGGCATTAGAAGAGAAACCTGTTGAGGCGGTTGAATCGGTCGAAGTCATGACTAAGAAACCTCAAGAGGATGAAAAAGAATCCAGCCCTGAAGGGCCAGCTTCATAAAGCGCTTGTCTCACGTCGTCGTGGCATTGAGCAACAAGAACCTTCATCCTCGCGGAATGGTTTATGGTTGATTGTGGGCGGTATGGTGCTCACGATTGGGGTGTTTGTTGGCTTTGCCGCTCCAAGTCTTTGGTATCATTTTAATAATCAAGTCAATTCACCTCAGCAACTTCAACAACCTTCGAATACACTTCCTCCCCCTACGCCACCATCCGTGCGCCGCGCACTCAACGGATCCTTCGCTCCGTTGGAGTTTCGGACCGCAAGTGGTGGCGTTGTTGATTCCACGGACCATCAACAATCCTCATTGGTTGCTATCTCCGTCGACAATATGCTTGAAGGCCGGCCGGCCTCCGGTATTGATCAAGCGCTGTGGGTCTTCGAGGTGCCGGCAGAAGCGACGATCACGCGATTTCTTGCTGTATTCGATGCACAAATGAATGTTTCAGAAATTGGACCGGTGCGTTCAGCCCGACCCTACATGATTGATTTAGCGCAAAGTATTGGTGCGGTGTTGGTGCATAGTGGTGGGAGTCCGGAAGTGTTGCAGCTCTTGGCAAAGCGCACTTCAAACCGCACCTCAATAAATGAATTTTCCCAAACACCCTATTTTTGGCGAGACTCCAACCGCCCGGGGCCGCATAATCTGTATACGTCTCTGAATCGATTACGGGAGCACTCCATTGTGAAAGCGCTGAAACCAACACTTGCGCCACTGGGGTGGCTCGAGACGACCGCTTCAACAGCAGATCAAAAAGTACTGACCATTGGCTATCCCGAACCCTACACCGCGCGGTGGGCATACAATCCATCGACACATCGGATGGAACGCCGCGATGCGCACGGCAACAACGAGCGCACGCGCTCGGGTGCCCCGATTGCCGCTGACACGGTGATTATCCAATTTACAGATGTCACTGTTCTCGATGCCATTGGTCGGCGCAGCATCCGTACTCTTGGTGAGGGGGATGCCATGGTGGTTGCAAATGGCGCCATGGAACTGGCGCGATGGGTTCGTCAGAACCCCAACGACCGCGCAACACTCGTCGATATCACCGGTTTACCACTGTCAATCAACCCAGGGGTTGTTTGGTGGACCGTGGTCTCAAAAGGCACGGCGGTGTCTTTTGAGTGAAATTTCAAATTTCAAAATACAAATCTCAAATAAATTTCAAGATTCAATGAACAAAGTATTGAAATTTTGAATTTGAAGATTATTTGTTATTTGTGATTTGAGATTTCGAGCTATGTTGAACGATGCTGATGGTGGTTTACAATCTCTGCTTTCAAAATATCATCTCACCCCTCGTTCCAATAGAATGTGGGGCCAACATTTTCTTGTTGATTCCCGAGTGTTGACAGATATCATTGATGCCGCCCAAATACAATACGCAGAAACGATCCTCGAGATCGGACCGGGTCCCGGGGTGTTGACGCGCGCTCTGTTGGATGCCGGGGCACACGTTGTTGCCATCGAGCAAGATCGTCGGTTCGCGCCGTTACTCCAAGAGGAGTTTGGCGATCGGACGTTTCAGTTGAACCTCGGTAATGCGCTCACAGTTCATTGGGAACGGTTGGGCCTTCGCGATCAACAATTTGCTCTTGTTGCAAATCTTCCCTACAGCATTACCACACCACTTTTTGAAAAAATGCTTCTCCCACCCAGGCCCGCACGCGCCCTCCTCATGATTCAACGCGATGTCGCCCAGCGTATCAGTGCCGGAGCTTCTCACCAAGATCGCGGCGCGCTCTCGGTTATTCTTCAGCACCAATATCACATTCAAGTCGTTCGGAGCGTGCCCCGCAACGCGTTTTATCCCCCTCCCGCCGTGGAAAGCGCCATCGTACAGTTAACACCCACCGGCGTTCCATTGCCCGATGGATTCTCAGAATTTGTCCATAATGCATTCTGTCACCGCAGGAAATATTTGCGTTCCAATCTCCAAGAGCGGTACCCCTCTTGTGATTGGAAGGCCGTGGTTCCACGCTTGGGCATTGATGAGCGAGCCAGACCACAAGACATTAGGAATGATCAGTGGCTTCAACTATTTGACTTTTTGAAATAAAATCAGTTTATTGCGTTGTTGGAATACTCCATTTTTGATACAATACACGCATCGTGTGTATAACTTACTTTCGGTATGAGCGCTGCACCCAATGGCAGGATCATGATTGTCCTCGCCCTTTTGCTCGTCGTGGGAGCAATGGGTGTTGTTTTTTACTCTATTGGCCAGTGGAAGCAAACTTTTTCTCAATCTATTGTGCCCATTTCGACAACCGTGAATGCCACAGCAGAGCCGAAGGCAATACCGGTCGCGCCATCGACCAATCCATCATCAGATATCCCTTTGGATATTAAACAAATCCGCGCTGGGCTCTTGAACGCTGGCGTTGATGCTAAGATGCTCGAACAAGTAAACGACGAACAGCTCCGCACGTTATATCAACAGTTTAAGCAGAAACAGGCTCCCAGTGCGCCATAGTATGCATCTTCCTCCCTCTCGATGTATTCGTACTATACTCGCTGTCACGGTGGTCGTGGTTGGTCTGAGTGTTGTTGTTCCTGCTGTCCCTACGGCGCACGCTCAAGATATTGGCCAAGCGTTCCAGAACGACCTTTCGAATATTTTTGGTCAACTTGGCGCTTTTCTTGACAACACATTTATTATCCCTCCGCGCAATCGGGCGGGTCCGGGCATGGGTCGAACACCGGAGGCTGGTGGAAATCGTTCTGGGAAAACAACTGCCGCCCAAGATACCACAATCATCGAAGATATCCCGCGTAAAGAAAGCGAACAGAAAAATTCACAAGCGCAAAATCAAGCCGCACAGACCGAAGCGAAGAATCAGAGTAATGCATATAATTTGCGTGATCAGAATCTTCAGCAAGGGGGCTATGATCCGCGGAGTCTGGAAGAAATTTGCAACACAGCCAAAGAGGGGGCAAAAGTGAAGTTTAAAGAAGATTGGACAAAAGCCATCATGTCAGGACTCGCGGTATCCGGCGGGCCCATTGGGGCAACAACCGGGAGCCTTTCGTTTTTTAATTTTTTGGGCGCGCAAGCCGGAGAACTGAAAGCCGGCGAGGTTGCCTGTGATAATGCTGTCAAGCAATACATCGCGAATCGAGGATACACTGATGCCCGCTCTCGGCTGACGCAGCGCGTTGAGGGAGGGTATTTAGGTTCTGCCGTCGTCAGGGAAGAATTGGCTCGGCAAAACGCCCGGTACCCAGTGGCTTCCTCCGGCGGCGGAGGAGGACCTGAGTTTTCGCAAGCATTTTCTAACTTCGGGGGCCAAATCTACGGACAATTCATGGGCAAGTTGAATCAACTCACCAGTCGTGTGGGTTTTTCGATGGGGGGTGGGGGAGGAAGACCAGGAGGTATTGGCTCAGAACGGTTTTATCTTCCTGGTGGCATGAGTCAAGGTTCGGGAGGACGGGGATTCGGATCGTTCAACTTCAACCCCCAGTCGATGTTTTCGGGGACCTTTGGTGCGATTTCCGGAACATTTAGTAATGCCCTCAATAATATTTTCGACCCTCTGAATCGCGAATTGGATCGCGCATTTGCGGGCAACAACGGTAGTTTCTTTGGTCCTTTGTTCGCCGGCCTGTTCCAGGATCGTGGTAGCAGGAATACGGGCGGAAACGGCATCGGGAACCCCACCATCTATCCAAATCAACAAACTATTCTTGCCACGCAGTTTGCTGTCCCCGGGTCTGAGGGGTATCTGAACCTCATCCAGCCAGTATATCAACCCACCGGTAAAGCGAATGTTTTAAGCCTTCTTTCCAACTGTCCCGATCCCTCCAAGCCCGGCCCGACCGATTGCGTCTTGGACGACGCATTTCGATCCGCCATCGAAAGTGGTCTTACGGTTCGGCAAGCGCTTGATCAGGGGTTCCTCAAAGCCGACGGAGCATTCGGATTTCGATCTGACGGCTTAGAGCCAAGCTATCAAGAAGGATATCCATACCGCACGCTCGTCATTCTCCGAAAATACCGCATCATTCCCATTGGGTGGGAGTTGGCAGCGCAATATATTAAAACGCATTCCCCAAAAACTCTGGGTGAAGTGATTGCGAAATTTGATGATTCCGGCGACACTGCTTCACCGTTTCGTGGGCTGATTGATCCCAACTGGGTATTGACTGCGCCCGAACTCTTTTGTCGGCGCGCTGGGCCCGGTCCGCAGATTGTCCAGGAGAAGATCCAAGAAGGGACTGATGCCGACGGCAACGGGGACTTTAACGACCCCGGCGACACGCCACCATCGCGAACAATTGTGCGTAATCAGAATTATTGCGCGGATGAACAGACGTGTTTGGAAAAAGGACCCGACGGTCGATGCAAGTATTACGGCTACTGCAGTGCTGAGCGGCGCGTATGGGACCTGGCGGGCACTTCGTGCGAACCCGTCTATAACAGTTGCGAAACATTCACAACCAGAGAAGGCGAGGAAATCGGGTACCTCAAGAACACCTTGGATTATCGATCGTGCACCCTCAAGAGCGCGGGGTGTACAGCGTATGCATTCCCTCAGCGCCCTTGTGCGAACGATGCCGATACGAACTGTCTTCGGTCGGACGATCGCGAACTAGAGCATCGATGGAAGGCTGGTCGAGACCATGAAATTTATTTGAACGCCCAAGCGCAGAAGTGCGAACCCGAGTACGTGGGGTGTAGTGAATTTTTACAAGTCAAGCGCGGCGACCAATTCCTGCCGGCCAATACGTTCCGCGACCGTGACCCCAATACGGCTGGCGTTCAGCCGGTAGTAAAAGACGCTGTGGGGAGTATTGAAAAAGAAATCGAGGCAGTGATTCAGTTGGCGAAAACAAAGGGTACGTATGCGGGTCTTGGCGAGGGATACTCCGCGAGCTCTGTCTATTTAAACGCCAACCGGCTCAGTTGTAAAGCGGAAGAAGTCGGATGCGACCGGTATACGCCGGTATCGTCGAGCGACGACTTGGTTGTGCCGGCCGTGATTGGCGAAGCCGACCGTTGTTACGCGCAATGCGTGGGGCAAGACCAGTACCGGCAAGCGCCGACGAGCTTTGAAATCTCTTATAGTTCGATCGTCGGTGGATTAACTGGGAGTGGTTCAGGCACGGCGGTTCTCAACGAAATTTTTTCTACGGCCACTCCTCAGGAATGGTCTAATGCGCGATCACTTTCGTCGGTGTCCGGAACCGGGGGAACAGTTGTTGAAAGCATTCGGCGTCCCGGATTTACGTGGTGGCAAAGAGCTGGGATCCCCAGCTGCCAGGGCGCAATGTACCTTGCGGGTAAAACCGCTAAAGCGTTACCCGCAACAATGACCCCCGGATTTTACCGTCTTACTGTTCAATATATTGGCGGTGGGCGCGTGAAGGATGAACAATACTACATTCAAGCCAATGTTCTTCAGGGAACTTCCGGGACACCAGTTGCCAGCGCTCAGACGCCTCTATTAGTGCAGCAGAACACACTCCAGACACAACAGATTCCTCTACTTATTCCGCCGTTCAAACCCGCGGATGGGGCGTTATCGTTAGAGTTAGATGTTCGTACGGCCAGTGGATCGATTCAGGAGGACGTGTACCTCCCGCGCCTTGCCATCTACAATAACGGAACGTGCGGGGTAGAAAACCCCACCCGATTGAATGGGTATTGGATTCAATCCGTTCAACTGAGTGCATCGACCCCGACCAACGCACAATTATCTCAGTTGCCATTCATCACGCAGCGCGAAGCCGTGGTTTTGATACCAGCTAAAGGCGCGCAATGCAGTGCCCCTGAGGCTGGGTGCGACGAGTTTACTAATCTCGACGAGGTGGCCCGCGGCGGAGAAATCAAGGAGTACTTCAATTCGATTAAATTCTGCAAAAAGCCCGCTAAGGCAGGGGAAGTCAATAACTCCACTCTGTATCTCATTGAACAAGGTAATGATCGTACTGGGTACCAAATCACCACGCATGAATTGGTGGCCGAAGGCGCGCCGGGCAACCCTCAAGCTGGAGCTCCCTGCACGCAACTTAAGACCGACGGAACGTGTCAGGCGCGATCAGACGCGGCGTGCAATTTGGCGACCAATCCAGACTGTCGTGAATTCATCGGGTTGAATCATCAAAAATATCTCCGCCTATTTTCGCAAACGGTCACGGTTTCCGATGAATGCCACCCGTACCGGCGCACCAAGATTGCATGGACCAGCGATGATCTTCAAAAGCAAGACTGTGAGCGCACCAACGGCCGGTGGGAAGCTAGTGGTCAGGGCTGTGTGTATAACATTTTGAAAAGTGCCGTGGCTCAATGCAACGCCAAAGTGGCGGGATGCCGTGAGTATCAAAACTCCACGTCCGGCAATGTGCAGATTTTGTTTGATGAACGATTTGATGATACCACAACGATCGATCGATGGACTAGCTCGGGTAGCGCCACACCCGCGTGGGTGCAGACCACGCAAAGCGAGCTCGCCAAGGGGCGAAGCATGGAGTTGGTCTCGAGCACGGCGCGGTCGCTTGCATTACCAACCCAACCCAAGACTCTTGCTGCCCCTCTTGTTGCTGGGCGGCAATACTTGATCAGTTTCTGGGCACGCACCGTTGCTCAGACCGGGACCAGAGCGCTCAAAGTCGCTGTTGGGGATACCACAACAATCATGGTGTTTGGCCCATCCGATGGCACCCTTATTGAATCTGGCGTATGGAAAGAATACCGGCTTGGTCCCGTGTGGCTCCCCCAAGCATTG
>ORMF010518179.1_pt1 | contig 29752 bp, 30 predicted proteins | sample 1779871 | NCBI WGS metagenome assembly ORMF01 (sample SAMEA104232316, study PRJEB22302) | groundwater metagenome | biome: forest; feature: aquifer; material: groundwater | place: USA | collected 2011-08-07 | depth 5.4 m | reverse complement strand
CGGGGACCCGGGCGTCGACAACGTGGGAAGCGGTCGAGCCACAAGCGTCCTTGTCATGTGCCCGCTCGTCGAAGCATGCGTGGGCGCATCGCCACGCGTGTCGCAGATGTTGCGCACCAGGCCTGTACCTGAGCACCCCGCCTGCTTCTGGGCGAGCACGGCGAAGGCCACCCTTGGCCTTCGATGGACGGCCGCGTGCCCGCTGGCCGACGGCGTTCGCAGGCAGGTCAGGTCGATACAGGACGCGGCAGCGGCTGGCAACACCGCGGGGGCACACGGATGACGTCTTCGACAGCCGACATGAAATTTATCGAGGTGCATTGCCCCGTCTGTGCGGCGAACGACTACGACGTGGTCTTTCCGGACACGTTGGGGCGGAGACCCCCCGTGTTCGGATACAAGTGGGTTCCCGAAATCCGCAACATGTACCGGGCGGTTCGTTGCCGCGCGTGTGCGCACGTGTATTCCTCTCCGCGCCTGGACAACATGTACGCGTACTACACCGACGTCGTCGATGAGAGCTATCTCGCGAACGATCAGCTCCGACGGGAGACGGCGGAGATCGTCCTGCAAACGCTCCGGCAGTTCGCACCATCCGGAAAGCTGCTCGACGTCGGCTGTTCGACCGGCGACTTTCTCATGGTGGCGAAGAAGTATTACGACGTCGAAGGGCTCGAGCTGTCGGATTGGGCGGCGGAAATCGCGAGAAAACAGGGACTCACCGTTCACGTCGAAAAGCTCGAACAGCTTGTGCAGGCAAAGCCTCTGTACGATGTGGCGACGATGTGGGGCGTGATAGAGCACTTGGAGCATCCTGCCACCGAGGCTCGCCACATCAACCGGCTCCTCCGCACCGGCGGCATCGTCACGCTCTGGACGGGGGACTCGGACTCGTTTTACGCGAGGCTGCTTGGGCAAAGGTGGTGGTACATCCTGGGCCAGCACATTCAGTTCTTCAACTGGCGCTCGCTCGACCGGCTCATGAGCGATTGCGGCTTCGTGCGCGTGCACAAGGGCGTCTACCCATACGTGATCTCCTTCAAGTACCTCGGCATCTCCATGTCGCGGTACCGCGGCATCGGCGCGGTCGCGAGAACCGCGTTCCGTCTGTTGGGGCTCAACAATCGCCGTTTCGTGCTCAAGAAATCCGACGAGATGTTCGCGGTGTACCGGAAAGTGCGCGACGTATGAGACCGCCGAGCTGCCCCATATGCGGATCGGCGGACATTCTCGATTTGATTCCGCGCGTGAACGACCACATCACCAACGACGAGTTCCAGGTGATTCGATGTCGCGAATGTGGTGTAAGTTTCACGTGGCCGATACCACTCGATATGAACCCGTACTATCCGCCCGAGTACCGGGGGTACAGCGGGATCACCAAAGTGCTATTGCGGGCGCTCTATTCATGGCGGGTCGGGACGTGGGTCAGGGACGCCCATCCGGGGGACGCGCTTGACGTCGGCTGCGGTCGAGGACTCATGCTGGACGTCCTGCGGCGTCGCGGATGGCGCGTCACCGGGGTAGAGCGGAATGATGCCGCCGCGGCGTATGCGCGGAACGAGTTTGGTCTCGAGGTCCTGGCGGGGGACATCTGCGACGTTCCCCCGGAGAGACACTTCGATCTGATCGTCCTCTTTCAGGTGCTCGAACACATGCGCGAACCGCAGAAGGTGTTGCGAGAGTGCGCCAACCGGCTCAAGCCCGGTGGACGGCTGATTGTCGGCGTCCCGAACGTCGACAGCTGGCAGGCGCGCTTCGCCGGGCGGTATTGGGTTCACCTGGATCCGCCCCGCCACCTGTTCCATTTCACGCCTGCATCGCTCGGTGCGGCGTTCGAGCGTGCTGGACTGGTCACGTCGGGTGTCCGCTTCACTTCGTTCGAGCACGATCCCTTCGGCTGGGTCCAGAGCTGCATCAGCAAGGTGACCGGCCGTACCAACCTGTTCACTCGCTTCCTGATGGGTATGGAGGAACTGTCACCGCTGGTCGTTGTCGACGTCGTCCTTGCCACCGTGCTCGCGCTTCCGGCCGTCGTGCTCGCCATGGTGAGTTGGCCCGCGCACCGCGGCGCGCTGATGGAGATGCAGGCCACGACCCGGGGAGCAATGCCATTGTGATCGTCTCAAAGACACCGCTTCGAGTCAGCTTTGCGGGCGGTGGCACCGACTTGCCGTCGTTCTACAACGACAACGGCTTCGGGGCGGTATTGAGCACGTGTATCGATTCGTATATCTACGTCTCCCTCAAGCCGCACACGTCGCTGTTCAAGGAGCGGATTCGGTTGAACTACTCGGAAACCGAACTGGTCAATCACGTCGACGAAATCCGCAACTCGATCATCCGGGAATGCCTGAGGTTCCACAACATCGACGAGCGTATTTATATCAGCACCGTCGCCGATGCGCCGGCGATGTCCGGGCTTGGATCTTCGAGCGCCTTCTGCGTGGGTCTGCTCAACGCGCTGTGCAAGTACAAGGGCGAGGCGACATCCCCCGGCCGATTGGCGGCGGAAGCGGCGTACATCGAGATCGACGTGTTGAAGCGTCCTGTCGGCAAGCAGGATCACTACGCTGCGGCGTTCGGCGGCCTCAACTACTTCGTCTTTCAATCCGATCGCACCGTCACGGTAAAGCCCATCATTGTCGCCACCGCACAGAGCGCCGACCTGTTCGACAGCCTGATCTCATTCTGGACGAAGGAGACCCGAGGCTCGGAATCTGTGCTCACCGAGCAGGAGACCAACACGAAGCGCAACGCCGAGGCGCTGCTGGCGATGCGACAGCAGGCCGAGATGCTGGTGGACGTGCTGTACAACGGCTTCAGCGTGGAAAAGTTCGCGGCGATCGTGCACGAAGGCTGGCGGTTGAAACGCAGCCTCGCCTCGAAGATCTCTTCCACCGCGATTGACAGCTATTACGAGCTCGCGATGCGGAACGGCGCCTATGGCGGCAAGATTTCCGGGGCAGGCGGCGGGGGTTTTCTCAATCTTCTCGCTCCGGTGGCGGCGCATCCCAGGATCACCGAGGCGCTGTGCGGCCTGGGCCTGCTTCCGTACAAATTCAACTACGAGGCCAGAGGCACGGCCGTGATGAGGTTCGATTGAGCGTGAGCGTCCCACGCGACCGTGACGTGAGCGCTCCCGTACAGTCCGGGGTGGTCCTCCCAGAGAAGCCCACGCAGGCGGTCATTCTTGCCGGCGGCACCGGTACCCGCCTCCGGCCGCTGACCGACACGATCCCGAAGCCGATGATTCGGTTCCACGGGCGCCCATTCCTCGAATACCTCATCGATCAGGTGCGGGACCAGGGCTGCACTCGGGTGCTGCTGCTCCTCGGGTACCTCTCGGAGGTCGTGCAGCGGTACTTTGGGGATGGACGGTCGCTGGGAGTGCAGATCGAGTATTCGGTCAGCGCAACCGAGGATGACACTGGCCGGAGGATTCAACGCGCGCAGGCGCAGATCGATCCCGCGTTTCTGCTCATGTACTGCGACAACCTGTGGCCGATGGACCTTGCGGCGATGTGGGCCCACTTTGTCGAGACGGGCGCGGCGGCTCAGGTCACCGTCTATGCGAACCGCGACGGGTACACCCGGAGCAATGTCGAGGTCGACGAGGACGGTATGGTCGTGCGTTACGACAAGACGCCGGCGGCGGAGGGACTGCAGGGAGTGGAGATTGGGTACGCGCTGATGGACAAGCGCGTCCTTTCACTTCTGCCCGACGACAATTGCAACTTCGAGAAGGTCGTGTACACGCGCCTGGCAGGCGAGCGGCGCCTGTCCGCCTTCGTGACGGAGCACCGCTATTACAGCGTGGGCTCGTTTCCGCGCCTTCCTTTGACCGACATCTTTCTCGACAGACGACCGGCAGTCGTGCTCGATCGCGATGGCGTCCTCAACGTAAAGGCGCCGAAAGCCGGATACGTGACATCGTGGGACGCCTTCAGATGGCTCCCTGGATCCAAGGAGGCCGTGCGCCTGTTGAAGAGCGCCGGCTACACCGTGATTGTGGTTACGAACCAGGCGGGCATCGCGCGCGGCATCATGACCGAGATGGACCTCCTCGACATCCATCGGAAGATGCAGGCATCGCTCGCGGACGTCGGTGCATCCGTGGATGCCATCTACTACTGTCCCCACGGGTGGGATGAAGGGTGCGCCTGCCGGAAGCCGAAACCGGGCATGCTCTTTCAGGCACAACGCGATTTCCACCTGGACCTGACCCGAACGTACTTCGTCGGCGATGATGATCGCGACATGCAGGCGGGTCGCGCCGCACGTGCGAAAACGCTCTTCGTGGATACGGAGTGGCCACTCTTGCGTCTCGTCGAGGAACGCATCCTTACGCACGTGAGTGAAGGCCACCTTCCCCTTTCAAGGAAATAGCCATGCAGCATGAAAGCGAAGTGACGAGCCATCTGCGCGTCGGGGACGCTCCCGTTGGGGACCGGACCGGCTATTTCGACCACTATTTCGAGCGGCTCACGGACCGGCTCGCAGCGGTCAGCCATAGCGATCTCGATGCGATGGCCGTCCTGCTTCAGTCGGTCGGTGACAAAGGCAGGAAGGTCATTGTCGCGGGTAACGGCGGAAGCGCGGCCATGGCCAGCCACGTGTCGGTCGACCTGACAAAAACCGCCGGCGTGCGCTCGGTCAGCTTCAACGAGTCGGACCTGATCACGTGCTTCGCCAACGACTACGGTTACGAGCACTGGCTCGAGAGGGCAATCGACTGCTACGCGGACGCGCACGACGTCGCGATTCTGATCAGCAGCAGCGGCCGCTCCGCGAACATCGTGAACGCCGCACACGAAGCGCGACGCAAAGGGCTTGCAGTGGTGACGTTCTCTGGGTTTGACGCCGCGAACCCGCTCCGGCAGATTGGCCACACGAATTTCTGGGTGGATAGCACGGAATACAACATCGTCGAGATGGTGCACCACATCTGGCTGGTCGCCGTCGTCGACAGGATCGTGGCGAACAAATTGGCAGGCGCCTGATGACGACGATTAGGAGCGCTCGATGAGGGTACTGATCACTGGAATTACAGGCTTCGTGGGTTCGCATCTGGCCGACTACTGCCTCGAGCGGCAGGTCGAGGTATACGGGTTTCGCCGCTACCATCTCTCGAACCTCAAGAACATCCTGCATATCGAGGAAAGGGTTCGATGGGCGGACTGCGACATGATGGATCACAAGGCGGTTTCCAAGGCCATCGGCCGTATCAAGCCCGACACCATCTTTCACATGGCGTCCCAGAGCTTCGTGAGCCCGTCGTGGGATCACCCGACGCTCTACATGGACGCCAACTACAAGATGACAATCCACCTCTTCGAAGCCTGTCTGGAGCACGCCATCAATCCCAGGATCCACATCCCGGGCTCGGGCGAGGAATACGGCGAGATCGAGGAACACGAGCTTCCCATAAACCTCCATACCGAGCTTCGTCCGGTGAATCCCTACGCGGTCTCCAAAGTGGCGCAGGATCTCATCGCCTATGTCTACTTCCGCTCGTACGGGCTCAACGTTGTACGCACACGCGCCTTCAACCACGAAGGACCGCGACGCGACCGGGTGTTCGGGATTCCGTGGTACGCGTATCAGATCGCCAGGATCGAGCGCGGCCTGCAACCGCCGGTCATCAAGGTGGGCCATGTCGACGACCGCAGGAATTTCACACACGTCAGGGATATGGTCCGCGCCTACTGGCTCGCCGTCGAGAAATGTCAGGTTGGCGATCTGTATCTCATTGGTTCGGAAGGCGAGGAGCACGTCCACACGTTCCGTGAATGTGTGGAGATGCTGCTCAAGATGGCGCAGGTGCCTGGCATCACGTACGAGATCGACCCCCAGTACACGCGGCCGACGCAAGTGCCCAGACTGATCTGTGACGCGTCCGCCTTCACGAATCGAACCGGTTGGCGACCCGAGATCAGCTTCGGGACGATCCTGACAGAAACACTGGATTACTGGAGGGACCAGCTCGCACGGGGACTCGTCAAGTGACAACCATCCTACCCTTCACGCGGGTGCCCGTGCCATGACGCTGCTGCAGGATCGGATATATGACACCGCATCTGCCTGCCGGATTAGCGGTTCGCGTCACGTTGTAGACGTCCTACAGCTGGGCGCTCAGCCGCTCGCGAACTCCCTGAAAGACGCGGCCACCGGCGCGGAAGTACGGGTGCCGCTCACCCTGGGCTTCTGTCCAGACTCGTCGCTGGTCCAGATTCGAGAAACCGTTCGGAAGGAAATCCTCTTCTCCAACTACGTTTGGGTGTCAGGTACGTCCGAAACGACGCGCCGATGGGCGGAGCAGTTCGCGCGCGCCGTCGTGGACCTCGGCCGACTGCTGCCGGACGAGCTGGTCGTCGAGATCGCCTCGAACGACGGCACCTTCCTCAAGCCGTTCATCGCCGGCGGCTATCGTCACGTCGTCGGGGTCGATCCCGCGACCAACATCGCGGACATCGCGGTTCGCGCCGGTGTCCCCACGGTGAACGCCTTCTGGGGACGCGAGATCGCCGACCGCGTGGTGCAGCAGCACGGACAGGCGAAGGTGCTGTTTGCGCGCAACGTGATCGCACACACCAGCGAGGTGCACGACGTCATGAGCGGCATCGAGCTGGCGCTCCGGCCGGATGGAATCGGCGTATTCGAGTTCCATTACGCCGCGGAGATCCTGAACGGCCTGCAGTACGACTCCATTTACCACGAGCATCTCTGCTACTTCTCACTAGGGTCGATCGAGAACCTCCTGCGGCGCTCGGGCTTCACGGCCTTCCACGCCGACTTCAGCCCGATCAGCGGGGGAGCGCTCGTCGTGTATTTCTCGAGGCAACGGAGAGAGCCGAGCCAGGCGCTGCTGGACGTCGCCGATGCAGAAGAGCGCGATCGCGTCAATCGTCTTGATACCTGGCAGCGATTCGCTGATGCGTGTGTCGTCCACAGACGCGATTCGACCGAGCTTGTCGCCAGCCTCTCAGGCAGACGCATTGTCGGCTACGGATCCTCCGCACGCAGCGCGACGTACATCAATTACTGTGGCTTCGATGCGACGCAGATCGCCGCCGTCATCGACAACAGTCCGCTCAAGCAGGGGAAGTTCACCCCGGGTTCGTCGATTCCGATCGTGTCGCTGGAGGAGGGGCTACGGCAAAGCCCCGACTACATCTTCGTGTTCGCGTGGAATTTCCGGGACGAGATCGTGACGAGCTGCCGCAGGGCGGGATATCAGGGGCGGTTCATCACCGCGTTTCCGGGCGCGCCGGCGGTGTGGGATTGAAGTTTCTCGGCCAGGCGCTTCGTGACGTGTACCTCATCGAGCCGGAGCCCTTCATCGACGAGCGCGGTCTCTTCCGCAGGCAGTTCTGTCGCAAGGAGTTCGCCGACCACGGAATCGACATGGAGGTGAAGCAGGCGAACGTATCCGAGAACCCGCGGCCTCATACCTTGAGGGGATTCCATTTTCAGCGGCGGCCGTTCGGCGAAGGCAAGATTCTCTCGTGTGTGAAGGGCGCGATCTACGATGTCATCGTCGACCTTCGCGCAGAGTCCCAGACGTACTTGCAATGGATGTCGGTGGAGCTGAGCGATCGGAATCGCCTGAGTATCTACGTACCACCGGGTTGTGCGAACGGCTGGATGACCACTGAGCCCGAGACGTGGATTCACTACTACCACTCCGAGTTCTACCAGCCTCGGGCAGAAGGAGGCATTCGCTACAACGATCCGTTCTTTCGCTTCACCTGGCCTGCCGAACCTGCTGTCATCTCCGAGAAGGACAGCGCGTATCCCGACTTCAATCCCGAGCGAACCTAGTCAGAGCCGGTACACGAAATCAGCCTCGGCAATCGTGCTCTTGATGAACGGCACTTCCTCCAATTCCCTTGCCTGGATGGTCGATTCGGCTTCCGCGGTGCTGAGGCCCTTCGTGTTGACGTAGAAGTCTCGAAGTCTCGCGAGGCGCAGAGGATCATCAATCTGAGTATAGATGCGCGCCGTGGCCGATTGCACCAAGGCTGTGATTGCCAGTGCCACGACGCCCTCGACAATCAGCAGGCCTTCGTCAAGTGAAATGCCTTCGGCGCTCCGATCGGCGATCCGCCGCCGGCTCACGAGGTCGTAAACGGGCGGATGCACGGTCTGACCGCGCATGAGACCTCCGACGGACTCGACGATCGCCTCGCAGTCGTAACGCGCGAGTACGGTCGACGCTGCAGTTCGGCGGTCAATGCTTACAAGCCAGCGATCGATGTCGAGCACGCGGGCGGTGGTTCCGCCAGTGGTGAAATGTGATGCAATGGCGTGTGCGAGCGTGCTCTTGCCGGTGCGCGAACACCCTCCCATGACGACGAGCGATCTCTCCGCTCCATGTGTGATGACGGCACGCTGTACCCGAGGGAGGAGATCCGCGAGGGAATCCACATGCACCGAGCGAGGTCTGTCGGGTGGTGTCGCCAAATATGTGGACGCTATACTAATTTTGGCCGGCAAGCCTAACCAGAGTCGACTCCCGACTGCGGCAGCGCGACAATGACGCCATGAGGCATCGAATTCAACGAATCCATCGCCGCTCGTCAGATCGTGAGCGCTGGTGGGCGTGCGAGGCGGGTCCGTCCAAGTGACGGACGCGAGTCCAGAGAGATGGCGCGACCACCGATTCGGGCTCACGGCTGACGCCCGAGAACGGCTGCGGCTGCACGTTGTGTGGGTGACCGGCGCAGGCACGGGGTTCGGAGAGGCGATGGCTGTTGCTCTCGGGTTGTGCGGAGCGCGTGTCGTCTTGACCGGACGACGCGCGGACAAGCTCGACGCAGCGGTCGCAGCGGCGGAGCGTTTCGGAGCCTCAGCGGACCGGTTCACGACGCTGCCTCTGGACGTCTCCGCCCACGATGAGGTCGAGGCGGCAGCCGCGCGAATTGGGGGCGCCGGCATCCCCGCGCTCGTGCATTGCGCCGGCGCTCCCCAACGGCTCGTTCCTGAAGGACCGCTCCTTGCTTCAGATGGGCTCGAGGCGCTGTGGAACACCAACGTCGTAGCCACGTGGCGTTGCCTTCGTGCCATGGTGAGGGCAGCCGCTCCGCGCGGCGTTGTCCGGGCGGTGTTATTTTCCTCGGAAGCCGCGTGGCACTTCACTTCGGGATTCGGACCCTACAACGTCAGCAAAGCGGCGGTAAACAGTCTTGGCGGATCGATGGCTGCGGAGGCGGCGGCCCAGTATCCTGACTGCGACGTGCAGATCAACGTCCTGAATCCGGGAGAAGCACGTACCGAGATGAACCAAGGGTCGGACGTCAGCCCGTACGCGATCGCCCCTATGGTGTTGACTCTGATTTCGCAGGAGCGAGGCGGTCCAAACGGCTACTTCTTTCACGGCGATGGAAGGAATCTAGCGTTCGGCAGCCGGGCGCCGTGGCCGGCGCCGCTGCTCTCGGGTTAAGGTTGTACGGCGATCGCGTCGTGGTGCAGGAACCACTGATACGTGCGATGCAGGGCGTCTTCGAACGTGATCGACGGCCTCCATCCCAGCGAGAGCAGCGCAGATGAATCCAGCGCCTTGAACGGCATACCGTCCGGCTTCGATGTGTCGAACCGCAGCGCGCCCTCGAAGCCGACGACGGTCTTGATCGTCTCGGCCAGCTCACGGATCGAGGCGTCGCGTCCGCCGCCGATATTGATTGTGGCGCCCTCATGGTTCATCATCACGAATACGCAGGCGGCTGCGAGATCGTCGGCGTAGATGAACTCTCGGCGCTGGTTACCGCTCCCCCAGATGTCGATCGAGCGTGCGCCTGCGAGCTTTGCCTCGTGCATCCGGCGCATCAGCCCCGCCACGACGTGCGAGTCCTCGGGGGTAAAATCATCACCAGGTCCGAAGGCGTCGGCTGGGATCGCCGCAAAGAAGTGCACTCCGTGCTGCAGGCGATACGCCTCGCACATCTGGATCGCGGCGAGCTTTGCGACCGCATAGGAGCGATTCGTCGACTCTGGAGGTCCGGTGAGGAGCGAGTCGACGCGCATCGGCTGGGGCGCCAGCTTCGGGTAACTGCACGAGCTCGCCAGGTACATCAATCGGCGCGTTCCGGACGCCCACGCCTCGTGAATGACGTGTGTGGCGATGAGCAGGTTGTCGCGAATCAGGTCGGCCGGATACCGTTGATTGCCGCAGATGCCCGCCGCGCGTCCCGCGGTGACGATGACGTGCTCGGGCCGATGGCGGTGGAAGAAAACGGCGACGGACGTCGGATCGCGAAGGTCCACTTCTCCAATCCCGTCGAGCACGTCGTATCCGTCCCGCCGCAACGCCGTAACGATCGCCGCCCCGATGAGGGTATCGGCGCCGGCGACGAACACGCGCGAATCACGATCCACGGATGCCTACGCGATCGCGAACTTGCGCTCGAGTGGATGCGACGTCATCTCGGCGACGTGAGCAACGGTCTCCGCGCCAAAGCGGCGCCCGACATATTCGAGGTACGGCGCGTGCGTGAAGTACTTCTGGAACGCATAGTCGCGAAACTTGAGGACTTCGCCTGCCGGCAGATGCTTTGTCGGCAGCGGCAGCGTGTCGACGGCGTGCTGCGAGTATCCGCTCCAGGACTGGGGCAGCGGCCATCCGTGTGCGACAGCCTGGCTGTGCAGCGCCGACCCGGGGTAGGCCATGGCTGAATAGAAATTGGCGAACTCGGTATTGAGCTCGAGTGCGAGATCGAGCGTCTGCTGCATGCTGTCGTAGTCGTCTTCCGGCAGGCCGAAGATGTAGTTGCCGATGATGTTGATTCCCGCGGCTTTCACGTTGGCAATCGTCTCGTAGACCTGCTTGGCCTCGTAGCGCTTGTCTACGTCGGTGAGCACGCGGTCGTTGGCGGCCTCGATCCCGAACGCCAGCCAGTTGAACCCTGCGCGCTTCAACTTGTCGAGCATGCCGTCCTTCACCGTATCGATGCGCGCGTACGCCCAGATGTTCAGGTCGTAGCCCCGCTCGATGATCAGATCGCAGATGGCCGAGACGTGACGCACGTTCAGCACGAACATCTCATCGGCGAACTTGATGTTGCGCACACCGTAGGTGTTGACGAGGAGATCGATTTCATCGATGACTCGCTGCGGGCTCCAGAAGCGGTACGAATTGACCGTGTCCTTCAGCCCCAGCTCCTTCTCGCCGGCCTTGAACGGCGCCTGGATGCAGCAGAACGAGCATTTATACGGGCACCCGAGCGTCGTGTACAACGCGGCGTAGGGCTCGCGCTCGAGCTGGCCGAAGCAGTGCCAGTTGTGTGCGCGGTACTTTTGCATCGGCAGCAAATCCCACGCGATGCCTGGCATGTTCGTGTCGAGCTCTTTCACGAGCGGCGCCGCGGCGTTGGATCGGAACTGACGCAAGGTGCCGCTGGACCAGTATGCCAACCCACGCACTTTGCCGTAGTCGGTGTCACCGGCACGGTCGGCCTCGATCAAATCGATGATCGTGTGCAGCCCCTCATCGTGCGCGACGAAATCGCAGGCTTCCTCTGCCAGCGTCCGCTCCGGGAGCGCCGCGACGTGGCCGCCGATCATGAGAATCTTCGCGGTCGGGATGTGCTGCCGGATCGCGGAACACGCGAGGCTCGCGCCTGTCATGTTCTGCGTCGAGGCCGACGGCTGATGGCCATAGACGACAACGGCCACGAGACGCGGATTGATCGCGTTGACGCGCTCGGCGATCTGCTCCGGCGCGAGCTCGTCGGCTTCCGCATCGACGATCTGCACCGCGTAGCCCTGCGTGCGGACGAACGTCGCGATCAGTCCGGCCCATACCGGGTTTTCGACGGCGGTCAGCCGTTTCCCCAGTGATTGATAGATCCTGGCCCGGGCGCCGGGGTTGACGAGTACGACATCGGCGCCGTGCGACGTGATCATGCGTTGGAAGCTCCTGACCGGGAACGGCCTCAACTATAACGTGCGCCAGGAGTTGCGGCAAGCGGCGCGAGGAGTGTCGCCCTCGTGTCCGCTGTCAGAGGCCGGTCGGCGAATAGAGGACGATCCGGCTGCCGGCATTCTCCAACTTGAAGGGGACGTGGATCAGCTCCTTCAACGCGTCGCGGACCGCCTCCTGCCGCTCGGGCGCGACGAACAACAACAGGAAGCCTCCGCCGCCTGCGCCGAGAATCTTGCCGCCGATGGCTCCGGCGCGCCTCGCGGTGTCGTACATGTTGTCGATGAACTGCGTGGAGACGCGGTCGGACAGCCGCTTCTTGAGCTGCCACGCTTCGTGCAGCAATACGCCGAACTCCTCAATTGACGTCGCCGGATTCCGCAGGATGTCGATCCCCTGGTCGACCATCTCATGGATGGCCTTTAGTTCGCCGGCGCGCTTGTTCATGTTTTCGATCTTCGTCTTCGCGACGTCCGATGAGAACCGCGAGATGCCCGAAAAGAACAGCATGAGGTGACTCTGCAGCCGGTCTTGCCGCTCGCGCGGAAGAATGATCGGCTGCAGGTCGAACGACCCGTCCGCGCGGAACGTGATGCGGTTGAATCCGCCGAACGCCGCGGAGACCTGATCCTGGGAGCCGACCGGCTCTCGCAGCATGCACTGCTCGATGTGAATCGCGTCGCGCGCCAGCTCCTCTTTGGAGACGAGTTGCCCTTCGAGCGCCTTGACCGCGTTGATCAAGCCGACGGTGAACGACGAGCTCGATCCCAGGCCGGAGCGCGCCGGCAGATCCCCGTCATGATGGATCTCAAGTCCTTTCGTATTCCCATTCCATTGAAGCACTGCGCGGGCCGCGGGATGCTGAATCTCGGATATCTCGGTGACGTTTTCAACGACCGAATACACCAGTCGAAAACGATGCGAGAAGAACGGAGGGAGCACGCGGACGCTGATGTAGCAGTATTTGTCGATCGTGGTCGCGAGAACCGCGCCGCCGTGCTCCTTGAACCACGCGGGGTAGTCGGTTCCACCCCCGAAAAAGGACACCCTGAAGGGTGTGCGGCTGATGATCATGTGGGCGGCGATGAGCCCGCAATTGGAACATGTTGGCAGGGGATCGTCAACGGGTCGTTGACGCTCAAGATGAGACGGCGTTGTTGGCGATCACGCGTTGACGGGCGGTCATTTCCTTGAGAATCCATTCATAAGTGGCGCGTAAGCCGTCGCGTAGCGGAGTGGAGGGCGACCACCCGAGGCGGCTGCTGATCAGCGTGTTATCGCTGTTTCGTCCACGTACGCCTTTCGGCGCGTCAAGCTTGTATCGCCGCTTCAACCTGACACCGGCAATCTCCTCGACCAGGTCCACTAGTTGATTGATCGTCACCAGCTCCGCACTGCCCAGATTCAGCGGCTCGCGCACGCCGCTCCGCATCAGGCGCAGCGTCCCCTCGACGCAATCGTCGATGTACGTGAAGCTGCGCGTCTGTTCCCCGTCACCCCAGATTTCGATCTCCGGTCGATCCGCGAGCACCGCGTCAATCACCTTCCTGCAGATGGCGGCGGGCGCCTTCTCGCGTCCGCCGTCGAACGTTCCGTGCGGACCGTAGACGTTGTGGTACCGAGCGACACGCGTCTCCATGCCGAAGTCCTCATGGAAATGCCGGCACAGACGCTCGCCAAACAGCTTTTCCCAGCCGTACCCGTCCTCCGGCATTGCCGGGTACGCGTCGTCTTCCTTCAGCGGCACGACATCCGGAGAGGTCTGACGGTCGGCGGCGTAGACGCACGCTGACGAGGAAAAAAAGTACCGGCGGACCTCGGCATGGCGCGCGGCGACGAGCATGTGCGTATTGATCAATACGGACAGCATGCACGCGGCCTTGTGGGTCTCGATGAATCCCATGCCGCCCATGTCGGACGCGAGATTGAAAACCTCGGCGACACTCGCGCAGACCTGGTGACACGCCTCGCGACGCTGCAGATCCAGGCACAGGCTCTCGACATCGTCGAACCGTTGATACCATTCGGCGAACGGCTTGATGTCGACGCCGCGAATCCGCGTGTGCCCTTCGGCACGCAGACGGGAAATCAGGTGACCGCCGATGAAGCCGCCGGCGCCAGTGACGAGAATCATCCCTGCAGTCTTGGAGTTGCTATCGTTCATTGTTCTGGAAGACGGCCGGTGATGCTGTGACTCCATGATTGGCGGCGGACCCGGCGCCGACGTGGACGATCTCGGTCATCACGCCGAGCCGCGCGCGGTCGAGAACACGCCAGCAATCGATGACGACACGTCTGCGCGGTGGCATCGCTTCCAGGAGCGTCGGAATGTCACGGAACGCCGGCCACGGCACGGCGATCACAACCACATCGGCCGATTCGAGACATTCAGCCGCCGCCGCCGCCGCCGTGATCGATGGCGCCAGGAGCGATGCCGCCTGATCGAGGGCCTGCGGATCGAATACGGTGACGGCGTAACCATCGGAGGCGAGACGATTCGCCAGCATGATCCCCTGGCTTTCCTCGACGACGTTCGTGTCCGGCTTATATGACAGGCCAAGGATCGAGACCCGCCGCCTCCCATGACCGCTATGCGATTTGACGAGCGAGGCGAGGCGGGAGACCTGGCGGCGGTTGACGGTGTCGGTGGCCGCCGCGATGTCCGCAGACGTGCCGAGCTCGCGTGCGATGGCGACAAACGCCGCGTTATCGCGCGGAAAGCATGGGCCTCCGTAGCCGAGAGCGCCCTTGAAGAACCGGCGGCCGATACGCGAGTCGAGGCCGATGGCATTGGTGACGGTGTCGACGTCTCCGCCCGGCAGCCGCTCGCAGATTTCGGCAAGCATGTTGGCGTACGAAATCTTCGTCGTGACGAAGGTGTTCACCGCGATCTTGGCGACCTCGGCGTTGACGAGATTCATGCGCCGCACGTCGGTGCCGCCGCCGACGATCGTTCGCTGCACGGCCTCGAGGACGTCGCCCGCGCGCGCGTCGGATTCGCCAATCAGGACGAAGTCCGGGTGACACATGTCGCGGATCACGCTGCCCAGCGCGATGAACTCGGGGCTGTAACAGAGGCCGACGGAGTCACCGACGACGCGTCCGGATGCGTTTTCGAGACGCGGAGCGACCTCGCGCTCCATCGTCAACGGCGCAACCGTGCTGGTCACGACGACGACATGATATCCGTCCTTCCTGCGCAGCCCTCGGCCGATGTCCTCGATGGCGTCGAGCACGAGTGTCGTCGCGAAGAGACCCGACGGCAGGCTCGGCGTCGGCACGATGATGAAACTCAGATCGGTGTCCGCAGCCGCGCTTGCGGCATCGGCGGTCGCGCTGAGGCGCGCGCGATTGTCGGCGATCAGCGCCGCGAGCCCGGGCTCCTCGACAGGTGTGCGTCCGGCGTTGACGAGATCCACGACGTCCGGACGACGGTCGACACCGACGACGTCGTGCCCGTGATGAGCGAGTACTGCTGCCAGCGGGGCGCCCAGCTTTCCGAGCCCCACCACGGAAATGCGCATACCTTCCTCGTTGAAACACCGCGAGCGTGTTCGGTTCGGGATTTGATCCGGGGTCCCCATGTTACACTTACGAACGCTTCCGAGGCACCCCCGCTATGATCTCTGCTGTGTTGAACATGTCTCCAGCGCGAGCCTTGCCTGAGTGCTGACGCCTTTCGAAGCATTCGCTCGAGGGGACTATCTCGCTGCCGCCAGCCACCTGTCTTCCGAGCACTGGCAGTACTGGGCCGGCGCCGGCATCATTGGCAGCGCGCCTCGTAGTGCTGATGCACTCGTCCGCTTCGACACACCCGAGGCTGACTTTCACGCGGGCATCACCGCGTGGCTCGATGGCGACGACGAGCGGGCGCTTGCGCTGCTTCGGCAGGCCCCGGGCGAGTACGCCGCGAACCTTGCGGCTTTGATCCAGCGGCAGCCGCTGACAGTGCTGTCGCAGCTGCCGTGGAGTCGCCGTGGCCCCTGGGATGTCCTCGGCAAGCTGCGCGATCCGGCGTTCCACCTTCTGAATGTGAGCTTTCATCGCGACGATATCCAGAACCATCCGTACGCCGACGTCCACAGCCTGGTGCCCGGCGGCGTCACGCCCGATTTCTTTCTGTCGGAGATGCTGGAGTGGCATCTCATCCCGCCGAACATCCGCGATCTGGGATGTCCCGTGATCGGCCACTCGAGCGACTACGACATCCACATCCAGGCGATTGCGCCGTGGCTTCCTGTCTTCGATGAGCTGCTGGTTCTGGACTCGGTGCAGTGGCGCGACATGTCGGGGCTGGCGCCGCACGCACGCGTGTCGGTGTTCCCCGGTGTCTTCGGCATTCCGGATGACATGCCGGAGCTCGAGGAGGTCCCGCGGACGGTCGATGTGTTCCTGTCCGGAACCGTTCTGCATCCGTACCACGCAGACAAGGATCAGGTGGTGCTCCAGCTCCTGGAGCTCGACGAGTCACAGCTCCGCATGGTGAACGGCTTCGACGGCGCGGGCGAGTACTACCGTAACCTCGCGGGATCGAAGATCTGCGCGACCTATGTCCGCCACCCCGGCGGTATGCCCACGCGCGCGCTTGAAGGACTGGCGATGGGCTGCGTGGCGATGGTGCAGGAGCAGAACGTCCTCAGCCTGTTCTTCGATGAACGCTCCGGCGTGATTCCGTATGGGACACGTTCCGGCAGTCTTGCCGATGCGACGGCCAAGGTGCTCGCGCGGTGGGATGAATACGCCGAGGCTGGCCGACGCGGCGCTGAGCTGGTGCGCGAAAAGTTTTCGCTCTCCACGATTGCGTCCAGGTATCTCCGTTTCGCGACCGTCGTGGCCGCGAGACCGAGGGGGCACAGACGTGGTCCACAGCCGTCGTCGCTGGTACAGAAGCGCGGGGTCATTCAGAAAGGATGGCTGCCGTCCTACGAGTTCGGCGGACAACTGCTGTCGAACTGGGCGGCATCGTCTCTCGCCCGGCTCGAGCTGCATCGTCAGATCGAAGAGTCGCCGCAGGTCTTGAACGACATCGCGCGCGAGCGTCTGCTCGCTTCGGTTCACGATCACAGCGCGGCCGAACCGTCGTGGTTGTCGCATGTCACTGCGCCGCTCGAACGGGCCGTATCGGCGTTTCCGTCAGCCCTTGTGCCCAGGCTCAATTTGATTCGCATCCTTCTGCACTTCGGCCGCGGAGCCATCGTGCGCCGCGCTGTCGCGCTGCTCGACGAGACGCTGGACGAAGCCCCCGCGGCGTGGCTCGTCGAACCGCTCGACGACGTGCTGCCGTGGGATTTCTGTCCATCGCTCTTCAATTACCGGCGATACTTCGACGTCGTGACGGCGGTGCTTGGCGGGCAGCGGCCTGAGCGCGGCGAGCTGACGGCGACGATCCTCGCGTCGTTGCATTACTATCGCGCGCGCTACGCGGATGAGCTGCCGGGCAGCATCGCCGGGATCGATTATGCGGCACGCGCGACTGCGCTGGACTCCGACTTCGCGGAATACACGCTCTATTACTGCGGCCTGCTGCTTGATCGGGCGGCGGTCGCCGATCTGCAGGAGGCCGCCGTGCTGATCGAGAGCCTGGCTCAACGGTCGGCGCGTGTTCTCGAGCTGCTCGATCTGGCGCGGCGTCTGCCGGAGGAGTTGCAAGGGAAGTGGTACGCGACGCTGCTTGTTCGGGCGACACGCTTCTGGACGGCGACAGAGATGCGCGAGAATCTTTACGAGCCGTGGCTGCAGTCCTCGGCAGACGACGAGGCTGTCGCGACACACCGGCAGAACACCACGTGAGCTTCGACTTCGCGAACGTGTCGCTTCAGAAAGTCCGCGAATACTGGGACCGGCGTCCATGTAATCTGCGGCACTCGCCCGCACCCCTCGGAAGCCGCCAGTACTTCGACGAGGTCGAACAGCGGAAGTATTTCGTCGAGCCGCATATCCCCGGCTTCGCAGCGTTCCCGCGCTGGGCGGGTCAGAGAGTGCTGGAAATCGGCTGCGGGATTGGCACCGATACGATCAATTTCGCCAGGGCAGGTGCGTTGGTGACCGCCGTCGATCTGTCGCCGCGGTCGCTCGAGCTGGCGCGGCAGCGCGCCGGGCTGTTCGGCTTCACGGATCGCATTCAGTTCGTCGAAGCCGACGCCGAGCGGCTGTCAGAGTACGTCGAGCCGGCTGCCTACGACCTTGTGTATTCGTTTGGCGTGATTCACCATTCCCCGCGTCCTGACAAGATTCTGCAGGAGATCCGTCGTCACTTCATCGCGCCTCGCGGCATACTCAAGGTGATGGTCTATCACCGCCGCTCGTGGAAAGTGCTCGGGATCCTGTTGCGCGAGGCCTACGGTGCATGGTGGCGTCTCGACGACGCCATCGCCCGTCATTCCGAGGCGCAGACAGGCTGCCCCATCACCTACACATACACACGTCGCAGGGGCACCGAGCTACTCGCGGACGCCGGCTTTGACGTGTCCGCCGCTGCCGTCGACCACATCTTCCCGTATCGCGTGAAGGATTACGTCGAATACCGATATGTGACAGCGGCGCCGTTTCGGTGGCTACCCCACGGCGAAATGCGGTTCCTCGAGCGACGGCTTGGATGGCATCTCTGTCTCACCGCCTGTCCGCGATGACAGGTGCGGCCACACCGTACCTGTCGATCGTCTATACGGGACGAAACGACAACTTCGGCGGCGATTTCAACGACCGGTTTTTCCGGGCCGTGCGATTCAACCACGATCGGCTGAGCGCCGCGGGTGTCCGGTATGACATCGTGTTCGTCGAGTGGCGGCCGATTCCCGGTAAGCCGCTGCTTAGCAGTCTGTTGCGCACCGAAGTTCCTGAAGTCGATGAACGGCTCACCACGATCGAAGTGGACACCCGGTATCACGACGCGTTCGGTCAGAATCCGCGTATTCAGTTTCATGAGTTCATCGCAAAGAACGCCGCGATTCGCCGCGCGGCCGGCAGTTACATCCTCGCCACGAACAGTGACATCTACGTCAGTCGGGAGGTCGTGGCGGTCCTCGCCCGGCGCGTGCTGCGCCCGATGGTGCTGTACCGCGCCACGCGTGTGGATCTCAAATCACACCTCGATCCCTCCGCGATCGACGACGCCGTGTTGCTCGACGCGCGTAATCACGAGCGCGTGAACACGCTCAAGGCACCGCTGTTCACGAATGCGGCGGGCGATTTTCTCCTCCTTGACAGGTTCAGCTACCACTCGATCGGCGGCTTCAACGAGGTGTTCAGGATTGCGAAAATCCACATTGACGCCAACTTCTGTCATCGCGCGTCGGCGTCAGGCGTGCTTCTGGTGGACATCGGGGCGCGTGTATATCACTTCGGCGAAGGGACGTTTCACGCCATGCGCTCGGTGTACGGAAAGTATGGTGCGACCGCGCCGTGGGGTCAGCAATGGCACAAGGCCGTTCTCTACCGGAATCCATCGAATTGGGGCCTCCGCGACGCGCCACTTGTGCCAGCCGGTCCGCGGCACTTCCGGCTGGAGTTCGTCGACGCGGCCGTGCCCCGGCTCGTGGATCTCGCCGGGATTGTGCGCGACGAAGAAACAGAGCGTCGGCAGATCTCCGCTAGTTGACGAGCTGCTCCTCGAGCGTCTCCTCTCCGAGCCCCCACTGGGACTCGTTGTACAGAAACGTGCCGTGACCTTCAACGACACTCCGAATCAGCGTTTCAAACTGCTCGCGGCCTGTCGGCACCAGCAGGTTCAGATACGGCACCCCAAGCCGATCCATGCTGCTTCGGGGCGGCCACCGCGCACGCAGGCTCTTCACGAGCCGCTTGGAGCGGCGCGCGCCCAGCGGCAGGCGTGCTGCGAGCTTTTCGACGAGGCGCGCCTCTGGCCTCCACGACGCGGTGCCGTGATCCACGTGGTAGATCCGGCACGGGTCGGAGAACACGATCTCTTTGCCGCACGCCGCGTACGCCATGTAACAGAACACGCTGTCCCAGTGCATCGAGTGGTACTCTCGTTCCTCGGGCACCCCGCGCAGACGGCAGTACAGCTCACGAGAGAGCAGGGTGAAATCGCCTGCCGCGTTCGTAAACAGTGAGGGCGCACCCGGGATTCGGTACGACGAAGTCGGATCATGCACCTGCAGGAGATTCGCGCGGCAGTACTCGAGTCGCGCTTCGTGCGAGCTGACATCAAGAGCCGCGATCGGCACGTCATGGCGGGCGATCCGGTACACGGCACCGGCGTCGAGCTGTTGCAAGGCAATCTCCGCGGCGAGTTCGTCAGACAGCAGGATGTCAGCGGATGTCGGCAGCACGAACCGGCCGAGCGCGCGCCGAATGCCGACATTGCGCGCGCGGTGAATCAGGATCGGCAGCCGGTCCGCGAACCGCTGGCTCGCGTGGATGTGCGGCGGCACCGTGATAATCCGAATTGAACACGATTGTCGCCGCCTCGGCCAGCGAACGGCGCGCGCCAAGTCCTTGTCGGGGGGCGGGTTCCAGTCGACGATGATCAGCTCGGCTGGCAACCCGAGCGCTTCGGCCTGGTGCACGAAGGAGTCGACGCACACCTGCAGGCGTCGTACGATGCCCCCGGCATACTGATCGTTCCGCGCCGCGATGATGAAGCTGAAATACGGCGCCGCCGAAGCGCTCATTTCCGACGCTTGCGCTCTTCGCGAACAAGACCTTTGCCGTCGACGATGACGGCGGCGGCGGCGGTCAGCCGGCGTCCGGCGTCAGTCACTGACGCGCGCATCTGCCGCACGACCGCACCGTAGTTTTCGAGCAGCAGCCGGACCGTCACGCTGTCAAGATCATCCGCGAGGTGTCGGTGCTCGAGGCTTGACTGCACCTCAGTCGTGAGCCGCTGAATGCGCAGCAGCGTGATGTTCAGCAAGGCAGACGGCTCGGCCGCTACTGGTGCCCGACATTCATCGAGCAGTCGTTCGAGCCGGTCGAGTCGTGACGCGATGTCGATCTCCTGGGTCATGAGTGTGGGCGGAAGTCGTGAGTTCTCCATAGTATACTGTCACTCCCCACGGAACTTCGTCACCTATGAAGCATGCACTGAAGAGACTTGGCGTGCTCGGTCCAGGCCAATACCGGCTGCTGGTCGAGGAGCTCCGGAAGGCGCAGACGCGCAGCGCCAAACTGACGGAGGCGCTCGAGGCCGCTCGCGTGGAATTGCGCGGGTTGAAAGGGAAGGCAGACGAGGCGCAGAAAGCGCTGCGCGAATCGCGAGATGAGAGCGCGCGGCATGCGCGACGTGCTGAAAAGCTTGCCGCTGACGCCGAGCGGGTCAGAGCCAACCTGGAACGCAAACACGACCACGATCATCAGAAGCTTGTCCAGGTGGACGAGCGACGGTCCGCGACCGTCGAAAACATGAAACAGCGGCTGATCGCCGCCGAGCAGGACCTGATCATTGCGCGCGAAAGCCTGATGGCGGTGGAAGTGAAGCTGGACATCCTCGAAGGCGCCGCCAATGTGCTCGACGTCCGCACGCGAATGGCCTCGCGACGCAGCGTGGCGACGGGCACCGGCGCTTCGGTGTGACGCCGGCCACGCCGTTTCTCAGCATCGTCCTCACCGGCCGGAACGACGACTATGGCGTCGATTTCCGCTCGAGGTTCTTCCGCACGCTGCAATTCAACCATCGCGAGCTGGCAGAGCGGAATGTCGCCCATGAGTTCGTGTTCGTCGAATGGGCGCCTCCGTCGGAACGTCCGCTGCTCGTCGATCTCGTGCTCGACACGATTCCGACGCTGGACCCGGGTTGCTTCCGGGGGTACGTCGTCGACAGACGGTATCAGGAGGCGTTATCGTTGAACCCGCGCCTCGAGTACCTGGAGTTCCTGGCGAAAAACGTGGGGATCCGGCGCGCGCGCGGCAGCTTCATCCTCGCGAGCAACTGCGACGTCCTTCTCAGCCGCGGCATTCTGGATCAGTTTGAGAGAGGCAGCCTGGAGCATCGAACCGTGTATCGCGCGCCAAGATACGATCTCAAGCTGACGGCCGACCAGTCACATCTCGACTGGGACGTGCTGGAAGACGTAGGCAATCTGGAAGCGCGACCGCCCGTCCTCAAACCGCCGCTCATGGGCGGCGGGACCGGCGATTTCGTACTGCTGGAGCGCGAGACGTTCCATCAGCTCCGCGGCTTCAACGAGGTTTACAGAGTCGCGCGAATCGGCATCGACCACAACTTTCTCGTCAAGGCGCTGTCGACGGGCATCCGGATCGCCGACATCGGCGCTCCCGTGTATCACGTGAACCATCAGGGCAGTTACCGTCTCAGTCGCACGGTCTACGCCGGACGCGAGGCTGAGGCGCCGTGGGGGAACGTCCGCTGGCACTCACGCGGCGTCGTGTACGACAACCCGCCGGACTGGGGACTGCAGCGCGCGCCGCTGCACGCGGTCGAACGCCATGGCTTTCTGGAGTTTTCCTGGGAGGCGGTGCCACCGCTGGTGGAGCTTCGCAGGGTCGTTCTGCCTGTCGCCCGCATCGGCTTTCCATATCCCGGACGCTATGTCGAACAGTAATAGACTCAATGATCGAAGACTCAATGAGAGGTTGAACCCGTAGCAATGGATAGCTTGGTCGTCGAAGGCCTGGGGAAGTGCTACTACCTGGGTCGAGGGGGCGAGAATCGGCAGAGCAGCACGTTTCGCGATCGCCTTCGGCCGTGGCGCGGGGGCGGTGACAACCCCGACGTGCGTGAGTTCTGGGCGTTGCGCAATGTCTCCTTCCGGGTCGAACCAGGCACGATTCTCGGTGTCATCGGCGCGAACGGAGCGGGAAAAACGACACTCCTGAAAATCCTGGCCCGCGTGATCGCGCCTACCGCCGGCCGCGTGGTCGGCGTGGGTCGGGTGGTCTCGCTCCTGGAGCTCGGCGCCGGGTTCGATCCTGATCTGCCTGCGGACGAGAACATCATGATGAATGCGGCGATGCTCGGCATTCCGAAGCACGAAGCCATCCGCCGCATGCCCGAGATTTTCGCGTTCGCGGGCGTCGAGCGGTTTGAGGGCACGCCGCTCAAGCATTATTCGAGCGGCATGTATCTGCGGCTCGCCTTCTCGGTCGCGATCAACATGAATCCCCAGATTCTCCTCGCCGATGAGATTCTCGCGGTCGGTGATCAGGTCTTCCAGGAGCGCTGTCTGCAGCGCGTAGAAGAAGGCGGACGCGAGGGCCTGACGGTCCTCTTCGTGTCGCACGACATGGATGCGATCATGCGGGTCTGCAACCGCGTCGTGTGGATCAACGCCGGGGAAATCGTGCGCATCGGAGACCCCGAACAAATTGTCGATGAATATCAGAACGCCGTCTGGTCGCACGCGGATGCATCGCGTTCCGAGCGCGGGCGGCGAGCCAACCGTTTCGCTGAGGTGCTGTCGGTCCGTCTCGCGTCATCGGCGGGACGCGACATCGGTGGTGTCCCCATTTCAGATGATGTGTACGTGAGAGTGAGACTCAACGCCCTGAAGCCGCGCCTCTCCCTCAAGTGCGCGCTCGATCTGAACGTCCGCGGCCAGCTGCTGTTCCGCAGCCAGGATGTGGAGATCCATCAACTCGTCGAGCCCGGGACCTACGAGATCCTTGCGAAGATCCCCGCGAACCTGCTCGCCGAGAATACGTATTCGGTGACGGTCAGCTGCATCATCGGTTGGAAGAACGAGCCCACGGAGTACCCGCTGGTCGTGTATAACGCGCTGACGTTCATCGCGTTCTCGACCGAGGATCGGACGGCGAGTCCGGCGGGTCGACTCGAAAAAACGGGTTTGATTGCACCTCGGCTGGAATGGACGGTGAAGCAGGAAGAGGCGAATGCTGCTCGCGCTTAGACGGCTGTTTGGCATCTCAGCCGCGGTATCGGACGAGGAGACCGAGAGTCGAGACTGGCGGTCACGGAAGTGGGTCATCGAGCCGGTACGGCTCGGCTTCTTCGCGCGCCTCGAGGAAGTGTGGCGGTATCGGCGGATTCTCTGGTTCTTTGCCGTCAGCTCGGTCAAGGAACGCTACGAGGGGATGACACTCGGCATCTTCTGGCTCTTCGCCCGGCCGGTCGTTCCACTGCTGATCAGCACGGCGGTGTTTGGAGGATTGCTCAAGGTGCCGTCCGACGGGGTGCCATATGTGCTGTTTTTTCTCGCGGGCATGTCGTGCTGGCGGATCTTCGAGCGCTCGATGCTGTGGGTGTCCAAGAGCTTGGATGCCAGCAAGGGACTGATCAAGAAGGTCTATTTCCCCAGGGTCATCGCGCCGGTCGCGTCGGTGTCTCCCGCCATTCTCGAGTTCGGTGTCGTCCTTGCGCTGCTGCTCGTGGTCTGTCTCATCTACTTCCTGAAAGACGGCGTCATGTACCTGCGCGTCGGTCCGCAGATGCTCGTCGGTTTCGCAGCTGTTGGAATGACTGTGTTCTTTGCGATCTCGCTCGGTCTCTGGACGTCGGTCCTACAGGTGCGTCACAAGGACGTGCAGTATTCACTGAGATATGTCTTGCAGTTCTGGCACTACCTGACGCCGGTCATCTATCCGATGTCGACGCTCCCGAAGGAATACCAGTTCATCATCTATGTGAATCCGATGGCGTCGCTGGTGGAGACGTACAAGTGGGCGATGCTGGGATTAGGACAGTTCCCGACGATCCCGCTGCTGTCTGGCACGGCCTTGATTCTCGTGACTTTCGGAACTGGACTGATTTTCTTTCATCGTTCCGAGGCCGTCGCAGTGGACAAGCTCTAGAGGGCGACCTGACAAGTCCCGGCATCAGATGAGCCAGAAAGCTCCCACTGCGATCGCCACCGCCGCGGCCGCGCGCATCATTCCGCGATAGAGCGCCGCACCGTGGCGGACGTGTCCGCCCACCGACCCGATGACCGCTGCAAAAGCCGTCATCGCCACCACCGTACCCACGCCGAACGCACCGATGTATGTGACAGCGGCGACGCGTGTCGGAAGCGCCAGCGCCGGCAACACGCCGAGAAAATGCGAGCTGCCGGCCACGCCGTGCAGGATGCCGAGGCAGAACGAGGCGTGCGCGTGGCCCAGGCGGCGCACCCAGGCTGGCCCGGCCTGCACGTGAAGATGGTTGTGCGCCACGGCGCCGTGTCGGTGCGCGCCGGGCGCGATGCGCGTGCTGCGTCGGAGCGCCCAGAGCCCGATGCCAATCAGGGCGACGCCGACGACGCGCTCGCTCCACGCCGAGATGACACCGATGGGTGGGAGGAGATCGCGCAGCACGATCGCGAGCAGCGCCACGACCACGACGCCCGAGGCATGGCCGAGACCCCAGGTCCATCCCGACAGCCATCCGCGCCGGCCGTCTTCAACCGCCAGCGGAGCAACGGCGGCGAGGTGGTCAGCTCCCGACAGGACGTGAAAGAGCCCGGCGAGCGCGCCGGTCATTGCTATGAACATTGGTTGGATGCCCTTTGATCTCGTGGCTCGCGGATCCCCGATCCCTGATCCCCGATCCCCGATCCCTATTTACTTAGGTGCCATTCTAATGGCTCCGTCGAGCCGAATCACCTCGCCATTCAGCATCTCGTTCTCGAAGATGTGCCGGACGAGCGCGGCGTACTCCGACGGCCGCCCCAGACGCGACGGGAACGGCACCTGCTGGCCGAGCGATTCGCGGATCGCTTCGGGCATCGCGGCCAGCATCGGCGTATCGAAAATCCCTGGAGCAATGGTCATCACGCGGATGCCGATGCGCGCCAGTTCCCGCGCGATCGGGAGCGTCATGCTGACGATGCCGCCTTTCGAGGCCGAGTAGGCGGCCTGGCCGATCTGACCGTCGTACGCCGCCACCGACGCGGTGTTGACGATCACGCCGCGCTCGCCTGCGGTGCCCGGCTGATTCGTCTGCATCGAGGCCACGGCGAGCCTGATGACGTTGAATGTGCCTATGAGATTGACCTGGATGACGCGCGCGAACTGATCCAGCGGCATCGGGCCATCCCGGCCGACTACGCGCGCCGCTGGGCCGATGCCGGCGGCGTTGACCACGCCGTTCAGCCCGCCGAATTCCTTGATGCCGGTGGCGATCGCGTTCTGGACGTCTTCTCCCCTCGTGACGCCCGCCTTGACGAAACGCCCGCTGGCGCCGAGCCGCGCGACGGCCGTCCTGCCGGCGGCGTCGTTCACGTCAGCGACGATCACGCGGCCGCCGGCCGCGACGATCATCTCCGCGGTTGCGCCGCCAAGCCCCGAAGCTCCGCCGGTCACCAGGACGGTCTGGTTCTGTAGACGCACCGAGGGATATTAGCAGGCTCGGCCATGAGCCGGCGTTCTCTCTACTTGCTCAGGCGCACGATCTGGTTCTGCAGCGCCTCGAACGCGGCTGATACGTCAGCAGCGCCCTCGGCGAAGTAGTACTTGCCTTCGAGTTGGTCCTCGTCGAAGTCCGCCGACCGCGTGTCGTTGGCGATGCGCATCAGGATGTCTTCGGACTTTTCCGGAATGGTGCCGAGGTTGTACCGCACCAGCTCCCCCATTCCGATCGTGTAGATCCGGATGGGATAATCGCCATCATCGTTCCGCGCCTCGTTGGCGATGATCTCGAGGATATTGCGCGCGGCGTTGTTGATATTGAATACCTCAGCGGGGTAGCGGCCGGCGCCCGCATTCCAATTTCTCAGTCCCCGTCGCGCGGACTGCGCCACGCCGTTGACCGTGAGCGCGGCGGTCTGCAGCGGAAATGTCGTGGGAATACCCGCGCTTCGATGATGCGTGTGCCAGCTGGTCAAGGGAAGAAAGGGCACCAGCGCAAGCGTAACGTTCGAGTTCCAGGGAACGGACATGTTAGCTGCCGGTCCCTGGGCTCCCGTTTCAGCATCGAACAATCCGACGATATTGGGACTGTTCCACGTCTGGTTGTCGGGATCGGGAAGATTTTTCGGGAAGTCGTACGTTCGCAGTCCCTTGGACACTCCGGGCGAGGCGGGGTAGTCACCGGGCACGCTGTTCGAGGCGCCGTCCGTGAAGAGCACGATCACCCGCAGACCCGACTGCTGGCCGCCCGCCACCGCCCTCAACTCGTCCCATCCGCGATAGAGCCCTTCCACCATCGCCGTGCTGCCGCCGGGAAGCGCGTTTGGGATATCGGCCATGACCCCGACTTTGTCGAAGCCGTGAGCGGCGGGCATGGCATCGAGCACCCTCGCGCCGTTTCCATAGGTGACCAGGGCGATGCGATCGTTGGCGGCGTCGAACGCGTTGACAAATGTTCTGGCCGCGTCGCGCACGGCGGGCCACCGCCAGCCAATCGAGCTCGAGACATCCAGCACGAGCGACAAGTCGACCATCCTGCGCGTCGCCTCACCCGAGCTCGTCACCGTGAGGTCGTTGAAGTTCGCCAGCTTCATGAACGTCGTCGGCAGCTTTGCGGAGGCGGTTACCGTGACGACGTTCACGCCCGATGCGGCAATCGTCTCCAGCTTGAAGAACCCGGGATCGGCGGTCGGATCCGCCTCCTCTGACGTTCCGAGGTATCCCAGTGGGAAATTCGCGTTGAAGATTCGCGTCGCTTCATCCCTGGGATCACCGCTGTTCAGCATGCGCGCCGCACCAAGCGCGGCGCCGTCCACCGCTTTGCTCAATTGCGCCTTCACGACATAGGCGCGTCCCGTGTCGACCGCGAGACCCGTCGACACGAGGAAGGTTGTCAGAGCGACAGCCATGTAAATGAGGGCGACGCCACGTTCGTCGAAAAAAGTAGGTCGTTGTCTGGTCATGTCCCTGGCCCCTTCAGAAGTAGGCGATCGAATACAGCGTGTCCGGCAGCGTGACCCCGAATTGGTCGAGGGGGGTGATCAGACTGTGCGTCGTGTAGACCTCGGTGATGAACGTCATGCCGCCCGGTACAACAATCAGGTTGGCGGGAAGGTTTGTGATCTGGAGATTGGTATTGGTGTCGGAGTTCGGCGCCACGTAGTTGGGCGCGCCTCCAAACGCGGCGGGCCCCCGTGTCGTCAGCACGCTCGACTTTGCGAGAGGCCCGAACTCGTATCGCTGGTACAGGATGACCTTGTCGAAGTTGGGCGCCCCTGCCGTGGCGACTTTCTTGACCACGGAGAAGATCAGTCTCGATTGCAGATCGAAGTCCACGGGACGGGTCTTCATCGTCTTCATGGCGGCCCCGGCGTCCTGGAGCGTGACGTCGCGCGAAATCAGGTTCGAGCCTTCGCGGCTGAGCTTGGTCACCACGTGCTGGTCGAGCAGCGCATATCCCACCTCGACCACACCGAGCACCAGCGCGAGCAGCAGCGGCAGTACCACCGCGAACTCAACCAGGGCCTGGCCGTCGGCACGACGCAGTTGATTCCTCATTCGAACGCCTCGTTCTTCATCGCCGACTCCACGATGAGCGTGATCTTGCCGCCGTCGAAGAACGAGCGCACCAGTGGCGTCATGAGGGTCCAGGAGTAGTTGACCGTGACTTTATCGATATCGTTGGCCCCACCCGCGCCACCGACCCACACGTTGGCCCCCGGCGGCATGTGACTGAACGCAAACATGTCGTCCTCGATCGTCAGCGTCGGCGTGGCGTCCCTCATGGCGGCCATGATCGATTCCTCGCGCGTCAATCCGGCGATCTCAACCCCGGTGACACCGAAGCGCGTCGCCTGGCTCACGCCATTTTCGAGCGCCAGGTGCACGTAAAAGAGCGAGGCGAAGTCCACTATCCCGAATGTCACCAGCAGGAGCAGAGGCGTAATGAGTGCAGCTTCGACCAGGCTGGTGCCGGTGGAGTCTGCGAGCCGCTCTCGGACGCGTCTAATACGCGACAAGACTGACGGTTGTATCCGCGCTCGTCTGTTCTGCATGGTTGTTGTCCGTAATCTCATCGAGCTTGGCCACCAGCGCGGCAAAACCGCACTGGTCCGGGTCAAAGAGGCCCCAATCGTCCTGCGCGGGCTTCTTGCGGCGCCTGCGACTGTTTCTCTTCCTCGCGGGTTTGGCGGGGGGCAGCGAAGGCGCGGCGATCGACTCCGGCGTGGCCGCAGCACCGAGCAATTCCGTGTTGTCAGCGATCGGAATCAACGCCCAGATGCGCCGCGTCAGCGCGGGCTCTTCGCACGCACCATCAAGGGCGATCGGAATCCAGCCGCCCTCGTCGTCGCCGATCCTTTCGGCGGCGGCAGTCGTGATTGGAACGATCTCCGGCTCGGACGGTAAGGAGGCCGCCTCTACCTGAAGGGGTGCCGGAGGCTCCGCGACCGGCTCTGCGATCCCGCGATGCGCATACGCGAAACCGACATACGCCGACACCTGCCTGGCGAATTCATCCAGCCCGCACCCTTCCGTTGCCGCCGAATCGTCGCGATCCCTTCGCAAGCCGGCGAGCACCCCGCGCCGTTTCTGTGCGGGTGTGGGTGTCGCCGCCAGGATCGGAATCGTCAGTTCCTGCACGTGCGCCGCGGCTGGGCCGAGATCGCGAAGCCACGCCGCGAGCGTCGCCTCGTCCTGCCGGGACAGCAGGGACGACATCAGCAGCACGTCTGGCACGCGATCCGCCATCGCGGCAACCGCACGGTCCGCCGAGTCGGCCATGACGAGCTCCGACGTCAGATGTTTGCGCGCCATCGCAGCCAGTTGTGCCGCATGACGCGAATCGGGTTCGACGACCAGGATCACAGACATTGGTTTTCTATGTTCGCAGCATGCATACGACGAGGAGAGAGCCGGCAACGACGAACATCGCCAATCTGCCGTGATCGGCGATGACCTGGTACGTCGTTCTACCCATCATTGCGACCTGTCCACGTTCGCTCGTGACCCGGTTCCAGACGCCCGCCGGCGTGAGTCGGTCCCTCACGCGGTCGTCGATCATTGCGAGCGCCG
>ORMF010185912.1_pt1 | contig 29757 bp, 25 predicted proteins | sample 1779871 | NCBI WGS metagenome assembly ORMF01 (sample SAMEA104232316, study PRJEB22302) | groundwater metagenome | biome: forest; feature: aquifer; material: groundwater | place: USA | collected 2011-08-07 | depth 5.4 m | reverse complement strand
TGGTTGTGTCGAGCATCTTCTACCAGATGTCGGCTCGCGCCGGCGGAGAAAAGAAGTCCGGACCGTCGGACCAACAAGATGTTGTAGTGGCTGCCAAACCGCTGCCGGTGGGCGTGACGGTGAAGCCGGATGACATCAAGCTTGTCAAGATGCCGGTTGCCAATTTTCCGAAAGGCGCTTTCACAAAGCCCGAGGAAGTGATTGACCGGCCGGTCATCAGCAACGTGTTGCTGGATGAACCGATTCTGGAAGGTAGATTGGCGGCTCGCGGCAGCGGCCTGGGACTGTCTCCGATCATTCCGGTGGGAATGCGGGCGGTTTCGGTTCGGGTCAATGAGGTGGTCGGCGTGGCTGGCTTCGTGCTGCCCGGCATGCACGTGGATGTCCTGGTGACGGGGCACTCCCAGAAAGAGGGCGGCTCGACCATGACCACCACGGCCCTGCAGGACATTACCGTCCTGACGGCTGGGCAGACGTTGCAGTCGGACCCGAGCGGGCAAGCCATCAATGCTCCAGTGGTCACCCTGCTGGTGACACCGGACCAGGCTGAGATTCTTACCTTGGCCGGCAACGAATCACGCATTCAGCTGGTCCTGCGCAATGCGTCCGATAAGTCGATCGCGATGACGAGCGGACGCAAGCTCGGCGAACTGTACCGGTTGAGACCCGGAAAAGGAACCACCGGAGTCCGGTTGGAGGATGAGGAGTCTCAGGGCGATGAGGCGCACAAGGCCAAACCCCGGCCCCGTCCCGTGGTGATCGCCCAGGCGCCGCCGCCTCCGGCCGTGGTACCACCTCCGGTCCCGGATCAGGTGATCGTGATTCGGGGAACGCAGAAGACTGTGGAAATAGTTTCCAACGCCCGCAGCGGGAGGAACTAACTAAATGAGACATACATTTGAAAACATCGGGCGTGGTTCGGCGTGGAGCATGGTGTGGCTGGCGCTTGCCGGCTCGTTTCCGCTCGGCGCGCAAACCACCGCGGAAGATCTCAAGATCACAATCGGCAAGAGCATCGTCATTGACTATCCAACCGACGTCGGCCGGATCTCCACCTCTAATCCGGAGATCGTGGATGCGGTGGCCGTTTCGACGCGCGAGATTCTCCTGCACGCCAAAGGGTATGGGGTTTCCACGGTCGTGATTTGGGCCAAGACGGGGCAGCGCTCCTTCTATAACATCTCGGTGGAGCACAACCTGGAACCGATACGGAAACTGATCAAAGAGACTTTTCCGGCGGAAAACATCCATTTGCAGTCGGCCAAGGAATCGGTTTCGCTCATCGGCGAGGTCAGCTCAAAGGACGTATCCGATCGGGCGGCGGCGCTGGTGGCATCCCTATCCAAGGCGGTGGTGAACAATCTCTACGTAACGCCGCTTCCGGTGGATAAGCAGATCATGCTGCGCGTCAAGTTCGCCGAGGTAAACCGAAACGCGGCCAAACAGCTAGGGGTGAACCTGTTCTCCACCGGGGCGCTGAATACGCACGGGTCCGTTTCCACCGGCCAGTTCAACGCACCGCGCCCGAGCGCGGTTGGATCCGCGGAAAACGGCTTCTCGATATCCGATGCCCTGAACATTTTCGCGTTCCGGCCGGATCTGAACCTGGGCGCAACCATCAAGGCCTTGCAATCGGAGGGGGTGCTGCAGATCCTGGCCGAGCCCAACCTGATCACCTCCAACGGCAAGGAAGCCAGCTTCCTGGTGGGCGGTGAATTCCCGGTTCCGGTGCTGCAAGGCGGCGCCAACGCCGGCGCGGTGACCATTCAGTTTCGCGAATTCGGAATCCGGCTGACCTTCAATCCGCAAATGACCACCCACAATACGCTGAAGCTGCATGTAAAGCCGGAGGTCTCCACGATTGACCTGGCCAATGCGGTGACTTTGTCGGGGTTTACCATTCCAGCGCTGTCCACCCGGCGGATGGAGACGGACATTGAGCTTGGCCCCGGCCAAAGCTTCGTCATCGGTGGGTTGATGGATGACCGGCTTACCGAAACCATGTCCAAGATTCCCGGGCTGAGCAGTATCCCCGTTCTCGGGGTGTTGTTCAAGAGCAAAGAAGAGAAACGGGCCAAGACCGAGCTGATCGTAATGGTGACGCCGGAGATCGTGGACCCATTGAATGCCAGCGATCCCAAGCCATCGCCGGTTATGCCACATGAGTTTCTTCCTCCGACCGCGAAACCGGCCTCGGTAAGGAAGGGAAATCCTGTCAAGCAGGGGTCTAAGGGAAACACTCCTAAAGAAACCCAGGCAGCTAAGGCCCTAGCCAAGGATCTGCAGCCGGTGTTTGCGCCTGTTCTGCTGAACCGAGAGCCGGACCCCGACGCCTCGCCGGCGACCCAGGAGGTTGCGCAAACGGCCAGGGTTGAACCGGCCGTGCCGGAAGAACCCGCCGTGGCGCCGCAGGCGGCCGAAAAAGCCGCCAGCAAACCAGTGGCACCGGCTGCTGCCGCAGCCGCGCCGGAAGCCTCTGTCGCTGATCCAGTGAAGCCAGAAGCGGTACCGGAAGAACCCGCCGTAGCGCCGCAGAAGGAAGAAAAAGCCGCCAGCAAACCAGTGGAACCGCCTGCTGCCGCAGCCGCCGAGGCCGCACCGGAAGCCTCTGCCGCTGATCCAGTCAAGCCAGTAGAGGTGCCGAAAGAGCCCGCCGTGGCGCCGGAACCCGCGGAAAAGTCCGCCAGCAAACCAGTGGAACCGGCGGCGACCGAAACCGCAACCACACCACGCGAGGAAACGCGCAAGGAACAGATCGAGCCGCGCTAGGCGGAAGGAAAGCAGACGGGATGACAATGGACGTCCAACGACGAGCAAGGGAGACCGGATTGACGGCGCTGCTGATAGCGCCGGACCGGGAATTGGCGCAAACGCTGACCAGTTCTCTCGCGGAAACCCGTACCTTTCTCGTGCTGGCCGACTTGAAGAGCTACCCGGCCCGTAACACGCTGGACATTCGGTTGCGGCAATTGAAACCGTCGGTGGTCTTGATCGACGTCGCCACGGACCTGGAGGCGGCCGGAGAGCTGATCCGGTTCATCGCCAGTGTAAGGCCGGTGGTGCAAGTGGTCGGGATCCATCGTCAAAACGATAGCGGGGCGGTCATTTCGGTGCTCCGGTCCGGCGGGAGCGAGTTTCTCCACGCCCCATTTCCAGCCTCAATGCAAAAGGAGGCAGCCTCCCGTCTGCGACGGCTGCGCCAGCCAGAGCCGGAGTCCGAGCCAGAGATGGGCCGGGTAGTAATCTTCTCGTCAGCCAAGCCAGGATCGGGCAGTTCAACGCTGGCAACCCATACATCGCATGCGATCAGCAAGTCGTCGGGCAAGCGGGTCCTGCTGGTGGACCTGGATCTGGAGGGCGGGACCATCGCGTTCTACCTAAAGTTGCAGGCCAACTACTCGATTGTGGACGCGCTGGAACAATCGGACCGGTTGGACAACGGATTGTGGTCAGCGCTGACAGTAAGCTCGGACGGTGTGGACGTGCTGGCGGCTCCCGATCAACCCTACACGGAAGGGTTGGACCCGGCCAGATTCCACGACGTTCTGGAGTACGCTCGCCTGCAGTATGACTGGGTGATCGTCGATACTCCGAGCATCTTTCACCGGATGAGCCTGCTGGCGATATCGGAATCGGACCAGGCGTATCTGGTATCCACCAGCGATCTGGCGAGTCTGCATCTAGCCCGCAAGGCTGTGAACCTGTTCGGGCAGCTGGGATTTTCCAAGGACCGCTACCAGGTGGTGGTGAACCGTTTGAGCCGGAAGGATGGCTTTGGAAGCAACGACCTGGAAAGCATCTTTAACCGGCCGGTACATGCCAGCGTACCCAACGACTATTTTTCCTTGCACCGGGTGATTTCGCTGGGCCAACCACTGGCGGCCGACTGCGAGCTGGGAAAGTCAATCGCCGCGCTGGCGGCCAAGGTGTCCGGCTTGGGCGCGGTGGAGAAGAGAGCAAGCAATCCGGCGGCGGAGCCACGGGCGGTTCCGGCACAGGCATGACAAGAGTGGGAATGGCATAGGACCAGGATCAAGAAAACGAAATGTTGCCTAATACCGATCAACGCGGACCGCAGACGACCCAACAAATGAATTGGGAACAACGGCTGCTGAAGAACGCCGGCCGCTCCAAGGGCTCGCTGAAACCCGAGTACCAGGAACTCAAGTTCACACTGCACCGCAAGTTGCTGGACAAGATCAATCTCGAGGCGCTGGCCACGATTGACAACCAGAGGATCCGCGGCGAAGTCCGCCAAGCGCTGATGACGCTGATCGATGGAGAGCAGACACTGCTGAGTTCGGTTGAAAAGCAGCAGATCTGCGACGAGGTGCTCGATGAGGTGTTCGGGCTGGGGCCGCTGGAGCCGTTGCTGCAGGACCCCACCATCTCCGACATTCTGGTCAACACGCACAAGCAGGTGTATGTGGAACGCCGCGGGTTGTTGGAAATCACCAGTGTTTCCTTCCGCGACGATGCCCATCTGATTCGCATCATCGACAAGATTGTCTCGCAAGTGGGCCGCCGGGTGGATGAATCCACGCCGATGGTGGACGCGCGGCTTCTGGACGGCTCGCGCGTGAACGCGATCATTCCGCCGCTGGCGGTGGACGGGCCGCTGCTCTCGATTCGCCGGTTCAGCACCGACAAACTGATGCCGGCGGACCTGGTGGAAAAAAAGGCATTGACGGCGGGTATGATGGAACTGCTTGAAGCGGCGGTAAAGGCGCGGATGAACATCATCATCGCCGGAGGGACCGGCGCGGGCAAGACAACGCTTCTCAACGCGCTCTCCTCGTTCATCAACCCCAAGGAACGGATTGTCACCATCGAGGACGCGGCCGAATTGCAGTTGAAGCAGCCGCACGTGGCGCGCCTGGAGACGCGGCCGCCGAACCTGGAAGGCAACGGGGCCGTTCGCCAGCGGGAGTTGTTGATCAACAGCTTGCGTATGCGTCCGGACCGGATTGTGGTCGGCGAGTGCCGCGGAGAAGAAGCCCTGGACATGTTGCAAGCCATGAATACGGGCCACGACGGCTCCTTGACGACTATCCACGCCAATTCGGCGCGCGACACGGTGGCGCGGCTGGAAGTCATGGTTTCGCTGGCCAACGGGAACATGCAACTGGTGAGTATCCGGCAGCAGATCGCGAGCGCGGTGAACCTGCTGGTGCAGGCTTCGCGCATGAGCGACGGGTCGCGCCGGGTGATCAGCATTACCGAGATCACGGGAATGGAAGGCGAGGTCGTCACGCTGCAAGACATCTTCGTGTTCGAGAAGCGCGGAATGAGCCCGGAGGGGGCGGTGGTAGGCCGATTCGCGGCCACCGGCATCCGCCCGAAGTTTTATGAAAAGCTGCTGGCGGCCGGGATCCGTCTGCGGCCGGACCTGTTCGATGAGGTGCTGGAAGTTTGAGCGGAAGGGAACGGACTCTGAGGAAGGGCAATGATTAACTTTTTACTCATCGTCATTTTGGTGTGGGCGGGGGCTATTGGAATCTGGTGGCTCGTCTCGCGGGCCTTCAAGAGCGCCGACGCCGACAAGATTAGGGCTCGTATTCTGGAAAAGCCGAAGAACGAAAAGAAGGCGAAGGCGGCGGCAGCGGGCGCACAATTGATCACCACTGAGGACAAGCATGCCGGACGGCTGGTGCTTCAGATCCTGCGGCGGTTTGAGTTGCTGAAAAGGCTGCAGGTGCTGTTGGATCAGGCCGGTTTGCGGTGGACACCGGCCCGGCTGATGCACGCCTGTATTGCTGGATTTCTGATCGGATTTCTGGTGACCAAGGTCATGGCTCCCTACCCATACCTGCTGCTGCAACTGGGGGCGGGCCTGGTCGGCGGCATCAGTCCCATTCTGTACGTTAGCCGAATCCGCTCGAAAAGGTTGTTCAAGTTTGAAGAGCAGTTTCCGGAGAGCCTGGAGTTTGTGGCGCGCTCCATGCGCGCCGGCCATGCCTTCTCGGTATCTCTGGAGATGATCCACCGGGAGTTTCAGGAACCGCTGTCGGGGGAATTCCGGCGCACCTTTGACGAACATAATCTGGGATTGCCGCTCGAGAATGCGCTCTCGAAGCTATCCAGCCGGGTGCCCATCCTGGATGTGCACTTCTTTGTATCGGCGGTATTGCTGCAGAAGCGGACGGGCGGCAATCTGGCCGAAATTTTGGACAAGCTGGCCTACGTGATTCGGGAGAGGTTCAAGCTGAGAGGCAAGATCCGGGCCATCAGCGCGCACGGCAGAATGACCGGGCTCGCCTTGACGTTGATTCCGGTGGGTGTGGCGACGCTGATGTTTTACGCCAACCCGGATTATGTGAAGTTTTTTGTAGAGGATCAGACCGGCAATTATATGATGGGCGCCGCGATATCGCTGCAACTGATCGGATATCTGATCATTCAAAAGATCGTGACGATTGAGGTATAGACATTCATGCCACTACTAATAAGCATGCTTCTATTTCTGATGATCGCCGTGGGCGGCGCGGCAGTAGGCATGAAGCTTTGGGTTCGTCCGAAGGAAGCAATTGAACGGGTGACCGGGACCGGGCCTGCAGCGGCGGAGGAGGCACCGATCCATCCGAGCCTGGTCTTTCATGAACTGGTGAAGAGGTTGGGCATGCTGATGCCTGTGAGCCCCAAGGACGTCAACGTGATCCAGCGCCGGATGATCCGGGCCGGTATCCGGAACCCGAACGCCATGAAGTTTTTCTACGGGGCGAAGGTGATTCTGGGTGTGCTGTTGCCGGTGGCGATGACCTTTGCGGTGGCCAACTCGAGTGCGGACCCGGCCAACAAGGTGATGGCGGTACTGGTGAGCGCCGGGATGGGATTCTTTCTTCCCAACGAGTACGTGAATCACCGCGCGAGAAAGCGGCAAAAGGAGATCCGCCGGGGATTGCCGAATGCGCTGGACCTGCTGGTGGTGTGCGTGGAGAGTGGACTGGGGCTGGATCAAGCGGTGGTGCAGGTAGCCAAGGATCTGGAGCATGCGCACCCGGAAATCAGCGAAGAGTTTGCGATGGTCAACTACGAGTTGAAAGCGGGCAAGCGGCGCGTGGACGCGCTGCGGAATCTGGCCGAGCGCACCGCCGTGGACGACCTGAAGAAGCTGGTGGCCGTATTGATCCAGGCGGACAGGTTCGGCACCGGCGTAGCGAATAGTTTGCGGGGGCACTCGGAATTCATGCGCGTCCAGGCGCGTCAGATCGCCGAGGAGAAGGCAGCGAAGTTGGGCGTGAAGCTGGTATTCCCGATTTTTTTCTGCATCCTGCCGTCGTTGTTTGTGGTGACGGTTGGACCGATGGTGGTTCGGATTTCGCGCGAGTTGCTACCGATGATGAAGAGTTTTTAGGGATTTGATTCTTGAGAAAGGAGATCAGGCAATGGATGGAACAATGGTTCGCCTTGTATGTACGGTGGTTGCCGTACTGTTTTTAGGACTGATCGTAGTGCGCCGGCGCAAAAGCGCCGAATAAGACGAATAAAAGAACAGAGCAGCGGTGGAATCCGCCGCTTGGCAAAGGGGCAGAGTTGCCGGAGAGCCAGGCGGCGGAAAAAGCCGGAAGTAGTTTGAAATGACGGCAGGATTAGAGTGCCAAATTGGCTGGGAGTAGACGCTTATGAAACGGAAGACAGCAACGTGCAGGAGTATGGTTTGTTTGTGGCTGTGTGCGGCTGCCGCGGGGGCGGTGGCGCAGGCGGGCACCTTCGGAAAGGTGGTTTCCATAGGAGGCCACGCCTCGGATCTAGCCTTGGATGAGGCACGAGGGGTACTATACCTTTCCAATTTCACGGCGAACCGGATCGAGGTGGTGTCGACCGGTGACGGAACGATTCAGACCTCCATGAACGTGCCGGGCCAACCGAGTTCACTGGCGGTCTCTCCGGACGGAAGATATCTGGTGGTGGGCCATTACGGCAATTTTGCGGCGCCGAACTCACCGGCCAATGCGGTGACGGTGATTGATCTGGATTCACGGGCCAGGCAGACCTTTGTGCTCGGATTTCCAGTGCTGGGCGTATCGTTCGGCAACGACGGGCGAGCGCTGATCGTGACGAACACAGACTTCCAGTTGTTGGATCCGGTGACCGGAGCGACGCAGGTGTTAGAGACGATCGCCGCGGCGGCTGCCAAATCGCTGCCGGTTCCGCCGGCGACGTTTCCCTCTTCCATCGTGGCGGCATCGGTGGCCGCGAGCACGGACCGGCGATACATCTATGGTTTGACGGACACCTTTGAGTTCGGCTATGACGTAAACACCCGGCAGCTGAGTGTACTTGGATACACCTCTACGCCGCCCCAGGGGCCGCGGGCGGTGGCGGTGAACCGCGATGGGTCGCGGTATGTGGCCGGATGGGCGTTGAACAATGCAGCCGGCAACCTGACGGCGCAATTCCCAAACCCGAACGGAGCCCTGAATGTGGGAGGGCACATTTATGATGCCGGACGGGAACTGATTTACTCCGAGGTCCCGACGCAGACGGGTGGAGAGGCGGCCAAGCAACCAGCGGTATTGCAGGTGGTGGACGCCGACAACCTACGGGTGCGGGAACGGCTGCAACTGGCCGAGCATCTGTCGGGCAAGGGAGTGCTGTCCTCGGATGGGTCGGTTGCTTACGGAATTTCCGACAGCGGTGTAACGATTCTGCCAGTGGGCTCGTTGCGGCAGGCGCACCGGGTAGTGGCCACGCAGGAGGATCTTATCTTCCGCGGAAATTTCTGCGACCGGCGGGTGGCCACGCAAGAGATCGGGATTGTGAACCCGGGCGGAGGTTCGACCGGGTTTAGCTTGTCGACGACGACACCTGGCATCCTAATCTCTCCTTCGAGCGGAGTGACACCGGCAACGGTGCGAATCACGGTGGATCCGGCTGCGTTCCAGAATCAAAAAGGGACCTTGCAGGCCACCATCGAGATCAAGTCCTCTTCGGCAGTAAATCTGCCGGCGCCTGTCCGGGTGCTGATCAATAACAAGGAGCCAGACCAGCGCGGCACGGTAGTGAACGTAGCCGGCAAACTGGTGGACGTACTGGCCGATCCGGTACGGGACCGTTTCTTCCTATTGCGGCAGGATACCAATGAGGTGCTGGTGTTTGATGGGGTTAGTTATGGCAACATAGGCCGGTTGCGAACGGGGAACACTCCAACGCAATTGGCGGTTACCTTTGACCGGCGCTACCTTCTGGTGGGGCATGACAATTCGCAGCTCATCAGTGTGTTTGATTTGGAAACGCTGGAGCCACAGGCGCCTATTTACTCGCCGTTTGGGCACTATCCGCGCTCGATTGCGGCTTCGGGCAGAGCGATCCTTTCGGCCAACCGGGTGGCGGGGCCCAAGCACAAGATTGACCGTGTGGATCTGGCCACGCGCCGGGCGACGGAATTGCCGACGCTGGGAGTATATGAGAACGACATCAGCAGCGATACGGTGTTGATCTCCTCACCCAACGGTGGATCGATTTTGGCGGCGCAAAGCACGGGGAACCTGCTTCTTTACAACGCCAACGTGGACACATTCACTGTGTCGCGCAAGGATGGGGACAGCCTGGGAGGATCCTATGCCGCGTCCAGTTTTGAACAGTACGCGGTAGCGGAGAAATTGATGAACTCATCGCTGGTGGGGGTGAGGACATTTGAAACCGGGACGGGAAAAACGTCCGGATTTGCGTTTCTGGACGAATTCGCCTTCCGGACCACGGCACTGGATGCGAACAGTCCGGGCGTGATCCAACGTGTGAATCTGCAATCCGGTGATGCCAACAACCGGGCGACGCGGATGACAGAAGCGCCGATGCTGGGCACCACCTCATTTGCATTTACACGAACTTTGGCTCCACTCTACAGCCGGAACGTAATCATCAACCTGACGGTTTCCGGCTTCACGGTGCTTCCCTGGAACTACGATGCGGCGGTCGCGCCGCCACGAATTACGCGGGTAACCAACGCGGCTGACGGGACGCCGGGTCTATCCCCGGGCGGGCTGATCACCATCATGGGGCAGAACTTGAGTCCGGTGAATATGGCATCGCGGGAACTGCCGCTGCCGACGGCATTGGGAGAAAGCTGCCTGACGGTGAACGGGGTGCCCACGCCTATCCTGTTTGTTTCGCCGACCCAGATCAACGCACAGATGCCTTTCATCGTGGACGGCAGTGTCACGATGATCCTGCGGACGCCTGGCGGGGTGAGCGACAACTTCAACCTGGTGGTACGGAGCGCGGCGCCAGGAGTATTTAGGGGATCGGCGGGTTCTGACACCGAAATCCCGACGGTGGTGCGGGACAAGAACGGGGAGTTCGTGACCCTGTCCAACCCGATTCATCGGGGGGATACGATTGTGATTTACCTGACGGGCCTTGGAAGGACCAATCCACCGATCGAGGCCGGGGTGCCGGCTCCCAGCGACCCATTGCTTTCCACCTTGAATGAGCCTGTGGTGACTCTGGGCGGGGTAGAGCTACCGATCGCGTATGCCGGGCTCAGTCCGGGGCAGGTGGGCGTCTATCAGATCAATGCACGGGTGCTCGATTGGGTGCCGCTGGGTGTGCAGCAACCGTTGGTGATCGCGCAGTCCGGCGGGGTGACCTCGCTGGACGTACGGGTGGTCCAGTAAAGGAGATCTTATGAGAATGGTATCGAGAGCGTGCCGGAGTGGTTTGGGACTGGTCTTGGCGGCAGCCTGGGCAATGCCCGCCTCGGCCCAGCAATGGGAAGTAGGAGTCATGGGCGGCGGAGGTTTTTACCTCAACAACGCTGTGCAGGGCGCGAAGAAATCGGGGGAGGTGGGTTTCAAGCCGGGATACGCAGCCGGCGGGTGGCTGGGGCACAACTCGGCGGGACGGCTGGGCGGCGAGATCCGGTACCTGTTTGAGAAGAACGACATGAGGGTCAACTCCGGCGGCAACTCGTTCTCGTTTGGTGGACAGACCCACACGGTTCACTACGACTTGCTGATTTATGCCAACTCCAGAGAAGATCGCGTGCGGCCCTACTTTGCCGTTGGCGGCGGGCTCAAGCAGTACGTGGGCAGAGGCGTGGAGCGTGCCTTCCAACCGTTGAGCGATGTGGCCATACTTACCCGGACCAACCAGTTCCAACCGGTGATCAGCGCCGGGGCAGGCGTCAAATGGGCGGTTGGATCGAGAATGGTATTGCGAGTTGAGTTTCGCGACTACATCACCCCGTTCCCGAAAGACGTGATTCTCCCCGCGCCCGGATCGAAACTGAGCGGATGGGTGCATAATTTCGCGCCGCTGTTCGGGCTAAGCTACATATTCTTCTAGGGGTCCCGGTTCTCATCAGGAACGGGCCGCGCCGTGGAAAATTAACACGCCATCAAGGGTGGATTGCTTATAGTGGAAGGGTGTTTGTCTCCAACGGCAGGTTCGCGGCGTTAACACTGAGGTGGTTGTTTGCCATTGCCGGCGCATCCTATTTGACGGCGCAAACCCCGGGAGCCGGAGGCGCCTATGTGGGAAGCGCCGCCTGCAAGACCTGTCATGCCGATGTTTGGCTGAACTTCTACAAGAACGCTCACTACAAGTCCATTGCCAGCGGGAAGGAACCGCCGGAAAAGACTGGTTGCGAGGGCTGTCACGGGCCGGGCGGGAATCATCTGGAGGCACGCGGAGGCCGGGCCACGATCCGCGCCTTTTCACAACTGAGCGGAAGACCGGTGCTGGATGCGTGCCTGGGCTGCCACGCCAAGGACTTTCCACGGTCTGAGATTCGCCGCTCCTCGCACACCCGTGCCGATGTGGTCTGTTCCAACTGCCATTCCATACACAAAGCAGCCGTGCCGAGGTTGTTGCTGGCACAACGCCAGACGCAGCTCTGTTACGGGTGCCATGGCGGTGTCCGGACGCAATTCGCCATGCCGTTCAAGCACCGGGTAAACGAGGGGGCGATCGAGTGCAGCGATTGCCACAACCCGCACGGGACGGCATCGCCGTCCTGGCGGATGGGGGTGCGTCCGAATATGGTGCATGCAGGCGCGGATGGGGAGCAAGGCTGCCTGAAGTGCCATTCCGAAATGCGCGGCCCATTCGCGTATGAGCATCCAGCGGTTCGCGTGGATGGCTGCGAGACGTGCCACAGTCCGCACGGATCGACGAATCCTAAAATGCTGCGGCGCCCGGTGGTCTTCACGCTGTGCCTGGAATGCCATACCGGTTCGGGCAATTTCGGACGGCAGGGAGACGGGATCACGCGGCAATCGCCCTCGCACAACATGACTGATCCGAGGTATCAGAACTGCACCACGTGCCACGTCCGGATTCACGGATCCAATTCCGACCGGTTGTTCTTGCGATAGGAGGAGTCATGATCTGGAAACACATCCCGGCTATGATGCATTTTCTAAAGCGCAAAACGGAGCCTCGGCGCGGCGGGGTACACGTGTTGCCGGCAAGCTTGGCGTCCCACGCCGGGCCCTTTGGGCTTGCTGGCACGCGCAAAACGGAGCCTCGGGGCGGCTGGGTAGACGTGTTGCGGGCAAGCTTGGCGTCTCGCGCCGGGCCCTTTGCGCTTGCTGGAACGCGCAAAATGGAACCTCTGCGCGGCTGGAGATGCCTGTTCCCGGCCGCTTTGCGCCTAGTGCTTGCTTGCGGAATCGTTGCTGTGACGGCATTCGCGCAGCCCGTTGTTGCTCCGACTCCGGGTGCGGTGGGCCGTTTGCGCGGAGAGGATGTGGGGAGCTACAACGTGGTGAACTCGTTTGAGACGGGTTACCGGTTTCATACGGTGGACGGAAATGAGGACCGTTACCGGAGCGATGTGAACTACGGGAGCGGCATACGACTGCTGCAAAGCAACCTGACGGTGAACTCGAAAGACGGGCACGGGCGGTTTTTTGATGAGCTGTTGTTGAACACGCAGGGATTGGGGAACGATCCCTATCAGTTTGCCCGGTTCCGGTTGCAGCGCAACAAGCTGTACCGGTATGACCTGTTGTGGCGGGTGAATGACTATGTCAATCCTGGTTTGAGCACCGGCACTTTGGGCGGCCACCGGATGAACACGAGGCGGCAATGGCAGGATCACGACTTCACGTTGTTTCCGCAGGCGAGCTTACGTTTTCTAGCCGGCTATAGCCGGAATTCGCAGGACGGGCCGAGCCTGAGCTCGATCCAGTTGTTTGATTCGCGCGGGGATGAATACCCAATCTTTGTTCCGGTGAAACGCCAGCAGAGCGAGTTTCGCCTTGGGGCGGTAGTGGCGGCGGGCGGGTTTCAAATGTCGCTGATGCGCGGCTGGCAGAGGTATCGCGAGGAGGCCAGCGCCAGGATTGACGCTCCCCAGGAGGGGGCCAATCCGGACGACAACAACCGGTTGAACAGTTTTTCCAGGAAAGCGCCCTACGAGGGGAACACGCCATTCTGGCGGTTCCTGCTGAACTATGAAAAGAAGAAATGGTTTGCGGCCAACGGTCGGTTTTCCTATGCCGGCGGCCGGCGCGATTATTTTCTGGAGGAAAGCGCTTCCGGGTTGGGGCGGTTGGGAAACGCGCAGAACCGGCAAGTGATGGTGAACGGGAGCGGCCGGCGTCCGGTGACGAGCGGGGCGTTGACGCTGAGCCTGTTCCCATCCGACAAGCTGACCATCACCAACCATACCGCCTATCACCAGATGCAGATGGACGGGGATGCGATCCTGACCACAATCAACAATGGAGTGGGGATAGGGCCGGTCCTGAACTTTCAGTATCTGGGAATCCGGACACTCACCAACGCCGTGGACGCCAACTATCGTCTGAGCCGGTGGTTCGGCGTGTATGGCGGGCATCGATATACGACGCGGCGTGTACGGTCACAGGAAGGATCCGCTTTCGGTGGGCCGTCAGAGGTCACTTTCGCTGAGCAGTTGAATCATCTGCAGGCGGGGGTGGCAGGGATGCGTTTCCAGCCCTTCAAACCATTGAGCGTGTCGCTGGATGCGGAGGTGGGCCGCGCGGACCGGCCTTTTACGCCGGTCAGTGAGCGCGACTATCACGGATTGGGCGCGCGGGTGCAATACCGGTCGCGGACGGTGCAGCTGGCCGCCTACACTCGAGCCAACTACAACTTCAATTCCACTTCGCTGCTCAGCCACAGCTCGCGCGGACGAAACTACTCGGTCGATGGGACCTGGTTTGGCCGTTCCTGGATCTCTTTGGATGCCGGCTATTCGAAGCTACATGTGGACACATTGACCGGGATCGCCTATTTCGCCTCGGCCCGGCTGGTGGAAGGAGACCGGTCATACTACCTGTCCAACGTGCATTCGGTGAACCTGAATGTGCGGCTGGCGATCCGCAAGCGAGCCGATCTTGTGATGGGCTACAGCCGGATTCAAGACAGCGGAGACGGACGGGCGGCGGCGATCAAGGCGCCTTCCGGCGGGACCGGCCACAGTGAAGCGGAGGCGTTCGTCCGTGCTCAGACGTTTCCCCTAGCTTATGGATCACCGCAAGCGAGGATTTCGGTGAAGCTGTACGATAAACTTCGGTGGAATTTTGGGTATCAATACTACGACTACCAAGAGGAGTTTCCACCGATGGGAGGATACCGGGCACATACTGGCTACACCAGCGTGCTATGGTCTTTTTAACAGACTGAGATAGGAGACCTGCTTGCGATACGCCCCAGCCAATGTGACAACAGCCCTCATGTTTGGGTTCACGATCTATTTGATGGTGGCCCGGTTCAAGAGCCGGCAGGATTGGACGTGGCCGTTGATCTACTATCTGATTCTGGTGATCTACCACCAAGCATTTCCGGGAAGGCTGCCAGTTGTGGTGGTTTATGCGGGGGTTGTGTCCGCGCTGCTGATCCGTTTTGAGTTCCTGACGCCAAAGGTGACCGGCGCCGTGCGTGTGATTGAATTTATTGGGCTGTCGGCAATAGGGTACTCGTTGTTCGAGGCAGTATCGACCTGAAGACGCGGGCGAATTATTCAACAGGAAGACCGGCTTGGAGCCAGGCACGCCAGCCGCCATCGAGCGAGATGGCGTTGGCATAACCCATCTTCTGCAACGCGTCGGCGGCGAGGGCAGACCGGTATCCGCCGCCACAGTAGAGAACGAGACGGACGTCCTTGCCCGGGACGGCGGACTCGATGTCGCGTTCAATGATGCCTTTTCCTAAATGAATGGCTCCAGCGGCGTGGCCTTGTTGCCATTCATTGTCTTCGCGAGTGTCGATCAAAATACCGGCCTCGCCGGCTCTCTGCCAGCACTGATACTCGTCAATGCCGATGTGCCGGATGCGGGACTTGGCATCGTCGACCAGAGCGAGAAAGGCGGGGCCGTGATTGGGGTGCAGGGTACTCATTTGGATTCCACGCGCCTGATCCGCGCTCCCAACGCGGCCAGTTTCTCCTCGATTTTCTCATAACCCCGATCGATGTGGTAGACGCGATCGACGAGCGTTTCGCCGCCGGCCACGAGCGCGCCGAGGACGAGCGAGGCGCTGGCGCGGAGATCGGAGGCGATGACCGCCGCGCCACTCAGAGGCCGAGGTCCGGCGACAATGGCCTGATTGCCTTCGATGCGAATGCTTGCGCCCATACGGGCCAGCTCGGAGACGTGCATGAATCGATTTTCAAAGATGGTTTCGGTTATGAAGGAGATGCCTTCGGCCTGAGTCATGAGGGCGAGATACTGTGCTTGGAGGTCCGTGGCAAAGCCCGGATACTCCTCGGTGGTGATGTCGACGGCGCGGAGGCGGCGCGATCCACGAACACGCAAGGCGGACGGCCCCGCCTCGGCAACGGTGGCGCCGGCCTGCCGGAGTTTGGCGGTCAAGATGGCAACATGCTGAGGCACGCAATCCTTAATCAGGACATCCCCGGCGGTGATGGCTGCCGCGATCATGAACGTGCCTGCCTCGATGCGATCCGGGATGATCGTGTGTTCGGCGCCGCGAAGCTGCGGGACACCCTGGATGCGGATGGTGGAGGTGCCCGCGCCATCGATGCGAGCGCCCATTTTGACGAGCAGCTCGACCATGTCTGTGACCTCGGGCTCGCGGGCGGCGTTGTCGAGGATGGTTTCGCCGTCGGCCAAAGCGGCGGCCATGATCATGTCTTCGGTTCCGGTGACGGTGATGCGATCAAAACGGATGTGGGCGCCGCGGAGGCGTCCAGGGGTACGCGCCTCGATGTAGCCGTGGGATTGAACGATCTCAGCGCCCAACTGTTCCAGTCCCATGACGTGCTGGTTGATCGGGCGGGCTCCGATGGCGCAGCCGCCGGGCAAGGAAACGCGGGCCGTTCCGGCGCGGCCGGCCAGGGGTCCGAGGACGAGGCTGGAGGCTCGCATCGTTTTGACCAAGTCATAGGGAGCTTCGGGATGAAGCAACTGGGCTGCGCAGATTCGCACCGAACCACTGCCGAGCTCGTCGATGGTAGCTCCGGTGTGGGCGAGGAGTTTTTTCATGGTGGCGATGTCGCGCACATCGGGGATGCGGTGCAAGATTACGGGTTCGCCGGTGAGCAGGCAGGCGGCCATGAGGGGGAGGGCAGCGTTTTTGGAACCACTGGTGATCATCTCGCCCTCCAGGGGGATTCCACCTTCAATGAGAAACTTATCCATTTCGTCCTTTCCCCGACGGCTTGCCTAGTTCCAGGGCGGCCGATACGCGGTTCCTGGATTTTCTCAGGAGTTCTTCGGCGCGGGGGCGGTCCACATTGCAGTGGTGCATGACGATGGCTGCGCGAATGTTTCCGGCTTTTTCCAGCAGGAGTGCGGCGTGGGCGTCAGACAGGCCTGTGGCCTGCGAGAGGATGCGAAGGCTGCGGCGGCGGAGCTTCCCGTTGGTAGGCTGCACGTTCACCATGAGATTGCTGTACACATAGCCGAGCCGGATCATCACAGCGGTGCTGATCATGTTCAAGACGAGCTTGGTGGCGGTGCCGGCCTTCATCCTTGTAGAGCCGGCGATGATTTCCGGACCGGGGAGGGGAGTGATGGCGAGACCGGCTGCGCGCGCCAGTTCCGAATCGGGGGTGCAACTGAAGCCGATGGTGCAAGCGCCCATCCGCTTCGCTTCGGCGATGGCTCCCAAGACATAGGGAGTGCGTCCGCTGGCAGCGATGCCGAACAGCACATCCTTGCCGGTGAAGCCGTGCGCGAGGAGATCGGTTACTCCGGAGGCGGGGTCGTCTTCGCTGGCTTCGGTTGCGTGCGCCAAGGCGGGCGGGCCGCCGGCGATAATGCCCTGCACAAGACCCGACGGGACGTTGAAGGTGGGACGGCATTCGGCGGCATCGAGAACGCCGAGGCGTCCGCTGGTGCCGGCTCCGATGTAGAACAGACGGCCGCCTTCCTCGATGCGCGCGGTGATGGCGTCGACGGCTTTGGCGATGGACGGGAGGACCGCGGCCACCGAGTCGGCTACGCGCCGGTCCTGATCGTTGATGATGGCGAGGATTTCGGCGGTGGAGCGTGCATCGATTCCCGCCGAGGCGGGGTTGGGCTGCTCGGTCAGGAGAGAGTCGAGGGACGGGTTGAGAGAAGGCTCATGCGGCATCAGAGGTTCAAACTGTTAGTCTACTGCACCGGGTTGGGCAGGAGGTCCCGAGATCGCATCCTTAATATTGCCGCCATGCCGGTTCGCCAGCGGCAACGAATAACATTATGGGAGACTAATGGTTCAAATTGTGGACTATAACTTCGGTGCTATGGGATAATGCTGATTTGTTACTTCGGATAGTTGCCTAGGGAAGAGTGATGTCACAGATCTTCCATCCAAGCACAAACACCATAGCAAGAGTGAGCATTTTTGGTGGCCTGTTTTTCGCCGGCGGCCTGCTCTTGGTGCTGAATGAAATCAATCGTTCTCCCTACGTGACAGGAGTGAATGTCGCGCGGCCGCAGCCTGTGCCGTTTTCGCACAAGCATCATGTGAGCGGCATCGGGATCGATTGCCGGTATTGTCACACCTCGGTGGAGACATCTTCTTTTGCCGGCATTCCACCGACGGAAACCTGTATGAGTTGCCACACACAGATCTGGGCTGATTCACCGATGTTGGAACCGGTCCGCGCGAGTTTCCGAAAGGGTGAATCGCTGCGATGGACGCGCGTGCATGATTTGCCCGGATTTGTGTTTTTCAATCACAGCATTCATGTGAAGAAAGGCGTGGGGTGCGCCACCTGCCATGGACGCGTGGATCAAATGCCGCTGATGTATCAGCAGAACACGCTGAACATGGAGTGGTGCCTGGACTGCCATCGCGCGCCGGAAAAATACGTGCGGCCGCGGACCGAGGTGTTCCGCATGGATTACCAGCCGCCGGAGGATCAAGCGGTGGTGGGAGCGAGACTGGTGAAGGAATACAAGATTCGAAAATTAACCGATTGCTCGGTGTGTCATCGATGAGCAGCCTCCAGCCTAATCCACCGAATGGAAAGATGCCGGCCGGCGCGGCGGTGGATCTGGACGCGATTCGTGCGCGGCTCTCCTCGGCGCAAGGGCCGCAGTTTTGGCGGAGTCTGGAAGAGGTGGCGGGGACGGCGGAGTTCCAGGCGTATCTGGATCATGAGTTCACGCCGGGCACTTCGGAGTGGAGCGATCCGGTGAGCCGGCGGCGGCTGGTGGAGCTGCTGGGGGCAACGCTCGGGCTGGCTGGTCTCACTGCTTGCACGAAGCAGCCGCCGGAGGCGATAGTTCCGTACGTGAAGGCTCCCGAGGAGTTCATTCCGGGCAGGCCGCTCTACTATGCCACGGCGATTCCATTGTCGGGTTATTCCGATGGTGTGCTGGTGGAAAGCCACATGGGCCGGCCGACGAAGGTGGAAGGGAATCCGGAGCATCCGGCTAGCCTTGGATCCACCGACGTGTTCCGGCAAGCCTCGATTCTCACGTTGTATGATCCGGACCGGTCACAGGCCGTCATGCGCGAGGGGCGGATTTCGAGTTGGGTGCATTTTCTGGCGATGGTGGCGACGCTGCGCGAGACGCTTTTGTCCAGCCGGGGGGCGGGGTTCCGGATTCTAACCGAGACGATCACATCGCCGTCATTGCTCGGGGCCATGCGCGCCTTGCTGGCCGAGCTGCCGGAAGCGAAATGGTGCCAGTTTGAGCCGGTATCGCGGCAGAATGTTCATGATGGAACGAAGCTCGCCTTCGGCGAGACGCTGCATCCTGTCTACCATGTGGACAAGGCGGCGGTGATTGTTTCACTGGACGCGGATCTGTTTGGTTCCGGTCCCGGTGCGGTGCGCTATTCGCGCGACTTTGCCGCGGGGCGGAAATCCCCGCAGGAGGCAATGAATCGCCTGTACGTGGTGGAAGCATGCCCGTCGATCACGGGCAGCATCGCCGATCACCGTCTGGCGCTGTCCGTGGTGGAGACGGAAAGATTCGCGCGTGCGCTGGCGTCGGAGCTGGGCGCTGTTGACGGGCTGTCTGCAGAGGCATTTCCGGCCGCGGCGCAGAGTTGGGTGAAAGCCGTGGCGCAGGATCTGCTACGGCACAAGGGAGCCGGGCTTGTTATTGCGGGAGCTCAGCAGAGCGGGTCCGTACACGCGCTGGCACATGCCATCAATACGGTGCTTGGGAATAACGGGGTCACGGTGAGTTACGTGGAAGGCATTGAGACCACCACGCCTCAGACACTGGCCGCGTTGTCCCAGGAGATGCAAGAGGGGAAGGTTTCGGCGCTGCTGATGCTGGGCGGGAATCCACTGTACTCGGCTCCGGCGGATGTGAACTTTGCCGAAGTTCTGCGCAAGGTGAAGCTGCGCATCCATCTGGGCGAATACGACGATGAAACCTCGGCTGTGTGTCACTGGCACGTCCACGAGGCCCATGCGCTGGAGAGTTGGGGCGATACACGCGCCTACGACGGAACCATCACGGTGCAGCAGCCGTTGATTGATCCGCTCTACAACGGCCGAGCCGCCATTGAGGTGATTGCGGCGCTGTCGGGCAGGCCCGGGATCAGCACGCATGATTTGGTAAAAGAGTTCTGGCGCGGGCAGGCCAAGAACGGTTCCGGCAGCAATGATGACTGGCAGAGGCAGATTCACGATGGGTTGATTCCGGGTTCAGCGGGCGTGGGGAAGGCCGTTCGGCTTGCCAAGGATCTGGGCGCCGCGCTTGCTGTGGCACCGGCTGCTTCCGGTTTTGAATTGAATCTGCGGCCCGATACAAGCGCCTATGATGGACGATTCGCCAACAACGCCTGGCTGCAGGAGCTGCCGCGTCCGATCACGAAAATCACCTGGGATAATGCGGTGCTGCTGTCGCCCGCTTCCGCGCAGAAGCTGGACGTAGCAACAGGAGATGTTGTCGAGCTGCACAGCGGCAGCCGCACGTTACGCGCACCGGTTTGCATTGTGCCGGGTCATGCGGAAGGATCGCTTACCTTGCACCTGGGCTACGGACGTTGGCGCTGCGGACGGATCGCGAACAATGTGGGCGCGAATGCGAACCGGCTGCGGACCACGACAGGGCTGTGGTGGATGAACGGCGTCGCCGTGGTGAAGACCGGCAGCAAGCATAAACTGGCCATCACGCAGGAACACAACAGCATGGAGGGCCGTAATCTGATTCGCAGGGCCACACTGGCCGAGTACACGCAGAAGCCGGATTTTGCGCAAGAAGGCGAGCACGCGGCGAAGAATCCGCTGTCGCTGTTCCCGGAGTATAAGTACGAAGGCTATTCCTGGGGGATGGCGATCGATCTGAATGCGTGCACCGGTTGCAACGCTTGCACCATCGCCTGTCAGGCGGAAAACAACATTGCCGTGGTGGGCAAGAGCGAAGTACTGCGGGGCAGGGAAATGCATTGGATCCGGATGGACCGGTACTTTGAGGGGAGCCTCGACAATCCGACGATTCATCATCAGCCGGTGGCGTGCATGCAGTGCGAGAACGCGCCGTGCGAGGTGGTTTGCCCGGTGGCGGCCACATCGCATTCCAGCGAAGGTCTCAACCAGATGACCTACAACCGTTGTGTCGGCACGCGGTATTGCGCCAACAACTGCCCGTACAAGGTGCGCCGGTTCAACTTTTTCCTTTATGGCGATTGGGAGAGCAAGAGTTTGTATGGCCTGCGCAATCCCGACGTCACGGTTCGCTCGCGTGGGGTGATGGAGAAGTGCACCTACTGCGTGCAGCGGATCAATCATGCGCGGATCGAGGCGGAAAAGCAAGACCGCAAGATTGTGGATGGGGACGTGGTGAGCGCGTGCCAGGCGGTGTGCCCGACACAGGCGATCACCTTTGGCGACCTCAATGATCCTCAGAGCCGGGTTTCGAAAACAAAAACTGATTCGCGCAACTACGGACTGTTGACGGATCTGAACACGCGGCCGAGAACGACGTACCTGGCCCGGGTTCGGAATCCAAATCCGGAACTGGAAAAGGCGATTGCGCATGCCTGAAGAAATGGATCCACAGGCGGCACGCCCGGTGGAAGTGGCGGAAGTGGAACAACCGCTGATAGAGCCGGGCCACTCCTATTCCACCGTCACTGATCACATCAGCGCCATCGTGTTGACGCAGAAGACGCCGCGTTGGTGGTGGGTTGGGTTCGGCATTTCCTTCCTCATACTGAACGTGCTGCTGTTTTCGCTCGGCGCGTTGGTGATCAAAGGAATCGGCCTTTGGGGTGTGAACCAGCCGGTGGGTTGGGGCCTCGACATCATCAACTTCGTCTGGTGGATCGGGATCGGACACGCGGGCACATTGATCTCGGCCATTCTGCTGCTGCTGCGGCAGGACTGGCGCACCTCGATCAACCGGTTCGCGGAAGCGATGACGCTGTTCGCGGTGGCCTGCGCCGGGATCTACCCGATCTTCCACACCGGCCGGCCGTGGTTGGCCTACTGGTTGTTCCCGGTTCCGAATACGATGGGCGTCTGGCCGCAAGTGCGGAGTCCGCTCATCTGGGATGTATTTGCGGTTTCGACGTACGCCATAGTTTCCGCGCTGTTCTGGTATGTCGGACTAATTCCCGATCTGGCCACGCTGCGGGACCGAGCGCAGGTGAAGGGGGCCAAGATATTTTATGGCATTCTCGCGATGGGCTGGCGCGGATCGGCTCGCCATTGGGCGCGTTACGAGACGGCGTCGCTGCTTCTGGCGGGATTGGCCACGCCGCTGGTCATCTCAGTACATACCGTGGTGAGTTTCGATTTCGCTGTCGGCATTATTCCCGGTTGGCATGCCACAATTTTCCCACCGTACTTTGTGGCCGGGGCCATTTTTGCGGGATTTGCGATGGTCCTGGTGCTATCGATTCCTTTGCGCGTGGCCTACAAACTGGAAGACTTCATCACCATGCGGCACCTGGACAACATGGCGAAGGTGATGCTGGCCACCGGCCTGATCGTGGCCTACGGATACATGATGGAAACGTTCATGGCCTGGTACAGCGGCAACGAGTACGAGATGTACATGATGACCAACCGGCTGTTTGGCCCCTACAAATATTTCTATTACGCGCTGCTGCTCTGTAACGTCGCCGCGCCGCAGGTCCTCTGGTTTGAGAAGTTCCGCCGCCATGTGCCCACGCTGTTCACGGTTGCCATGATCGTGAGCGTAGGGATGTGGCTGGAGCGGTTCATCATCATTCCAGTGAGCCTGCACCGCGACTTCCTGCCGGGAAGCTGGGGCATGTACTGGCCGACCGTATTTGATTGGTCCACGTTTATCGGAACGATCGGGCTCTTCCTCGCGCTCATGTTCCTATTCCTGCGCGTACTGCCGATGATCTCGATCTTCGAGATGCGGACGATGGTGCCGCCGGCTGAAGGGAGGCCGCGAGAATGAGCGACTTCCATGCAGCGCACGGACGGCTCTACGGGCTGATGGCCGAGTTTGACAACCGGTACGACCTGATCGAGGCGGCGAAGAGTTCACACGCGGCCGGTTACCGCAAGATGGACGCTTTTTCTCCCATGCCGATCCACGGACTGGAAGAAGCGCTGGGGTTTCGTGAATGGCGCATGCCTCTGCTGGTGCTGCTGGGCGGGATCTTCGGGTGCGTGGGTGGATTCTCGCTGATGTATTGGATTGCGGTGCACGCCTATCCGATGAATATCGGCGGGCGGCCGAATTATAGCTGGCCGGCCTTCATTCCGCCGACGTTCGAGACAACGATATTATGCGCGGCTTTCGCCGCGGTCTTCGGAATGCTGGCACTGAATGGATTGCCGCGGCCGCATCATCCGGTGTTTTCCGTGCCGGGTTTTGCGCTGGCCACGCGCAACAAGTTTTTCCTCTGTATCGAGTCGACCGATCCGTTGTTCCATGCCGAGGCAACCAGAAAGTTTCTGGAATCGCTGCATGCCAAGGAGGTCAACGAGGTTGAACGTTAGAAGGAACTTGTTGGCTGCCGCCGCGGCGATGGTGCTCCTCTCCTGCCGTCAGGACATGCATGATCCGCCGCGATACCGTCCGCTGGCGGCGTCCGAATTTTTCGCCGATGGGCGAGCCTCGCGGCCCAGGATCGCCGACACGGTGGCGCGGGGGCAATTGCGCCTGGACGAGGCTCTGTACAAAGGACGGACGGGCGGGGAACTGGTGGACAGGATCCCGATCCAAGTGACGCGGGCAACGCTGGAGCGCGGAAGGGAACGCTTTGATATTTTTTGCAGCGTCTGCCACGGGCAACTGGGAGATGGCGATGGGATGGTGGTGCAGCGCGGGTTCCGTCCGCCCCCGTCCTTCCATCTGGACCGATTGCGCCGGCGGCCTGTCGGCCATTACTTTGACGTAATGACGAATGGTTTTGGAGCGATGGCCAGCTACGCATCGCGCGTTCCAGTGGAAGATCGCTGGGCCATAGCCGCCTACATACGAGCCTTACAATTGAGTCAAAACGCAACGATAGACGATGTTCCAGCCGGGGATCGCGCGAAGCTGGAGGGGCGCTGATGGGTAGCGCAGAGCTTGCGGAAATGCGGAGGAAGGCGCTGCTGATCGGCGGCATCGGGCTGGCCGCCTCAGGGGGCGGATTCCTGACCGATCCGGAGCAGTTTTTCCGGTCCTACCTCCTGGCTTATCTTTACTGGGCCGCGATTCCCACCGGCTGCCTGGCGCTGCTGATGCTCCACCATCTGGTGGGCGGGGAGTGGGGCATTGTGATCCGGCGGCTGCTGGAGGCGGGCACGCGGACGTTCCCGCTCGTGTTGGTTTTGTTCGTACCGGTGTTGCTGGATCTGTCCAAGTTGTATATCTGGGCACGGCCGGATAAGGTGGCTCACGACAAGATTTTGCAGCACAAGGCGGCCTACCTGAACACCGGATTCTTTCTGGGCCGGACCGCGTTCTATTTTGCGGCATGGATGTTGTTGGCCTATCTGCTGAACAAATATTCGGCGGCGCAGGAGCAGGAAAAGAGCAACGGATGGAAGGGGAAATTGCAGACGGTGAGCGGGATCGGCATTCTCGTTTACGGGCTGACGGTTTCGTTTGCCTCGGTGGACTGGGTGATGTCTCTGGATCCGCACTGGTTTTCCACCATCTATGGCGTGATGTTCATGGTGGGCGGCGCGTTGACGACGCTGAGCTTTGTTGTGATCATGCTGTGGCGCCTGTCGAAGACGGAGCCGATGGCGAGGCTGCTCAAGCCGAGCCATTTCCACGATCTGGGAAATCTGATGTTCGCCTTCATCATGCTTTGGGCCTATATTGCCTTCTCACAGTTCCTGATCATCTGGTCTGGAAACCTGCCCGAGGAGATTCCGTTCTACCTGCACCGCTTCCACGGCAGCTGGGGCGTGATCGCGGCGGGGTTGCTGGTATTTCATTTTGCGGTTCCGTTCCTGCTGCTGCTGCTGCGGGTGATCAAGAAGAAGGCGCAGGTGCTGGCGCGCGTGGCAATGATGATGATGTTCATGCGATTGGTGGATTTGATATGGATCGTCACGCCGAGTTTCCATGGCGAGCATATTTCCCTGCATTGGATGGACCTGACACTGCCAGCAGGATTGGGCGGCATCTGGGTTGCATTTTTTCTGACCCGGCTGGCGGAACGGTCCATAGAGCCGGTGGAAGCGCATCTGATCGAAGCGCCGCATGTGGCGGAAGGAGGACATTGATCGTATGAGTGGTCATGAAAAAACCGACGCTGATGTCCCCCGCATCGGGCGCTTTCTGGCGGCACTTGTCGTTCTGATCATGGTTTCGATGGCTGCCATGTGGGGGATGTTTGTCTTTCTGTCGAAGAGGCCTGAGGCTCCGGCCACATTGATGGAGGCGCAGCGAGTCTTGCCGCCGGCGCCTCGGCTGCAGATCAACAATTCAGAAGACCTGACCGCGTTGCGAGCCCGGCAGCGGAAAACAATTTCCAGTTACGGATGGGTGGACCGGAGCGCGGGTGTGGTTCGCATTCCCGTTGAGCGCGCGATGGATCTTGTGGCGGAGCGGGGTTTGACTGCGACGCCAAAGGGTCAAGGGGGAAAGAAATGAAACTGCGATGCCTGTCTCTGATGCTGGCGGCCACGGCTCTTGCCGGTGTGGAGAACGTGAATCCGGATGCCAACATGCCGCCGGCTTTGCGCGGGGTTGGGATAGAGCAGAAGCTGAATTCACCGGCCCCGTTGGATCTCGAGTTCATCGATGAATCGGGCGCGCGGAAACCACTGCGGGCGTTCATGAACGGCCGTCCGGCCGTGCTCGCGTTTGTCTATTACGAGTGCCCAATGCTTTGCACGATGGAGTTGAACGGACTGCTGCGCGCCTTGCGGGCCATGCCGCTCACAGCCGGCCAAGAGTTCGACATCCTCACGGTGAGCTTCAACCCGAAGGACACGCCGGCGAAAGCGGCCGCCAAGAAGGCGGAGTACCTGGAAAAGTACCGGCGGCCGGGTGCGGAACGGGGCTGGCACTTCCTTACGGGATCAGAAGAGAACATTCAACGGCTCACGAAAGCGGCCGGCTTCCAATATCAACTGGACCCCAACTCGGGCCAGTGGGCGCACGCCAGCGGCATTATGGTGCTGACGCCGGAAGGCCGGCTGGCCCGCTACTTTTACGGAATCGAATACTCGGCGCGCGACCTGCGGCTCGGCCTCGTGGAGGCGGGCAAGGGCAGAATCGGCAACACGGTGGATCAGATTCTGCTGTTTTGCTATCACTATGATCCGGCCACCGGCAAGTACGGCATGGTCGTGATGAATCTTATCCGGGCCGGCGGAGTGGCCACCATATTGGCGCTGTGCGTCTTCTGGTGGTTGATGAGCCGCCGGGGCCGGAATGGAAAGTATCAAAATGTGGACAGGCTTCCCGTTATTTCCTGAAGCAGCTTCGACGATCGCCGGAGGGGTAGACTCGCTCTACTGGTTCGTCATCGCTATCAGTGTGTTCTTTTCGGTGGGGATCTTCGCGGCGATCTTCTACTTTGCCTTGCGCTATAGCCGCAAGAGTGCCGGCGAGATACCCAAACCGATCCACGGATCACTGGCACTGGAGATCACCTGGTCTGTGATTCCGTTCCTGATCACGATGGTGATGTTTGGCTGGGGGACCACGCTGTTCTTCAGCAACTTCCATCCGCCGGAAGGCGCAATGGAGATTTTCGTTACCGGCAAACAGTGGATGTGGAAGCTACAGCATCCGGAAGGGCAGCGCGAGATCAACGAACTGCATGTGCCGGTGGGCCGGGCGGTGAAGCTGACCATGGCCACCGAGGATGTGATCCACAGTTTTTATGTTCCGGCGTTCCGCGTAAAGAAGGACGTGGTGCCCGGCATGTACTCCACTATGTGGTTTGAGCCGACCAAGCCCGGCAAGTACCATCTGTTTTGCGCCGAGTATTGCGGCAACCAGCATTCGGGCATGATTGGCACGGTGCACGTGCTCTCGCAGCCCGACTACGAAGCATGGCTCAGCGGAGCGCCGCGCGGCGAGACGATGGTGCAGGCCGGCGAGAGGCTCTTCCAGCGGCTGGGTTGTTTCACCTGCCACCGGGCGGATGCGCCAGGCCGGGGTCCGATTATGGAAGGAGTGTTCGGGTCCACCGTGGCACTGGAGAACGGGATGAAGGTAGTGGCCGATGAGGCTTACTTGCGCGAATCCATCCTTAAGCCAAGCGCCAAGATTGTGGCCGGCTATCGCACGCAGATGCCTACCTTCCAGGGCCAGATTTCCGAGGAAGGGCTGATGCAAATCATCGCCTACATCAAGTCATTATCCAGAACAGAGAGGATGAATACGCCCCAATGAACGCCGCGCTCGCTCCTCCTCCATCGGCGCCGACGCCAGCCGAGACGCCGACACACTATTTGAACGCCAGCTACGGATTCCGTTCCTGGATGTTCACGCTGGATCACAAGCGCATCGCGCTGCTGTATTTGGCCTCCATCACGCTGTTCTTCTTCATCGGCGGATTCTTTGCCGTGATGCTGCGCCTGGAGTTGGTTACTCCGGCGGGCGACTTGATGTCGGCTGAAAACTACAACAAAAGCTTCACCATGCATGGCGTGATGATGGTGTTCTTTTTCCTGATACCATCCATCCCGGCGGTGCTTGGGAATTTCCTGATCCCGATCATGATCGGCGCGCGGGATCTCGCATTCCCCCGGTTGAACCTGTTGAGTTGGTACATCTACATGGCGGGCGGCCTGCTGACGCTGTACGCGATGGTGGCCGGCGGCGTGGACACCGGCTGGACGATGTACACGCCATATTCGACCACCTATTCCAATTCGCACGTGATGGTGATGGCGGTGGGAATCTTCATCAACGGATTCTCCTCCATTCTCACCGGGCTTAATTTCATCGTCACGATACACAAGATGCGCGCACCGGGCCTGACCTGGTTCCGGCTGCCGCTGTTTGTGTGGGCGCACTATGCCACCAGCGTGATTCAGGTGCTGGGGACTCCGGTGATCGCAATCACGATTCTGCTGGTGGCGCTGGAACGGGGTTTCGGGTTCGGGTTCTTCGACCCCAAGCTTGGCGGCGACCCGATTCTTTTTCAGCACCTGTTCTGGTTTTACTCGCACCCGGCCGTCTACATCATGATCCTGCCTTCGATGGGCGTAATCAGCGAACTGGTCACGTGCTTTTCGCGGAAAAAGGTTTTCGGATACAACTTCATTGCGATGTCCAGCGTTGCCATTGCGGTGTTCGGATTCCTTGTTTGGGGACACCACATGTTCGTGTCCGGGCAGTCGATCTACGCAGGCATGGTGTTTTCCCTGCTGAGCTTCCTGGTCGGCATTCCGTCCGCCATCAAGGTGTTCAATTGGACGGCCACCATGTACAAGGGGTCCATCTCCTACAACACCCCGATGTTGTACGTGTTCGGTTTTATCGGGTTGTTCACGATCGGCGGACTCACCGGCTTGATCCTGGCCAACCTGGGCCTGGACGTGCATTTGCACGACACCTACTTTGTGGTCGCCCACTTCCACTACATCATGGTTGGCGGCGCGGTGATGGGTTATCTGGGCGGCATACACTTCTGGTGGCCCAAGATCACGGGACGGTTGTATCCGGAAGGCTGGGCGCGGTTTTCCGCGCTGGTGCTCTTTGTGGGGTTCAACCTCACGTTTTTCCCGCAGTTTCTGGTGGGCTATCTGGGGATGCCGCGCCGCTACCATGCCTATCCGGAAGAGTTCCAGGTGTTCAACGTGATGTCCTCGGCGGGCGCATCGATTCTGGGGCTTGGTTATCTGATTCCGATGATCTATCTGACCTGGTCCTGGCGTTACGGCAAACTGTCCCCGCCCAATCCTTGGGGCGCTAAGGGACTGGAGTGGACCACGCCATCGCCGCCAACCACGTTTAACTTTGAGGAAACTCCAGTAGTCACCGAAGAGGCCTATGACTACGGGCACGAAGCAACAGGGGAGGCGCCGCACTAGCTCATGGCAGATCACGCCGTTCACGCGCCGGGCCTGGCGCACCAGTTCGATGACCTGGATCAGCAGCTCGATGCCACCACGCTTGGCATGTGGCTGTTTCTGGCGCAGGAGATCATGTTTTTTGGCGGCCTGTTTGCCGCGTATGCGATTTACCGGACGCAACACCCGGAGGCGTTCGCGGCCGCGAGCCATCATCTGGACATCCGGCTGGGCGGTTTCAACACGGTGGTGCTAATTTTTTCCTCGCTGACGATGGCGCTGGGAGTTCGGGCCGCGCAGATGGGCAAGAACAAAGCTGTGTTCAACTATCTGCTGGTCACGTTCGCATTGGGGAATGTTTTTCTAGCGGTGAAAGCATTCGAGTATCACCATAAGTATGTGGAGGGCTTGATTCCGGGACCGTGGTTTTCTGCGCATGGGGCCGCGGACCCGGCCGTGCAAATGTTTTTCTGCCTGTATTTCGCCATGACGGGTATGCATGCTTTGCACATGGTGATCGGCGGGGGGCTTTTGATCTACTTCATGATTCAGGTCAGGCGGGGGCGATATCACGCGCACTACTTTGGCCCCATCGAGATCATGGGACTCTACTGGCACTTCGTCGATATCGTCTGGATCTTCCTATTCCCGCTGTTGTACCTGTTGGGGTTGCACCAATGAGTTCACACGTCACTCCAAAGAAAACGTACTTCGCGGTATTCGGCACGTTGATGGTGCTGACTGCCGCTACGGTGGCGGCCGCGACGCTGGACCTGGGGAGCCTCAACACGGTGGTGGCGCTGGCCATTGCCGGAACGAAGGCGGGTGTGGTGATCTGGTTCTTCATGGAGGTGCGGCATGCCCGTCCCATGACGAAGCTGACGGTGGCCGCAGGCATCCTGTGGCTGGTGATCCTGCTGATCCTGCTGTCAGGCGATTATCTCAGCCGGGGATGGCTGGGGCTTACGCAG
>ORMF012274176.1_pt1 | contig 29816 bp, 43 predicted proteins | sample 1779871 | NCBI WGS metagenome assembly ORMF01 (sample SAMEA104232316, study PRJEB22302) | groundwater metagenome | biome: forest; feature: aquifer; material: groundwater | place: USA | collected 2011-08-07 | depth 5.4 m | reverse complement strand
CGTCTATGGCTTTGGTAAAAATCTAAAAGCATATAGACTGCCTAATAATCCTCCGGATACGTCGAGCATAAGATCGGAGGCGGTGTCTGTGCCATAAACTATTCCGTCAGATATAAAAGTAATCCCATAATGCACCTCGAACATTTCCCATAAAAAGCCGATTGCCATGACTGCTAAAAAAGAAAACCAAATAAGCTTCTTTTTATCTCTGTCCAGACTTTTAAAGCAAACTTGGCAAAGCAAAATAACTCCCATAGCAACTAATGCGCCAGACAGAAAGTGTAAGACCATATCAAACCACCATACATTAGAATAGAGATATAGAAATGTAGCTCCAATATGCAAGATACCAATCACAACCAAAAGGGTAAATGACCTTTTGAATAGTGGAGTTTGTATCATTGTCTAATTGTAACCTACAAATGCCGTAAATTAAAATACCCGCATTTTTGCGAGTATCTAAATAGGATTACGATGATATTCCCCTACTTTTGAAAGTAGGTGGGTGCCCGCAAATACAGTCGTCAGAACAAGAAAATAAAATTAATGCTCATCGGGCTGTAAAGATATAAGGCTCCCTAAGTCTCCTTAGGTGGAAAATATCAAACGTAACCCTGTCTAGATTATAACTCCAAAAAAATAGAGAGGAACTTGCGGCACTTTAATATTTGTGATGTATGAAGAAAAGATTAAAATATTACTTATCTACCCCGAACCTTTTATAGTCAAAAGATGTATTACCCTTAAACCAGAACTTTATTTCATGTTCAGCTTCTTCGGCTGTGGCTGAAGCGTGGACCAAATTCATCACCGCCCTTTGTTCTTTATTGGCCAAAGTCGGCGAGTCCACTGAAAAATCTCCTCTAATAGTTCCCATTTCTGCTCTATATGGCAATGTGTCTCCAACAATTTTACGGACCATATCAATAGCATGAACACCTTGAATAACCATTTTGACCATCGGTGCTTCTGTCAGATAATCCAAAAGCCATCCCCGAACTTTTTTGCCAATTTCTAGAGCGTCAGTTGTTCCTATCTCCTTTTCTGCATCATATCCATACTTTTCATAAGTGGACAAAGTTTTTTTGCCCATTCCCATAATCCACTCTTCGTCTTTCGGATAATGATCATTGGCTTCATCTCTCGTAGCCTGAAACATTTCTAAAGCGACGATTTTCAGATCTCTCTGTTCTATCCGTTTTATAGTTTCTCCTATTAATCCCTTCTGTACACCATCAGCTTTGACCATTAAAAATGTTCTTTCTTCTTTTGGATGTTTCATATAAGTTGAATATATAACTTATCAGACTTTCTAAACTTATTCAACTTTTATTTTGTCAAAATAATTGGATCACCTTCTGTAATAGCAATCGTATGTTCAAAATGGGCGGCGTTGGATCCGTCAGCTGTTTTGTATGTGTAGCCGTCTTTGGCCAAGACGATTTTGTCTGTACCTAAAGATAGCATTGGCTCTATGGCAATGATCATCCCTGGCAAGAGGAGCTCTCCTTCACCTTTTTGCCCCTGGTTGGGCACGAATGGATCCTCATGGACCTTATAACCTACTCCATGCCCAGAGAGGCCTTCGCATAGCCCATAGCCGTGAGAGCGAGCAAAACCCCCTATAGCCTCTCCTATATCCCCTATGTGTCCTCCGCCTTTGGCCGCTTTTATTCCGATATAGAGGGCTTCTTTGGTGTGCTCCAAGAGCTTTTTATTTTTCTCTTCAATTTTCCCAACTGCCACTGTGATAGCGCTGTCTGTTATAAGATTTTTGTGTACCAAACCTAAATCAAGCGAAACAATATCGCCTTCTTGTAATATAGTCGGGTTTTCATTTGGAATGCCATGCACAATTTCATTGTTTACAGAAACACAAAGAGCGGCGGGGTAAGGGCGTTTTGCTCCACGCGGAGTATAGTTTAAAAAAGCTCCTCTGTCGCCTCCTTCTTCTAAAAGTTTTCTAGCTAAGATTTCCAAGTCATTAGTTGAAACATTTGGCGCAACTTTCTTCTTTAGTTCCGACAAAATAAAGGCGTGTCTTTTGCCACCTTCTTTTAAAATTTCTATTTCCTCCGCGGTCTTAATTTTTATCATCACTTTTATAATTTTTTCATATCATCGAGTCATGTCTCTCTGAGAGATATGAGGAGAAAGATATGAAAAAATTTTACCACTTCAGTTCCGCCATGATATCAGCATGAACTTTTTCAATAGATTGCTCCCCATTTATCTGTATTAGGTTATACCTGTCATTAACCTTGAAATACCCTATAGCAGGAATGGAGTCTCTGTCAAACCAATTCAGTCTTTTCTCTACTTCCTTTTCATCTAGATCATCCGCTCTTTTTCTAGCAAGAAGTCTTTCTTTAGACCATTCTCTTCCAACATTTAAATGTATTACAATTGCCTTTCTGTCATAAAAGTTGAGAGCAGTGGTAAATGCCATAGCTTCAGGCAGTGATCGAGTGATTCCGTCCAAGAAAAGATGTTCCGTGCCTTTGAATTGCTCAAGTAGTAAATGGGTCCACATCCATATCGCTATAAAGTCAGGCTGTCTTTCGCCTTTTTTGTAGACTTCGTTTGATAATTTGTTGGAATATTTTTCTCCTTTTATGAAATCTCGAAAATAAGCTCCTGTTTCGAGATAAAAAATCTCGCCAATTGGATCTTTTTCTTTGACTATTTTTTGCAAAAGGTCTGCTTGGGTGCCCTTTCCGCACCCTGACCTGCCAATAAAAATAAAAGTCTGAGGAGGCATCAGTTAATTATAACAAATCTGAAAGTCTAATACTCCCTTATGGATACTTGGGCGTCAATTTTCTTAATCAAGTCTATGACTACTGAAACTACGATAAGGAGAGCTGTACCGCCGACAGAAACAGCTGTAATCCCTGTGACACCTCTCATAATAAGCGGGAGAACAGCAATAAAGCCGAGAAAGAGTGCCCCGACTAATGTTAATCGAGTCAGAATTTTTGAAATATGATCGGAAGTGGACTTGCCCGGACGGACCCCAGGAATGAAAGCTCCATTTTTCTGAAGATTTGTGGAAATTTGATCAGGATCAAACGTCACAGCTGTGTAAAAATAGGTAAAGACGAAAACCAAAAAGAAATAAGCAATAGCATAAAACCAGCTATTGGCCAGAACTCCCAGAATGCCACTCGAGACACTTTTTATAAGGGCATGACTAGAATTCTGCAAAAATCTTAAAATCATTTGAGGGAAAAGAAGAATGGAAAGAGCGAAAATTATAGGAATAACTCCTGCTTGGTTTATTCGGAGTGGTAAATATGTAGAGGTTCCTCCGTAAACTTTATTTCCCCGGACTTGCTTGGCATATGTCACCGGAATCGGTCTTTCAGCTTCAGTAATAATAACAACAGCTACAATAACTATAGCCACTACAATAGCAAAGGCAAGGTAAATAGGAATTTGAGAAGGATCAAAAGAAAATACAAGCTGGCTTATGGCTGTCGGCAAAGAAGCGACGATACCCGAGAAAATGATAAGGCTCATTCCATTGCCAATGCCGTATTCAGATATAAGCTCGCCAATCCACATTAGAAGTACCGAACCCGCCGTAATGACCAAGAGGTTTGTAGTCAGAGCTAGTGGTGAAAGATGAGCAATAATTTGCTGGCTTTCCAAAAGCTTTATGAAGCTGAAAGACTGGATAAGAGCGAGGGGAATAGTGATAATTCGGCTGTATTGGGCAAATTTGCGTCTTCCCGCCTCACCTTCTTCTTGGTACATAGCCTTTAGTCTTGGCGACATTATTGTCAAAAGCTGCATGATTATCGAGCCTGTGATATAAGGACCGACACCGAGCATAACAATAGAAAGTTGAGACAGTCCACCCCCAGAGAAAATATTAAGTAACCCGAAGAATTCGTTACTTGAGAAAAACTGGGTGAGTCTGGCGTGATCCACTCCTGGCACAGGGATAGAAGCTAAAGCTCTAAATAGTATAAGAGCAAAAAGAGTGAAAAAGATTCTTTTTCGGAGAACTTTGTCTTGCAGGACTAGGTTGAATTTGTTAAGAAAATTTTTCATATCATTATTGTACGCTTCCTCCAGCTTTTTCTATAGCTAGACGTGCACTAGCGGAAACTTGGCAATGATGGAAGGAAAGCTTTTTATCCAGCTCTCCTTTGCCCAAAATCTTTACTTTTGGAAGTAAACCTTGGATATTTTTCAAAACCCCATGTTTTACTAAAGTTTCAGGAGAAATAATGTCACCATCTTTACAGAGTCTATTTAACTCACCCACATTAACCACAAGAGGTTTTAATTGGATGCTGGTGTTTATATTTTTCCCGCGGCCACGAAGTTTTGGAATTCTTTTTATGAAATCCCTAATCTCCGGTCTCTTTTTGTGTCCCGCTCTAGCGTTCTGACCTTTTGTTCCGCGGCCTGATGTTTTTCCACGCGTTCCCCCACGGCCGATTTGTCGGCGCTTTTTGTTTTTGTTTTTTCTTTTTAAATTGTGACTTTGCATGGGATTTACATTTTCTTTTCTCTTAACAGTTTCAGGGCTTTTATGGCCGCTTTAGCATTGTTCAGTTTGTTTTTGCTGCGAGAAAATATTTTAGCGCTGACTTCTCGTATACCAGCAAATTCCAAAACCGTTCGAACGGAACTTCCAGCCAAAACTCCCTTACCCGGTGCTCTCATAATAAGAACTCTGGAACTTGAGAATTTTGCGCCAGACTCATGCGGAATAGATGAGTGCTTTGTCAGATTAACTTTGATCATGTTTTTGCGTGCGTCCCTAACGGCTTTATCAATAGCGATAGGGGTGTCTCCAGCTTTGCCCTGTCCTACTCCCACTCTCCCCTTATGGTCTCCAATAACAATTGCCACGGAGAAGCTGAATCTTCGGCCTCCAGTTACCACTCGAGTTACTCGTCTAATATCTATGATTTTCTGGTCAAATTCTGGCTTAACACGAGCCTCTCTTCGAGGGGCTGATTTGCGGGAATTTTTTCGGAACTCTCTTGGGGGACGTGAAGGTAAAGGCTCTTCTTTTGGTAGAGTCTCTAGAACTTCGGCAACCTCTTCAATTTTTATTTCTTCTGGTTCCATATGGGTAGTAGTTAGCAACTAGCATCTAGTAGCTAGGCTTGAGAATGTTGTGTTGTGTGTCGACTTTTTCATTTTGATTTTGTTCTTTTATAGCATTTGATTTTCCTAAATGCTAGATGCTGTCTACTTGCTACTAGAATCTAAGTCCACCTTTGCGTGCTCCATCTGCTAGAGCTTTTACATTTCCTGTGTAAATAAATCCTCCTCGATCAAAGACAACAGCAGAGATCTTCTTGGCTAAGGCTTTTTTGGCAATAGCTTCTCCGACTAAGTTCGACTTTTCCAAAAGGCTTTTGCCCTTCACTTCTCTCGAATGTGCCGAAACGAGTGTTTTGGAATTTAGGTCGTCCACAAGCTGGGCTGAGATGTGCTTGTTTGACTTGAAGACAGAAAGCCGCGGTTTATCTTCCGTGCCAAAAACCTTGGCCCGGATTTTTCTGTGTCGCCTTTGTCTCTTCTCTAGTTTTACGTTTAATGATTTCATTTTTTATGCTGTTTTCTTGCCTTGTTTACGCTTAACTACCTCATTCTCATATCTAATTCCCTTTCCTTTGTAAGGTTCAGGTTTCTTTAGGCTCCTGACATTCGCTACGAATTCTCCCAGAACCTCTTTGTCATTTCCGGTCACAGTAATAACGTTTTTCTCCGCTGTTACTTTAAGTGTTGTTGGGATGGCAACATTTACAGGATGTGAAAAGCCCAAAGCTAAAACTAAGTTAGCTCCTTTGACATCAGACTTGTAACCTATGCCTTCAATTATCAGTTTTTTAACAAATGGCTTTGAGACACCTTCTATCATGTTCATAATATGAGAAGCATATGTTCCCCAAAGAGCCTTGGTCTCCAGAGTAATCTTTTTTGGTATCAAAGTCACTTCGTTGTTTGCAATATTGATTTCAATATCCGGCTTAAAGTTTTTTGTCAAAACTCCCAGGGGTCCTTTGACGGAAAAAACTGGAGAAGAGAATGTCGCTTCTACTCCGCTTGGAATTGCTATTATTTTTTTGCCTATTCTACTCATTGTTTTTATTTTTTGTGAGCGTGCCTTACTACCATATTTTGAAAAGAGCCTCTCCTCCGATTTTATTCTCTCTAGCACTCTTGTCTGTCATAATACCTTTTGGAGTAGAGAGTAGGAGACTGCCAAAACCACTTTTAACTTTTCTAACCTCTTTTGATTTGGTGTAGACTCTTTTTGATGTTTTTGAAATTCTTTCTACTCCGCTTATTTTCGGCATTCCGTTTTCGTAAGCCAGCCCGACTTCAATAAACTTGGCTATCTTTTTACCCTTTTTGCCGAATGATTTTATAAAACCATCTTTCAAAAGAACATCCAAAATGGCCAGTTTCAATTTCGAATAAGGGAAAACCACAGATTCCTTTTTTGAATCCGAAGCGTTCTTCATTCTTACAATCATATCTGCGATTGGATCGTGCATTTTTGTTTATTATATTTCTGTAATCTCACGCATCGAGAGATTTGTGATTTGCAGAAGGTTTAAATTTTTAATTTTATACTTTTTATTTAATTTTCATTGATTCAATTTTAAAATTTTAAATTCATTAAAAATTTTAAATTAAAAAGTAAAAATTATTTTACCAGGAGGATTTTTTGACACCTGGTATTTTCCCTTCATTAGCCAGTTCACGGAAGCAGATTCGGCAGAGACCAAAGTCTCGCATAAATCCCCGTCCGCGACCACATCTAAAACATCGATTAGTAGCCCGAGTTGAAAATTTCGGTTTCTTTGCTGCTCTTGCTAATACAGATGTTTTTGCCATAAATAAAATAAGCTTTTACAAGCTGGGGTTATACTAACAATTCAGCTATACAAAGTCAACGAGTACGAATTAGCCGGCCACTAATGAGTGGCCGGCTAGGAGAGAGTTTTATAGCGTTGTCAGATGTTCTCTAATGTAGAGAGTGGCTCTCTCAATCGACTCTCTATCGGAAGCAAAGCAAAAATTCTCCGAAAGGTCTCCGAAATTCCCGATGATTTGCCTTTCGGCAGGACATGAAAGGTCTATCGTTATAAATAGGACCACCTTTTTTATCCCGCCTCCTCGCCAGACTGCAAGGTGATAGCCGCCAGTCGCGGCATGATAATCCTCAACCACAAAGCGCTTTGGGAGACAGTATTCCTCAACAATATTGTAAAAGCGATGGCCAATATTGTTTTCAGTGTCCCATCTCCGTCTTGCCTTCCGATCTAAGGACCTTATGGCCTCTTCCAGTGATGGCATGACGTCCCGCCCCTCCTCCCCAGCTCGCTCAAGAGCTTTTCTTGAAGCAGACGTATCTTCTTGTTGGCTTCTCCATTTTCTTTCGGGGAGAATGAAAAAAAAGTAGATGAGCAGGCCTCCGATGGCCATCCCAACGACGAACCCCCCAATCAATTCCGCCAAAAAATACGATGGCATCCTCTTCTCCTTGTTTTGCGTCTTATAGACGATTGGTGAATCTAGGTACACCAATTTACCTTCCTTATGATTATACAATGCCCGAGTGCCATAAGTCAAATCTCCCTAAAAATCCCTAGATTAGGGCTTTTTAGGAAGAATGTGAGCTTATTAAGCGACGGGCTCTACTTTTTTCACCCTCACCCTCTTTTCTAGGCCCTTCTTCTGCTTTATCGTTTTCTATTTTTTTAAAAGGAAATCCTAGATGAGTTAAAAAGGCTTTCGTTTCTTTTTTATCTTTGATATTTGTGACAATAGTTATGGCAAGGCCAAAAACATCTTTCAAATCTTCGTCGGAAGACTCTGGGAAAATAGTATTTTCTTTTATGCCCAGAGTATAGTTGCCCATCTGGTCAATGCCTTTTGCTGAGATTCCTCTAAAGTCCTTTGTTCGAGGAATAGCAATATTCACAAGTTTGTCGAGGAAATCGTACATTCTCTGGCCCCGCAAAGTAACCTGCATTCCGACGATGTCTCCTTGTCTTGTTTTAAAAGCAGAGATGGAAATTTTTGCCCCTTTTCTTACTGGCTTTTGTCCTGTGATTTTAGAAAGTCTGTCAGCAACAAGGTCAATTTTCTTTTTGTCTTTTATTGATCCAACACCGGCAGAAACCACAAGTTTTACAACCTTTGGCGATTGCATAGGATTTTTGTAGCCAAACTCTTCCTTCAGAGCTTCAAATGCTTTTCCAGTTTTTTCTTTTATAGATTCCATGATATTTAGTTTATAAAGTTATAAAGTTTTTAAAGTTTGTAAAGTGGATTCTGAATTTACTTTATGAACTTTATGACTTTAAGAACTTTTCACTCGTTTCACGTTGGAAACGTGAATCGGCATTGCCTTATCTATAATTTGACCTTTCTCTCCGCCTTTTCTTGGTTTCTGATGAACTTTAAGCATATTTATGCCGGTAATAATGACTTTGTTCTCTTTTGGCAAGGCTTTAACAACAGAGCCAGTTTTGCCCTTGTCTTTACCTGTCAGCACTATTATTTTGTCGTCTTTTTTTATATGCATGGATAGTTTAATAAGTTACGCTGTGCTTTAGTTTAATAAGTTGTATAAGTTTTTTGAATTTTTAACTTATTAAACTTATTCAACTTACACGACTTCTGGGGCTAAACTAATGATTTTCTGGTACCCCACCTCTCCAATCTCTCTAGGGATAGGTCCGAAAACGCGTCCTGCTACAGGCTCTTTTTTATCTTTCATCACGATAACCACTGCATTTTCATCAAATCGGAGGTATGAGCCGTCTTTTCTTCGGAAAGGAGATCTTTGTCTCACCACAACAGCGTACAAAATATCCTTTTTCTTTGCTCCCTTTCTAGGCTCTGCTTTTTGAACAGACAGAACAACCATCTCGCCGATAGAAGCGTATCTTTTCTTTGAACTGCCGAGCACTTTAAATATGCGTCCGATTTTTGCTCCGGAGTTGTCAGCTATTTTTACGATGGATCGTGGCTGTATCATGGTTTTAAATTACTCTAAATCTCTTGTCTTTAGATATCGGAGCACATTCCTCTATAGTTACTTTATCTCCTATTTTTTTGGTGTTGCCTGCGTCATGGGCCTTGAATTTCTTGTCTATGGATATGTATTTATCATATTTAGGATGTTTTACAAAACGGCTGACTTTGACAGTCACAGTGTCTTTCATTTTATCCGACACCACAACACCATTCATGGTTTTTTTGGATGTCTTGTTTTCTTTTGTATTTTTTGTAGCTTCCATATTTTTATTTGTCCACACTACCACGAACTTTCAAATTTGGAAATTCTTTATTTAGCAAAGTAAGTATCTTAGCGATGTCTTTTTTTAAAGCATAGCCTTCCTTCACATTTCGTGTATTACTTCCGGCCACAGAAAAGCGAAACTTACTTAAAGCCTCTCTCTTTTCAGCTAAGAGGGAAGTCAATTCCTTTTCGTTTTTTTTAATTAAATCTTTCATCATGGTAATTAATTGTGAGCCGCTATGACTTTTGTTCTCAAAGGCAGTTTTGTCCCGGCTTTTCTCAAAGCTTCTCTGGCTATAGCATCTGTTACGCCGTCAACTTCGAATATGACTCTGCCTGGCTTTACAGGAGCGCAGTAGCCGAATAGATCACCCTTCCCTTTTCCTAGTTTTACTTCTGCCGGCTTTTTTGTAAGCGGCATGTCGGGAAAAATTCGGATCCAAATTTTGCCCGTTTTTCCGGCTTCTCGGGAAAGAGCTTTTCTTGCCGCTTCAAGCTGGTTGGACATTATGCGTGCCCCGTCCAAGGCTTTCAGTCCGTGAGAGCCAAAGGCGATTGTTGTTCCGCGAGAAGAGACGCCAACTTTGTTAGCGTTTTTTCTAAAGGTATGCCACTTTCTGTATTTAACTTTCTTTGGGAGTAACATGATTTTTAGTCTAAAGTCCTTAAAGCCTGTAAAGTCTATAAAGAATTTTCTTTACGGACTTTATGAACTTTATGACCTTCGACTTATTTTTTGGCAAATACCTCCCCCTTATATATCCAAACTTTTATCCCAATTCCTCCATAAGGAAGTCTAGCCTCGTATTTGACGAAATCAACATCTGCTCGGAAAGTCTGAAGAGGTATTCTTCCTCTTTTTATCTTCTCTTGTCTGGCCATTGATGCTCCTCCAAGTCTTCCAGACAACTCTATTTTCACTCCTTCTACGTCTCGGTTTGCCATGACTTTCTCTACGGTTTGTTTCGTAACTCGTCTGAAAGGTAGGCGTTTTTCCAAGCCATCTGCGATCATTTGGGCAACTAAACTAGCATTTGATTCAGGGGATTTGACTTCTTTTATATCAACTTTGACTTCACCACCAGAAGAGAGCTTGTGTTTTGCAAGAAAAGAAACAATATCATTTTTCAGCTTTACCGCTCCGTCTCCTGATCGGCCGATAATCATACCTGGACGGGATGTTTCTATAATTATGCGAAGGATTTTCTCTCCCCTTTCCATTTCAATATTAGCGACATACATTCCTCGAAGCTTTTTCTCCAAATATTCTCGTAATAGAACATCACTTTTCAAAAACTCTCTGTATTTGTTTTTCACACCAAACCAGCGAGATTTCCAGTCTCTGATAATGCCTAGTCTATGGGAATATGGATGGACGGTATGAGTCATGGTATTTAGTCTAAAGTTAATTTTGCTTTTCTTTATGGACTTTCGATTTTACGGACTTTTGGACTGGTTCGGCCAATTCGACAAAAATTTGGCTGGTTCTCTTTCTTATTGGGTGAGCAGAACCTCTGGCCGCTGGGATTCGTCGGTACATTATAGATCCGCTGTCTACTTTTATAACTTTTACGATAAGATTTTCTGTTGGAATTTCCAAAACTTTTGCATTCGCCAAAGCAGAAGAGATTAGAGTTTTGATAGGCAAAGATGCTTTCTTAGCAATGAAATCAAGATTAATCAAAGCTTCCGAAACCTTTTTTCCTCTTATGGCATTGGCAACCATACGCATTTTGCGAGGAGCTTGTCTGAAGTTTTTTAATGTTGCTTTTGCGGTTGCCATAAATGTTACGATTTACATATTTGACACATTTCTGCGTTGCAAGCTACGTTCGCTCCCGCAGAGTAGGTTACTACACTTTGGTCGCGAGCCTCGCTTGCGCCTTGAACTGTATTCAAATCTGTAAATCTCGAATTAATCATAATGTTATTTCTTGGCTCCGGCAGTTTCTGTCGTTGATTTAGCAGACTGAGCAGCGGCAATTTCACCTTCTTTCTTCTTTTGCTCTAGCTCTTTCTGCATTCGACCTCCGTGTTTAATAAATTTCTTTGTCGGAGAAAACTCGCCTAGTCTGTGACCTACCATGTCTTCATTGACTGAAACTTCCAAGTGAGTTTTGCCATTGTGAACCCCGAAAATAAATCCAACCATTTCAGGAGAGATGACGCAGGCCCTTGACCAAGTCTTAATAACCCCAGTTTCACTAGATTTCTTTCCCTCGATTTTCTTTAGAAGTCGGGGATCAACATATGGACCTTTCTTGGAAGACCTTGTCATTGATACGAATGTTACGAATTTAATCGAATTTACGAATAAATAAAGAAAAAAACTCTCTTGTTTGAGAGCGGCAGAAACGCTCACCCCAGACAAAAATTAATAAGAGAGTATGCTCTTATGTGGCGTTTATAGTATACAAAATGGCTATTAAAGTCAACGGGTAAGTTTAAAGGGCGACTCCGGTTTGTGAACCGTGTCGCCCTTGTCTGGAAACTCAGTCTGAAGTGGCCTGCCAATCTCTCTTCAAGCGCCCTTGCCTCTCCTGTTCTTCATAGTACTCCCAAGCTTTCTCCAAGATCCTCTGAACTGACAAAACATCTTCTGCTTTATCAATTTGGATAGCTGTAAGTTGCTGAATGGCCGACAAAATCCTGTCCTCTGAAGCCTGGCTATTGCTATCAACTTTTAGGCCAGCTGCTGTTGCACTTCCCACTGCCACAGCCCAATTTGTACGATTGTGAGCCAGTTGCAGTTCCCGTCTGTAGATTTGAAGCGCTCCTAAAAGTTTGTCCACAAACTCTGATCTCTTCATATAACAACTCCTTGAAATCGGCGTGTTTCTAACAATGAGATTACTCTTAATTTTATATAAGTCAAAAGGGCGACCGTAATGGCCGCCCCCCAACTAGTTAGTGAACAGAATTTTCTGGATAAACTGCGCGAAAGTACTTGGTAACGAGAACTTCGATCTCGATGCCAACTTGCCTTTCATCTGGGTTGCCGTCAGCTTTCACTGTAAGAGCCAGGAGCTTGAACATTATGAGTCGCTTTTCAACTGGTAACTGAACTCGCAGACTCTCCATCAAGACTCTTAGCTCATGAGGAACAGGCCCGTAATCAATCTTTTCCACAAAACCCTCCTGGGTTAAACATTACTTTAAATCTAAATTTGGTCAAATACGTCGCATAAAATACCTCTTAATTGAGGGGCATTTTTATTACTTTTGCTTTCCAACTCGGCGTCTCGAAATTATGAATTTATTTGAGTATTTCTTAGGAGTTCGAGACTTCTGGCCCTTGCCTGTTGGTTTCCCGTATACAGAAATCGCTCGGCGTCGTCCTCGGCCTTGTCTCTGTTCTCCTCCTCCATATGGGTGGTCAACTGGGTTCTGGGCAGTACCTCGAACTGTAGGGCGAATTCCAAGCCATCGACTTCGTCCAGCTTTTCCGAGGTTTACAAGCCTGTTTTCGTTATTTGAAACATCCCCGACAGAAGCCCAGGCTGTCTCTTTTATTTTTCGCACTTCAGTTGAAGGAAGTTTTATGTCCACATATCCGGCGTCCTTTGCAATAACTTCCACATAATTTCCGGCAGACCGTGCCATTTTAGCTCCGCCTTCCGGTTTTACTTCTACGTTGTAAACAAATGTGCCGATGGTTATATTTTTGAGCTGAAGTCTATTTCCGGCTTTTTGCTCAGCGTTTTCAGATGTTATTAGACTGTCTCCAATCTTCACAGACCTTGGAAGAAGAACATATCTTTTTTCACCATCTTTATATTGAGCAAGGCCAATAAATCCTGATCTATTTGGATCGTACTCCACAGTTTTTATTGTATAGGGAACGTTTATTTTGTCGTACTTAAAATCAATTTCTCGGAAAAGCCTTTTGTGACCGCCTCCTTTATGACGAGTTGTGATCTTGCCATGATGATTTCGGCCCATTTTTCTTCGGAAGCCGTGAGTTAGAGATTTGTTCGGCTCGCTTGCAGTGACAAAATCACCAAAAGAAATGGTTGTCATTTGTCTCCTAGATTTAGTTGTTGGTCTGTATCGTTTCATATTAATTAGTTTTAAAGTCTATCAAGTCCTTAAAGTCTGTCTGAATTCACTTTATGGACTTTTAACTTTATAGACTTTCTAACTTTTGGCCTTTGGCCAAGTAAATATAGGCTTTCTTGTAGCCTGATTTCTTGCCTCTTTTTCCTCTGACGAAAACATTTTTAGCTGGAATAGTAACTGTAGAAACTTTGATAGGAGAAATTTTGTACTTTATTTCAAAAGCTTTTTCTACCTCGCTTTTTGTAGAGCTGGGATCAATTTCAAAAACGTAGACAGAAGATTCTGCCGAGAAAGTGGCTTTCTCTGTCACGTGAGGATTCATTAAAATGTGGGATAGATTTTTCATAATTCTTTATTCTATTTTGTCAGTTTCGCAGTTATTTGTGGCAGACCTTTTTCTGGATTTGAAATGACAAGGTATTTGTATTTCAAAAGGTCTAGAGGATTTACGTTTCGTATCTCATCCATGACAAGATTGCTAAAGTTTCCAAAGCTTTTTTCTGTCGTAACATCTTTGTTAGCGAGAGCAATGTATGCTGAATTTTTCTTTTTGGAAAGCAGATCGTTAAATCCTTTTGTTTTTGAAAGAGATGACAGAACTTCTTTGGCGTCTTTTGTTCTGATAGCTCTCAAAGATAGATCGTCTACAAACATAATCTGGCCGTCTTTTAGTTTTCTAGAAAGAATAGTGTACAGAGCCTTAGCTTTCATTTTCTTGTTTATTTTCTTGTTATAATTTTTGTCTTTTCTTGGTCCATGAGTCACTCCTCCTCCTACCCAGAGTGGAGATCTAATAGATCCGTGTCGAGCGCGCCCTGTTCCTTTCTGTTGCCAGGGCTTTTTGCCTCCACCGGAAACCTCTCCTCTGTTTTTTGTATGAGCTACGTTTGTCCGGGCGGTGGATTCCATAGAAGTAACAACTTGGTGAACCAAGTCAGAATTCCATTTTAGACCAAAAACATTTTCCGGCAGGGAAATTTTCCCCGCTTCTTTTCCTTTTACATCGTAGATTACAGATTGGAAGCCAGCCGAAGCCGGATCTTTCTCTGCTTTTGGTTTCTTTGTATTCTTTTTTACTTTTGTCTCCACCATTGTATTACTTTACAAACTTATTACTTCAACTAGTGTTCCTCGGCGTCCTGGTACTGCTCCACGTATAAAAATTTCGTTGCTCTCTGGTTTTACACTAACCACCGTTAAACCTTTTGAAGTGATGCGATCACCACCCATGCGGCCAGCCATTCTTTTGCCTTTTGCCACTCGGCCTCCATCTCGGCCTCCTCCACCAAGAGACCCCGGTTCTCGTTCGGAATGTTTCTGCCCGTGAGAACGTGGGCCTCCTTTGAAACCATGCCTTTTCACTCCGCCCTGAAAACCTTTGCCTTTTGATGTGGCAGAAATTGTAACAATATCTCCGGCTGTAAATATTGATAGGTCGATTACGTCACCAACTTTATATGCCTCTTGCCCCGAAGTTGTCGAAGGATCTGTCGTAAATTCTCTTAGGTAAATAGGATTTGCCTCTTTGACATGACCTCTGACTGCCTTGTTTATATTTTTTACAGCTTTCTCTCCGTAACCTACTTGCACAGCATCATATCCGTCTGTTGAAACAGATTTAACTTGTGTTACAACCAAAGGACCAGCCTTGAGGACTGTAACTGGATGGACGACTCCTTCTGCGTCAAAGATCTGAGTCATATTTACTTTTGTACCGAGGATAAATTTCATATAAGTTGAGCTTATATGACAACGGCGTTCGGATATCATGAAAAAGATACTTTCTCGCGATACTCCTCACTTGTCGTCATAAGAAAAACGCTTTTGGCGATTGGAAGATAGTAACAGATATACCTTTTTTATTCAAGTGTTCCTTACATAAAAGAAGCCACCGACCTAAGCCGGTGGCTTCTGTCGGTGACGTGTGCGGCCAATTTCGGCCCTAACATCGGCTCTCTTGATCTGGATGGCCTGAACTGACCGCTTTAATCTCTGCGAAAGAATTCGGTCCAAAGGTCCAGTGGGATCAAGAATCATCTCAATCTCCGTTTCGGTCCAGCGTTTCTTTCTCCTTTTGGCATATTTGCGAGATAGCGAGTAGTTCCTCTTCCTTGATTCATTCCTGTTCTTGGGATTGGCCAATCGCCATTTCCTCTGCTTTTTACCCATGATTTAACTCCACCTAGTCTGTTTGGATTTTGTAGTAGTATTGATACCTAATATTTTCAATTTTGGTAGGGTCGCCACCAATACCGAGATACTGCTTATACCATTCTTCAAAAGTACTTTCTCCAATTACTAGATAGGGTTGATTCACCACCTTACCATTAAGATCTGCTATGCCATGTCGGATTTTACCGATTTCTATAGGAGAGTCGATACCAATGATCATGTGAAACCCCTTTCCGTTTACTTTATACTCTAATCCAAAACTTTTGCAAACAAAAAACGCCTCTCGGCGGCTTTTGTTAAATAATCTTTACGTCGATGTTTACTCCTGAAGGAAGCGAGAGGTTTGTCAGTGCCTCCATAATCTTTGGAGTAGGGTTCAAAATATCGATCACTCTTTTGTGTATTCTCATTTCAAACTGCTCGCGGGCGTTTTTATAAACGAAAGCTGATCGGTTTACAGTGTATTTCTTTGTTTCTGTTGGAAGAGGTATTGGTCCTTCTACTTTTGCATCATAGCGAAGTGCTGTATCAATTATCTGCTTTACAGACAAATCAAGGATTTTGTATTCATATGCACGAACACGAATTCGCAGTTTAGAAATAACTTCTGCTTTTGCAGGAGCTTTAACGGCCTTAACTGCAGTTTTTCCTCGGCTCGCTGTAGCTTTAGCGGAAGTGGCTGGAGCTTTTTTTGCAACGGACTTTTTTGCTTTTACTTCTTTTGCAGGCATTTGTTTAACGATAGTAACAAAGAATGATTATTTGGTCAAACTAAACAAACTTAGAATTTCAAAATTAACATTTAAAAGGTGCGGACCTCGGCTCTAGAGCTTTGATCCGCACCCTCTTATTTCTCGGGCCGCTTCGTCCCTGCTTTTACGACCACTTTCTTCTTTGTGGCAACAGCGTTCTTTTTTGCCTTTGCCGCATCTTTGAGATTATCCAGATACCCCGCATATCGCTTTGGAAAAACAGCAACATGGTAGTGAGGAGGGTTTCTCTCGCGAGTAGCTTCCAAAACTCTTCGTCCTTCCAGACCAAGCAGGGTTTTCTCAATCCACACCCTACACCTAGCTTGTTTTGGGATTCTAAAGTCTACAGCCATGCCCGTTGGGTGAACTGACTTCTTCGAGGCATTACTTGGCTGTTCATCAATTGGACGTGCCGAACTGGTTACAGTAAGACCATCTTGGCATGGGGCTATTGATTGGAGAGACAAGCGTTCGACAAAAGTTCTAACCTCTCGGCGAACGTAAGGGTATGAAACTCCATCGAGATGGTAGTTTTCATCCCCCTTCAATTCAACGAGTATCTTTCTTCCGAAGAAATCAAGGATTTTAGCCCCCGTTCCCATGTGGCTGAGATCTTCCACTTCTGCTTCTCTCGCCATTCGATCAACTGAAGCTTTTGAACCTTTGAGGCTCGGCTTCTGGGCAAATGCGGGAATACTCATGATGAGGCACCCGCAAGTGACCATCACTCTGAACATTGTCCGCATGTGACTCTCCTTGCACTCAGAAAGAATTTTCTAATTGCAATTATACCTTATCCTTCAGTAAAGTCAAATCGGCTGTGGATAAAGCAAATTTTTATAAACAAAAAACCACCGAACTAGAAACTAGTCGGGGTTGCCCTACAGGGGAATCAATCCCCTGTAGGATGCCTATGACCGATCAACTCATCAACCAGTGCAGACGAAATTGGCTTTTCCAGATCATTTTGGATCCCTTTGAGAAATCGAACGTCGTCCAGTGTAATAAAATTACACGTGGAACCGACAATGGCTCGGAGAAGCGGAAGAATGTTTTTATCGGGAAGATTTTCCATAAAATTCCCATATTCAACGGATTTGTGGAAAAGTTCTTCCCTGGTCACCCCCAGAGCAACTGCAAGCTTTTCTTGTTTTTTCGGAGCCCGGGGTAATTTGCCCCCAGTCTCATAACGACAAAAGGTTCTGAGACTCCACCCAGCATCTTTTGCCGCCATCGCCTGAGTCTTGTGAAGAATTTCCCGGCGCTCCACCATATAGTCTCGAAAGCTATTTTTCATGTGTTCCCTCTAATTACCTAAACTAACAGATCTAAAGATTTTGGCAAATCAAAAAACCACTCTAGAGTGGTTTTTTGAAAACTTATTTTAAAGCTATATCAAACTTTCATAATCTGAGCGAAGTTCGAAGTTCGCAGATTTTACTTTTGACCAAGCTGTACACTTAGTACTGCGCGCGGAGAAAGTAAAATCGAGAACACAGAAATTCGCCAGATTTGGAAGTTTCGTGACTTAGGCAATAATTTTAGTGACCACTCCAGCGCCGACAGTCTTCCCTCCCTCTCGAATAGCAAATCTAGTCTTATCTTCCAGCGCAACTGGAGCAACTAGTTTAACTTTGAATGTAACCGTATCTCCTGGCATAACCATCTCTACTCCTTCGTTTAGTGTTACATCTCCTGTAACGTCGGTTGTGCGAATGTAGAATTGCGGTTTGTATCCAGTGAAAAATGGTGTGTGTCGTCCACCTTCCTCTTTTTTTAGAATATAAACTTCTGCCATGAATTCTGTGTGAGGAGTCACTGACTTTGGCTTTGCCAAAACCTGGCCTCGATGAATACCGTCTTTGGCCGCTCCTCGTAGTAATATTCCAGCATTGTCTCCGGCCTGACCTGTCTCAAGAGATTTGTTAAACATTTCAATGCCGGTAACTGTGTATTTTGCTGTCTCTTTCAAACCGACAACTTCAACTTCCTCACCAACTTTGACAACTCCTCTTTCAATACGGCCTGTAACAACAGTGCCTCGTCCTTCGATTGAGAAGATGTCTTCAACTGGCATAAGGAACGGCTTCTCCAAGTCTCTTTCTGGAATTGGGAAATATGTATCGAGAGCGTTTGCTAGCTCCAAAACTTTCTTTGCCCATTCGTCATCATTGCTTCCTGATTCAAGAGCCTTTAGTCCTGAACCTCGTATAACAGGAGCGTTTTTACCATCAAAGCCTTGCTTTGTAAGGAGTTCTCGAACTTCCTCCTCAACTAGATCAATAAGCTCTTTGTCAGGCACCATGTCGCACTTGTTTAGAAACACAATCATTTGTGGTACGCCAACCTGCTTTGCCAAAAGAACGTGTTCTCGTGTTTGAGGCATCACACCGTCTGTTGCGGCAACTACAAGGATAGCACCGTCCATTTGTGCGGCACCTGTGATCATGTTCTTGATAAAGTCGGCGTGACCAGGAGCATCTACGTGAGCGTAGTGACGGCTTGGTGTCTCATACTCGTTGTGGGAAAGAGAAATAGTAATTCCTCTGGCTTTTTCCTCTGGAGACTTGTCAATCTCATCAACACCTTTCAGTTTGGATGAGTATCCAGCTCCGGCTCTTCCAAGCACAGTTAAAATAGCTGCTGTTAAAGTAGTCTTGCCGTGGTCAACGTGACCGATAGTACCGACGTTGATGTGCGGCTTTGAACGATCAAATTTTGCTGATTCTGCCATATTAATATTGTGATTAAGTCACTGAATCACATATTGAGCGCATTCCTTCGTTGATCTCGAAACATCCTCGTCACCTTACTATATGTAAGGCTCCTCGCCTGTTTCTTCGCTCGCCTTGGACTGCATCTCAATCTGTGATTCTGTGGTGGTTGTTAATAATTAAAACTTTGCCATTTTGGAAACTCCAAAAACTTAACGTTCGAGAAAACCTAAGTTTTGGGAACTTCCTACTTGCCCGAACTTTCAAGAAGTTCTAAATAAAACAATCGCTAAAAGCGATGACTTATATAGTAGACAGAAAGAATAAAATAGTCAACCTCTTATGCTACGGGCATGAGGAGGTCTTCTTTGAGAGTTTTGCGTTCCTCTAGCACAAGCTGGTCAAATGTTGGGATTTTTGATTGGAGGTATGCCAGAACGGTTTGAGGAGTTGTGGCATCCTTGTCCAAGATGACGTCAAACTCTTCTTGTTCTTTTTCGGACAAGATATCCAGGGATTTGACTAAAATTGCCTGATACAATATTCGCCCGATACGTTCTACCATCTCTGCCTGCTTTTCCGGAGAAAGCGACTGCAGTCCCCATTCCGTTACTATATCTTTTGAGAGAATATCTTTCATATAATAATTATATATTTATTTTCGAAGATTTAATAATGGAACTTGCCTGCTTAAAAGCCCTCTCGTAGGCATTGTCGGCCAAAAACCATCCCCCTTTTAGGTTTTTCAAAATTTCTATTTTCGCTCCAGTATCTGTAATCACCCCTTTGGCAATCTCTTTGCCGTTTAAAAGTACGCTTACCCCCTTTGGATTATCCAAAGATTTTATAATGTGAATTTTTCCTCCTTCAAAATCAATAGGCGGCAGAACCCTGCTCTCTATCGGGATGTTTTTATCCAGCACAGCGGCAAAAGCTCCCCGAGCATCGGCGTATTCCGGTCCGTTTTGGAATTTTTCATCCAGAGTCATTACTTTTTCAGACCCAAAGATCTGCTCGTGGCCTATTTCTGTCCCATTCCAGACAAGAGCTTTTCCGTTTTGGTTTTCAACCAAATTAACTAATGAGTTTTGGGGTAACTCAATAGTTCCCAAATCCCCCGCTATTTTTTCAATCGGTATCTCGTTAGAAGAAGGAATATCACGGGTTGGTATTTTTGGCGACGCCTCTCCCAACTTTTGCATTCTTCCTGTGAATTCCCGACTCAGGCCAGTTTTTGTATCAAGAAGAATCTCACTTCTTCCATCCAAGTGATGGTAGACCACATTTCCTGCCTCGTTCAATTCAAGACTTTCTCCTTTTTGAATAACGCTGGAAAGTCCCTGTTTTGGGTCATAAAACTTAAACTGTTTAGCTAGTTCTACGTCAGATCGGTCAAGTAGGTTTCTTTTTATTTCCTCAGGTACGTGATCGGCTCCTCCATATTGTTCTGCTATTTTAGCCTGGAAATCATGGATGGTTCTAATGGAGCCTTTTGGAGAAACTTCCACACTGGCGGAATGAATCTGATCGGGGATATTTTTTCCTGAAATAGTGTCAATAGAAGGTGAAGGAGGTTTTGGGACCTTGGGCAGATCGAGACTAGAGTCCATATTTGCTGCGGCTTCTTTCAAATGGCTTATGCCAATATTTGTGCCTATGCCAACGGCCGCTCCCGCCCCGATCATAGCTCCCGCTTTGTAGAGTCTCTGTCTATTTTTTAAATTCTTTTCTTTTTCGAGATCGTGAAGCAGAGCCTCTTCTTTTGCCATAACATTGTCTGGATTTAATTCTCGGCTATACTCTTCCGACAACTTTTTCAATCTCTTTTCATCTCCTCTTCTTTGAAGTTTGTCCACGCCAAGTCCCGTAAGCTGGCCAGTAAGCATTCCTCCCGCAGCTCCTGCTACTCGAACTGCGCTATAACCGGCTACTCCGGCTAAGGTTAATGTGCCAAAGACCAATCCACCTGAGGCCATGATGGCGGTAGAAACAGCAAGCCTTTCTTCAATAGGCAATTTTGTCCAAGCTCCCCAGCTTTTTTTAAGTATCTGTGCAGATTTTTCAAAAACTTTTCCAAGTTTGCTTTTTTCCTCCTGATTAGCAAATTCTCTATCAAGTCTCTCTTTCTCTTCTCTTCTCTCCTGTTTTTTGAAATCCAAAATTAATCTCTCATCCAAGAGACTTCCTAAAAGTTTTTCTCTATCCCCGACTATATTCATACTACTCTTTGCCTTAGCTTTCAAATATTCCTCTCTGGCTTCATCCAGAGCAGATGTTTTCAGGGACAATCTTTCTGGCGGAGCTTTTGTTACCCCCAAATCCAGAAGTGTTCTAGCAAACAGTCTTTTTGAATTGCGAGTTTTGTACTCCCAATCAACATACTGTCTGACGTATTCGTCACGGGCTACTATTAACTCAGCTTCAAGTCTTCTGTCCACCTCACTTTGCTCTTCCGACGTTTTCGGTCCGAGAGGCACCTCTTCTTTTTCAACCAGCTTTTCTCCAAGAGGTTCTGGCCTTTTTTCTTTTAGGTTCAAATCTGCTGCTGGGAGAACACTGGCTGTATCTTGTTGTAAAGTCAAATCCTCATCTCTCGAAATTTTTATAGGAATTTTGGTTTCAGTAGCATCGGCTTTCGGGACTTCTACTTGAGGCTTTGGAGAAAAGCCTAGTTCAATACTTTTCATCCATGCTTCAAGTTCAAACCTGTATTTGTCATCTGGAATATTATTTAAAAATCTACGAGCAAGATTAAAATCTTTTCTTTTTACGCACTCTTCCACGATGTCTCCAATAAGATTTATTTTAATATCCTCATCTTGAATGTCTCTTATGTAACCTACTGCTTCCTCAATTTTTCCTGCATCAAAAGAATTCCTTGCCGATAGGCCGATTTTCTCGCTCATTGTTTGGAAACTCTTTCCCTCTTCTTGTTTTTTCAAAACATCTTCTATCCTTTCGGTTCCCGTGTAGAACTCTTGGGGTTTTCTGTCTAAAGTAACTTTTACTGTACCGGAAAATTTTGGAGTCGGGATATCTATTTTGCGATTAATTTTTATTTTAGGAATTTCTACGGGTGGATTTTCTGTCGCTAGGGTAGATTGTTCTCCTTCGCGAAGGAAACCGATAAGCTCATCGTGTTCGTCTTGTGTAATAGCCTCTGAAAAAAACACTCTTTCCAAAATTTCTTTCACATCTCTCTCTGATTTCGCTGCTTCTAGTTGGGAACCCATGATTGTCAAAATTCTTTTCTTCCTTTGGTCCAGTTCATTTTCAGTTATGTACTTTATGAAAGTCAAAATCCTTTCATCTGTCCTGAATTTTTTATCTTCAAAAAAATTGTCCGATTCAACTTGTGGGGCTACAATCACCCCGGCATTTTGACTTGGAAATCTAAATTCGGAGACAGGATCCCCTTCATTTTCAGGAGGAGTCTCTTTCGGGGCAAAATATTTATTCTCTTTAAAATCTGAAAGGAAATCTTTTTCGGGTTCGGGCCTCACTCTCCCCTCTAGGAGGGCAACTGCTTTGTCATATTCATATCCAGTTAAATATTTGCCTAGGTCTGCCTTGACCATGTCCATGGAATTTGCCAGTTTTAAATCAAATTCAAGAGTCGAAAGTCTCGAATTTTTTTCGATAAGGGTGTCGATATATGTTAAAAATTCTCTACTAAGGTAAAATTTTTCCTTCCTCGTTGCACCTTCTTTATTCTTGGCTGGAGAAATCCATTGTAGGGGTTCTATATGGGTTGGTTGGACTGACTGGGGAAAATAGCCAGTTGTTTCAGCTGTTTGCATCGACGGCTCCTCGGATGGAATAGGAATAGCGGCAGGGTCGGTAGGTACGGGGATTTGAGAAGCTAAAACATCAAACTGGTCTGTTTTTGGAGGTGGAGTTTTTCGAAAAGTAGGATTAAGAGCCGAATGCAGTTCAGCCTCTACAGTTCTCATTTTTATAGGGTCGGCCATTCTTAAGAAATTCCTATTAGCCATCATCTGCTCATGTTGTCGTCTTGTTATTTCATCAGGCATCGGTTCTTGCATAGGAAGAGTAGGCTCGCTCTCTTGGAATATTTTATCAAGTTTAACCGGCCTGTAACTCGCCGGAGTTTGTCGAGATTCAAGTTGTTTGTCTAAGGACGCTAGGTCGGGTTCCGTCCCGGCGGCAAAATGACTAGGTGGAAATTCTATTAATTTCTCTGGAGGGTTGATATTGGCTGTTCCAAATCTTTTTCCCAGTGGTTTTTTGGTGATTTCTGAAAAACTTCCTTCTTGAGCCAGTCTTTCTTCAGGTTGTGCGTCCACAAGATCACTCCCTTCTCTTTCTAATTGTGGAATAGTGTCTGCCATATCTGTATTGTATCGCTTTTAGAATCTACCCGCAATTAAAAACTGCTCACCTTGCGTGAGCAGTTTTTAATTCTATTTTCTTGACTCAATTATCGTTTTCTCCACATTGACTGGGACAACTTCGTAGTGATCAAACTCCATCATGATGCTCCCTCTACCTTGGGTCATAGAACGGATATCTGTAGTGTAGCCAAACATTTCTGATAAAGGCACTTTGGCATGAATAACTCGGAGCATGCCTCTTTCATCCATACCTTCTATCTGTCCTCTTTTTCCAGAAAGAGAACCGGTGATGTCACCCATGAACTGCTCGGGCATGATCGCTTCCACTTTCATTATTGGTTCAAGTATTACCGGCCGAGCCCGTTTGGCTGCATCTTGAAAAGCCTGTGAGGCGGCGATTTTGTAGGCGATTTCGGAAGAGTCTACGTCGTGATATGAACCAAAGGTCAGTTCGCAGGAAATATTAACCATTTTGTATCCAGCTACGATTCCTCTGTCCATTGCTTCATGCACTCCTTTCTCCACTGCCGGAATAAATTCTTGGGGAATAACTCCACCTTTGATTGAGTCAATGAACTCAAAGTCCTCATATCGGTGGGTGTTCTTTGGAATCTTGGCGCCTTCTTCCATTTTCTCCAAAGGTTTGATGGTCAGTTTAACGTGGCCGTACTGACCTTTCCCTCCAGTTTGTTTGATGTATTTATGCTCGGCCTCGGCAGATCCCAAAATGGTTTCTCTATATGCCACTTGGGGTTTGCCGACGTTTACTTCTACGCTGAACTCACGCTTCATTCTGTCCACCATAATTTCCAAGTGAAGTTCTCCCATTCCAGAAATAATAGACTCTCCTGTGTCTGTGTTTGAAGAAATAACAAATGTTGGATCTTCATCAGAAAGTTTTTTGAGTGCCATTCCCATTTTTTCTTGATCAGCTTTTGTTTTTGGTTCAATACGTAGGGACACAACGGGTGCGACGAATTTAATAGGATCAAGAATGATCGGCTTATCCTCGTCACAGAGAGTGTGGGAAGTTTTGGCCGATTTTAATCCCACTGCCGCGGCGATCTCTCCGGCAAAAACTTTTTTCACCTCTTCTCTTTTGTCAGCTTGAAGGCGGACGATACGCCCAAGCCTTTCTTTGTCTCCTGTTGTTGAGTTGTATATATATGTACCCGCTTCAATCGTTCCCGAATAAACACGGAAAAATGTAAGTTGCCCGACGAATGGATCGTTCTGTAATTTGAAGGCCAAAGCGGCAAAAGGCTCTTCGTCAGAGGGCTTTCTGAATGTTTCCTCCCCTGTATTCGGGTCTATCCCTCGAACTGGAGGCATGTCCAAAGGAGAAGGAAGATAGTCCACAACAGCGTCGAGTACCAGCTGAACACCTTTGTTTTTCAAAGCAGAGCCGGCAAAGACTGGAATAATTTTTACAGCGATAGTTGCTGTACGCAAAGTCTTTTTTAAATCTTCATATGACGGCTCTTTGCCTTCTAGATATGCAGCCATAAGGCTATCGTCTTGTTCAACAATTTTTTCTATCAGTTCGTGACGATATTTCTTGGCTTCCTCTAGAAATTCAGTAGGAATTTCTTCCTCACGAATGGTCATACCCATGTTGCCTTCAAAATAAAAGGCTTTCATTTTCAAAAGATCAATCACCCCCTCAAATTTATCTTCAAGGCCCATAGGAATTTGCATTCTGACAGCATTTTTATTTAATCTGTCCAAAATAGAGGCATAGCTCCTCTCAAATGATGCTCCTGTTCTGTCTAGTTTGTTAATAAAACAAATTCTCGGAACATTTCCATCGTCTGCATATCGCCAGTTTGTTTCCGATTGCGGTTCTACTCCAGCAACCCCGTCAAAAACCACAACCGCGCCATCGAGAACACGCAGCGATCTCTTCACTTCGGCCGTAAAGTCAATATGTCCGGGAGTATCAATAATATTGAAACGAAACTTTGGCTTCTCACCCTTTGGTTCATATGTCGGATTCCAAAAACATGTAATGGCTGCTGCAGTGATAGTAATGCCTCGCTCTCTCTCCTGCTCCATCCAGTCAGTGACCGTTTCACCCTCGTGCACTTCACCGATCTTGTGAGTCATTCCGGTATAAAAAAGCACACGCTCGGAAGTGGTTGTCTTCCCTGCGTCAATATGGGCGATGATTCCGAAGTTTCGGACTTTGTCGAGTGGATAGTCGCGGTTCATAAAAGATGAATAATGAATTTAGAATTATGAATAATTGAGTAAAAAAAATCCCTAAACGGAATGCTGAAACTATATACTAAAAGACTTCTCGTTGCAATGACGATTAGGTCATGATAGAAATATGGGCGGAGGCACAATGATTAGTCGAGAAATGCTTAAAAGAGCAGGGGTCGAATTGAAGCTTGTCTCGTGGAATCCGCGTCGCTACGACATTCAGCCGTCGATTGAAGTTTTTTACAAACCTTGGGGTAAAATTATCATGGCAGATGGTTTCGATGGATACCCGATGATTCACTCCTCGGCACTCCATGGATGGGTGCTCGCCCGTGAATTCGATCTCCCATATGGACCTCAAAGGGCCCCGAGAAACTCCTAGAGCATTCTTCGCAGAAGAAACAGAAGGCCTCGAACTCCGGGGTCTTTTTCGTACCAAAACAATTTAAAAAAGAATTCTACAATTCTCAATTTATTTTACTACGATATATCGTAGTAAAACAATAACTATACGATATATCGTATAGTTATTGTTTTGAGATAAAAATTAAATTCAATTTATATTATTTGTTCTTGCTCAGAGGATTTTTCGCGAAGGTCGCGTATAAAATTTAAAAAAATATAGCCCGGAAGAAAAATGATTGAGATCATTTTTCTTACCGACCAAGCGCTGTTTAATTTATTTTGCATGGTAAAAAATCTCAGAGAGATTTTTTACCATGCAAAATGAGCAAAGGCTTTATTGGCTTCAGCCATCTTGTGTGTATCCTCTCTCTTCTTTACCGCCTTACCTTCATTTTTACTTGCCAAAATAATTTCATCGGCTAGACGACTTGCCATCGGAGCACCTTTTCCTGAACGAGCTGACTCAATAATCCATTTCATAGAAAGAAAGACTCGCCTTTCTGGTCTGACTTCACGAGGAATCTGGTAATTAGCTCCTCCAACTCGTCTTGAGCGAACTTCTGTCAGAGGTCCTGTGTTTTTTAGAGCAGAATCAAAAATTTCCATTGGGTTCTCTACTTTTGTTTTTTCTTTTATTGCATTTAGAGCATCGTAGACGATCTTTCGCGCAGTCTGCTTTTGCCCACGAAGCATTACGTAATTGATAAATTTACCAACTTTTTCGGAGTTGTACACGTGGTCCTTTCCTACAATATTTCTGTTGGTTACTTTGCGTCGCATTTGTATTATTCTTAATTCATTATTCTAAATTCTATTTTCCTTTTTTGGGTTTCTTTGCACCATAGCGAGAGCGTCCCTTCATCCTTTTCTCAACTCCAGTAGCATCAAGCATCCCTCGGACAATAGTGTAACGAAGTCCAACATCCTTTACCTTTCCGCCTCGAAGCAAAACAACAGAGTGTTCCTGGAGGTTGTGTCCCATTCCTGGAATGTAAGCAGAAACTTCCATGCCGTTTGTTAGGCGGATTCTGGCATATTTTCTAATAGCCGAGTTAGGTTTCTTTGGAGTTTTGGTTGTCACTTTTGTAGCCACACCCCTTTTGAATGGAGAATTATAAAAAACTGGCCTGTTTGTAAGGTTGTTGAAGCCACGAGTAAGAGCTACGGCTTTTGGTTTTCGCGTCGGCCGTGAGCGTTTTCTTTTTATTAATTGATTTATGGTTGACATTGCAGGGTTTACTCTAATATATAAGTGTCAACTTTGCAAATTATATAAAAGTCGAACACCTCGCCCGGACAAGTCGAGCGAGGTGTATTGAGAACAGAGTCACATAAGGAATCGGAGAGCTAAAGTGTTACCGCTATTAGCGATGATGTTGGCGTATTGTTCGCCGTCACCCCACCCCATTTCTTTTGCCAAAAGAAGACCAAAAAGTTCATCGGCGTGTTCTGAGAGGCCGGAAAAAGATATGAGGATAAATCCGAAGCCTGGACGGATAATCTCGGCTCCTCCATACTCCTGGCTTTCTTCATTACGACTTTGCCAAGAACTGATTTGCCGAATATCTTTTGCGTAATGCTTGATGAGACGATGGACTTTCTCCTGAGAAAAATCTTTCACTGTATCCCAGTTGTCACGAATCCCTATTTCTTTGGTGTAAATTTCCTTCCATCCTCGAAGAACAAGGTTCGGATTTAAGCTTTGACGGATTCGAAGCATTCCACCAAACTTTCCTCTCGCCCTCTCTTCAGGATCCTCGAGTATTTTTCCGAGCACTTCTCCGACCAATCGATCAAGTTTGGCACGAATCTCAGCATTAATAATATCGGCCATTTCTTTACACTCCTCTGCTAAGAGCTTTCAGCTCATTTGCTTCTGACAATAGACTACTCGGAGATAAACATATGTCAATATTTTTAAAACAAAAAGCCCCGCTTTCTCCAGAACAGAGATTGCTAAGGGCGTTGTGAATCGGCTAAGAACTTTGGTCCGGACTCGCCTTTAGCAACTCTCATCGAGTCCGGACCACCTTTTTACCATAATCCATTGGTACAACATTGGCGGTTGCCACTTCCAGTGCGTCTCTGTTGGCCTTGTCCCAGACTCCGAGAATCGAGTCTCCAGGCTGATCCCTTGGATCAGGAATCCAAGCTTATCTTGTTGCGTATCCAGGATCCAAACTTGGACATAACGACCCAGGTACTGTAATAGTTTAGCATAGTTAGGCTATGCTGTCAATGGTCTAAAAAAACCTTTTTAAACAATCAGACCAGTAATTAGAGTAAACTCCCAGGAAACTAGGGGTAGTAGGAACTGCCAAAGGAAGAAAATGAAAAATAGAAGAAGAAAAAAGCCATTTTTCTCAAGAAATGTTCGGGTGTTTCTCATGCTGTAAGGCAAAAGCGAAAAAAGAATTTTGGAACCATCAAGTGGCGGTATGGGAACAAGATTGAACGTGGCTAAAATTAAATTTATTAAAACAATCATAGAGCCAATATAAACAAAAGCCTGTCCAAACTGATGCAAAACTCCGAAGCGGATTAGTAGGCCAAAGAAAAGGGCTATACATATGTTGGAAAGAGGGCCGGCCAATGCTACGATAGCTTCGCCCCATTTTTGATTCCGCAAATTGTATGGGTTGAAAGGAACAGGCTTGGCCCAGCCGATAATGAATCCGCCAAAAAGATAAGACATGATAGGTAATATAAAAGAACCAAACCATTCAAGGTGATTTAATGGATTGAGATTGAGCCTTCCAGCATATTTTGCTGTATTATCTCCTTGAAAATATGCTGCATAGCCATGAGAGACTTCATGGATTATGACGGAAATGATAAGTATTATTATTGAGAAAATTAAATCTATTTGCATGTATTTAGGCAAAAGGTAAAAGTCTTTAAAGTCCATAAAGCAAAATCCTTTATAGACTTTAGGACTACCACATGATACCATAACCTCACTATGGCAAAGGTATGTGAAATCACGGGGAAATCATCACAAATGGGTGGAGGCTACTCCAACAGAACTCGTGCTACTCAGTTCAACCCGACAGGTCTCCGACGCCGATATGCAAATCTTCAAAAAAAGAAGATCTATATTCCTGAACTTAAAAAAACAATTACTTTAACTTTATCTACACAAGCGATTAAGACTATTCAGAAAAATGGTGCGTACGCTACACTCAAAAAAGCAAAATTGATATAAAAGGTTCTTGATTTTGACATCCTTTTACACAAGCGTACCATTATTAGTAGAAAGGGGGTTCTTATGAAAAGCCGAATGTGCCTAGACATTTTAAAGAATGTTCTCTGGTTAGGCTCGTGGGGGTTTTGGAGAGGCGTTTACAGAAAGGATTTCTCTGCAAAATCGATGATTCTTCTGATATTGTTTGCAGCCTGTGCAGACATTTTGCGTATGATATTCAAACCCGGGTATCCGGGTAAGACCGCCTAGCCGCGGTCTTATCTTGTCAAAATTTTTTACAAACGAAACGACCGGGATCCGCAATGGTCCGGTCGTTTTGGCTGTCTGTGAGTGATGACTCGATTGTTCCTGCATCGATGAGGGCCAGGACTCTTGATTGGTCCTCGAGCCACATATCTAACGGAGTCTTGTCGTCCAATTCTGCAACTGTGGTGAGATACCACATTCGCAGACGATCATAACCCATCCCTTTTCCGAGTAAACCTTGGATTTCCTCGGGTACCTGCACGGTTGGGTTGTTGATAAACCCCTGAGCGCTGTACTGGAGAATGTCGAATTTGACTCCCATGGCTTACCTCCTATTTAATCATAGCAATTGAAGCTACTACCTACAACCAACTTGTGCACTTGTGGGATTTTTATTTTTCAAAACAAAATTTT
>ORMF011339481.1_pt1 | contig 29828 bp, 9 predicted proteins | sample 1779871 | NCBI WGS metagenome assembly ORMF01 (sample SAMEA104232316, study PRJEB22302) | groundwater metagenome | biome: forest; feature: aquifer; material: groundwater | place: USA | collected 2011-08-07 | depth 5.4 m | reverse complement strand
ATGCGGGCAAGACCTGGAAGGTGATGGGCCTCGAGAAGACCGGGCGTATCGGGCACCTGGCGATCGATCCAAAGAATCCCGAAGTTGTGCTGGCGTGCGCGTTGGGCCATGCGTATGGCCCGCAACAGGAGCGCGGTGTGTTTCGTACCGTTGACGGTGGTAAGACCTGGGAACGCGTGCTCTTTACCGATGAAAACTCAGGCTGCTCAGATATTGCGATGGACCCAAACAACCCGAGCATTGTCTTTGCCGGGATGTGGCCGCTGGAGATTCATACCTGGGGCCGAGAAAGCGGTGGGCCGGGCAGCGGACTTTTTATGTCGGGTGATGGGGGTGTGACCTGGAAAAAACTGACTGGTCACGGGCTGCCCACGCGCACGACGGGCAAGTTTGCTCTGGCGATCGCGCGCTCAAATTCAAATCGCATCTATGCGCTGATCGAAACCGGCGACGGCGTGCCTTATAAAGGACAGGAAACCGATCGCGGTAAGCTCTGGCGATCAGATGACGGCGGCGAGAACTGGCGGCTGGTGAGTTACGATCGCAATCTTGGTGGCCGCACGCATTACTACTTTCGCGTAGCCGTATCACCAGATAACGAAAACGAAACGTACTTTCTGACGTCCAGCTATAACGTTTCGCTTGACGGCGGAGAAACCACGCGCGCCAGCGCAGGTTTCGGCGGCAGCCCTGGCGGCGACAATCACGACATCTGGATCGATCCGACCGATCCAAATCGAATGGCCGTTGCCAATGACAGCGGCGTTAGCCTTTCAGTCACGCGCGGCCGCAGTTGGCAAAGAATCCAATTTCCCAATGGTCAGATGTACCACGTCACCGTTGACAATCAGATTCCCTACTACGTCTACGGCAATAGACAGGATGGGCCATCGTATCGGGGGCCGAGCCGCACCGGCGGCGGCGGCGGTGGCGGTGGCGGAGGAGGCGGCTTCGGTGGCGGCATTCCCCGCAGCGCCTGGATCGGAGTCGCCGGTGGCGAGAGTGGTTGGGCCACCCCCGACCCCGTCGCCAACAGCATCATCTGGTCGAGCGCGTCCGGCTCTGGCAGCATCGGCGGTATTGTCGAACGCTTTGATCTCAAAACCGGCCAGGCGCGCAACGTCGAAGTCTGGCCTGATCAAGTCAACGGATCGACGGCCGCAGATCTCAAGTATCGTTTTGTTTGGACGGCCCCGTTGACGATCTCGCCGCACGATCACAACAAGATTTATGTCGGCAGTCAGTTCATTCATCAAACGACCGACGGCGGCAATAGCTGGCAAGTCATCAGTCCCGATCTAACTTTGAATGATAAGAGCAAACAGGGATTCTCTGGCGGTTTGACGGGCGACAACATCGGCGTCGAATACGCTGGAGTAGTTTTCGCGATCGCCGAATCTCCTAAGGAGCCGGGAGTTATCTGGGCCGGTACGAACGATGGCATCGTGCAAATCACCCGCGATGGCGGCAAGAACTGGACGAATGTTACAAAGAACATTCCGAACATGCTCTCGTGGGGCACGGTGAGTAACATCGAGCCGTCGCGTTACAACGCGGGCACGGCTTACATCACGGTCGATGGTCACCAGGTCAACAATCGCGATCCCTGGATCTATAAGACGACCGACTATGGCAGGACGTGGAAAGCGATCACCAACGGCATTCCGCGCACGATGCTCAGCTATGCGCACTGTGTACGCGAAGATCCGGTGCGCCCGGGATTGTTATATGTCGGCACGGAAGGCGGACTGTTCGTTTCCTACGATGACGGCGCCAACTGGCAACCACTGCAAAGCAATTTGCCCCACGCGCCGGTCTACTGGATCGCAATTCAGGAGAATTTTCACGACTTAGTCATAGCGACGTACGGGCGGGGTTTCTGGATTCTTGACGACATCACGCCGCTCCAGCAGGCGAGCGCGGAAGTGCTGAACTCAGCGGCCTACTTGTTCGCTCCGCGCGCGGCTTATCGCTTTCGCGGTATCACTGTGCCGTATTCGTCCCCTGACGATCCGACCGCGGGACAAAATCCCCCGTACGGTGCGTCGATTAATTACTATTCAAAAGCCGCGCCGAAAGCCGAGCCCTCAATTAAGATCGTCGACGCTGAAGGCCAGACCGTCCGCACCATTCGAGGCACACGTAGCGCCGGCTTCAATCGCGTCTGGTGGGACCTGCGCACGGAACAGTCTAAAGAAGTTCGTCTGCGCACCAGCCCGGCCTATGCGCCTGAGGTTCGTGTTGGTCCGGAAGGCTGGCGGGCTTTACCCGAAGGCGGGCGCATGAGTTTGTTGGTCCCGCCGGGAACTTATTCCGTTAAGCTGACCGTCGACGGCCAGGAGTTCAGTCAGCCTCTGACAGTGCTGAAAGATCCCAATGTCGCCGGCAGCGATAGCGACATTCAAAAGCAGACAGCGATGTTGTTTGACCTGCGCCACGATCTGGAATCGGCCGCTGATATGGTCAATCAGATCGAAACGATCCGGGCACAGCTCGACAGTCTTCGTTCTTTGCTGAAAAACGCCGAGGTGAAGACGGCGGCCGACGAGATCGACAAGAAGTTAATGGACATCGAAGACAATCTGATTCAAAGAAAGTTCACTGGCCAGGGCCAGGACACCGTACGCTTTCCGCCAAAGCTGATCAGCAAAATCAACTATCTGGCGAGCGGCGTCAACAGCGGAGACTTTGCGCCGAACACACAACAACTCGAAGTCCACACAATGTTCAAAGCCCAGTTGGCTTCGCTGCGCAAGAGACTGGATGACGTTGTCAGTGGCGATGTGGGCAGCTTTAATCGTATGCTGCGGGAAAAGAATATCGGGAACGTGATTGCGACGGAACGATAGCCGGCCCGGGCGTCATGCGGGGGTTTCGTCGTGACGGTTAGATCCGCGGGAGAACTCGGCCACCGACACTTCAACCGCGATGTCCAGCTTCAGGGTGAAATCCGAATCTGATATTTGGTGTCAGCGGTTGACCGGATGCCGTGGGTTGAGGACACCAAGCTTCCAAACCCCGACGATGTCGCGGGTAGCGGTGATGTCGATGGTCGGGTCGCCATTAACCAGCACAAGATCGGCGCGGACGCCTTCGGCGATGCGGCCACGGTCATAGAAGCCGAACGCGCGAGCAGGCTCAAAGGTCGCGGAGGCCAGCGCCTCGAGCGGTGTAAGGCCGGATCGGACGAGTAGCTCCAGCTCACGGTGCAGGCTCAGACCGTGGGCCGTCCCGGGGGCTGGAGCATCGGTGCCCGCGAGGATGGGCACGCCCACGCGATGCAGCGCGTCGACGGCGGCCTCAGCGTTTGTGAGTTTCAGCTTTTCACCGAAACCCGGGGGAAACTTCATGTCGAGACTACGACGCATTGAAGACGTGATGTAAGGACTCAGATGTGGTGCCTCCTGCCACCATGGTTTGGGAGAAGTGGAGGTAACCGATTCGATGGTGGCCAGAGTGCCAATAACAAACACGTGATGTTGCGCGGCGAATTCGGCGAAGCCCGGCTCGGGCGGGGAATCGGCGAAGACATGAGCCAATCCATCTACTCCCGCTTCAATTGCATCGCGGGCATCGCTTTGGTTACTGATATGAATTACAACCAGCCGGTTTCGGCGATGAGCCGCGGTGACCACGTCCTCAATCTGCTGCTTCGTTACGGTAGGAAACGCGTGCTCATACATAACCTTGATGTAGTCTGAGCCTTCCGCAATTCGCGCATCGACGAAAGCCTGGACATCATCACCCGGAGAGAGAGTAGGAAAAGAAGACCCGCCCATCTGAGTTGGATGGCCTTTGGGTACGGTTACGCCAACGCCCGCCGTCCGTAGGTCAGCCATAGCCACATCACTGACCACCTTTTTCTTGAGTGCGAGACTGGGAGGCGAGCCCCACATTTCGAGTTCCGTCGTGACCCCGAAATCCAAAGCGTCCCTGAGAAATTGTTCGCCCTGAGTTTCGCCGAGGTGCGTGTGCGAGTCGAAGAATCCGGGAAGCAGGGTCTTGCCTTTGCCTTCGATGATCTGGGCCGACGGCGGAATCAGCACGTTCGAACCGACGGCTCGAATCATACCGTCGCGCACCAGGACGGTCGTATGGCGAATCATCTGGTGCCCGTCGAAGACGTCCACGTTTCGGAAGACGAGCGCCCTTTCGCCTTGCCCGGCTGTCCCCGAGGGTACCCCAATCAGAACGCTCGCGATGAGCGCTATCATTACTAAGAGTCTCATATATATAAACTATTTCATGCAGTGCTCACCTTCATTTCTTACGCAGACCAATAATGCTTCTTAATTGGGGCAACATTGTGAAACAAGTACCTGGCTCCTCCCCAACCGTGTTTTGTGGGCAACGAGCGTTTGGCCAACTGAATGTGACGGCCCTTCCAAGTATGCCGCCAGCGGACCGCTCGAACCTTTCGCTTGGATGTTTCCACTGGTCAATGTAGTTAGTGATAACTCAAGAAGAAAGGTTGCAGTTTTAAACTCTCGCTGTAGAGAGCTGTCGCGCGGGATTTTTGAGAAGCACGAAGGCCATCACTGTCGCATTCTTGGCTGAAGTCGAAAAGGAACTGTCAGCAACACAAATTTATCCCACTACCGCTCGAGAGAACCTTTGCGCCCCGGCCCAGTTGGCGCTTATCCTATCCGACACGGGATGCAAAGGGGAGTTTCAAAAGCAATTTCTCAGGTCGAGTAAATGAAGTGGGCAAGGCATCGGCGCGCTCGAACACTGCTCGCATCAGTCGCAATCTTTGCCGCGATCGCAATGCTCGTGGCGCGGCTGAGCAGAATGTCGAAAGATCGTCGGCCGAACGCAGTCACCTGGTCCCAATCCCAACCGCCCGGCGCGTCGCCCACCGCGCACTTGCAGACTACGCCACAGAATAATCCCACGAATGTTCAGCCGACACCGTCAGCAATCACTTCGCCGCTAAGCAGCACGAGTCCGGCAGCGCCGGCGTTAGCGTCGCCATCGCTCTCGGGATTAATAATTCCGGTTGCGGGCGTTCGGCCTGAGCAGTTGCGCGATACTTTCTCGGAATCGCGTGCGCAAGGACGCATTCACGACGCGATCGATATTCCGGCTGCGCGCGGGACTCCGGTTATTGCCGCGGCCGATGGGCCCATCGTGAAGCTATTTCAGAGTGAACGCGGCGGCACAACCATTTATCAATTGAGTGTGGACGGTAAATTCGTGTATTACTATGCCCACCTGGATCGATATGCCGAAGGTCTGGCAGAAGGCCATTTCGCCAAACAAGGGGAAACCATCGCATATGTTGGGGATACCGGGAACGCCAAAGCTGGAAACTACCATTTGCATTTCTCAATTGCCGAGATCTCCAACCCCAAAGACTTCTGGCACGGCGTTAACATCAATCCTTATCCACTGCTGCGAAGGTAACACGCGATCTCTCCAAGCCGATATCATCCGAATCTGAACGGAAGTCACTAGAGCACCGTTCGCTTATCGTCCAAAATGAGGGAGGGGTTGCGAATGGGCACGAGGTGTTTCGCGCAACGGCGCGAAGAGAAGCAGAAGGCGCAAAGAAATTTGGTCGCGCGGCACACACATTGCCGAACAAAGCCGCGTATCAAACAACAGGGAGAGCAAAAAATGAGACAGTATTTAGGGGCGACTCTTTTCATGGCGGCTTGCCTGCTCGCGACAGGGTGCGTTGCGGAGCCAACAAACCGGGCCAATAGCAATGCGAATGTTGCTTCATCGCCAACACCGACGGCCACGATGTCGCCTACGCCAGTCAGCGAAAAGGCTTCGAACACTCAGGCGCTAACCATGCCGGTGCTCGACGCGTTCTTAGCAAATAAGTCTTCGTCGGATTTGCTCAAGAGCCGTTTGCAACTTACGGATGAACAAATCGCGAATCTGAAACAGGCCGCTCATTCTGAGACTGCCAGACTCAGCGAAGCGAACGCTGGTACATCCACGGGAGAAACAGCCAACGCGCGCACGGCCGCGAAAGAAAAGATCACGGCGCTAATCGGCGCAGAAAAAGCGCAGCAACTCGAGGCTTTGATTGCAGAGCAGTGGAGTGGTGATAACGAAATCGCCACGGACAAGACCGCTACTCAATCAGTTTCAAAAAACGGCAGTATCCCTAATAGCGTGCCGAGCGATTCGCGGGTGGTGGTAAATGCGCCCGCGTACCGGATGGACGTCTTTGAAGCCGGGCGATTGATCAAGTCTTACAAAATCGGCATTGGGTATCCACAGTTTCCTCTGCCGACTGGTCTGCGCAAGGCGCGCACGATTATCTTCAATCCGACCTGGACCCCGCCTGACGAACCCTGGGTCGCAAAGATGAAAGACGTAAGCGTCGGCGAAAAAGTCGAAGCGGGGAGCAAGTTGAACCCGCTCGGCCCTGTCAAGATTCCCATCGGCGGACCATCGCTGATTCACGGTGGGAAGCCAGCCGCGAAAATCGGGACTTTTGCTTCTCATGGTTGTGTGGGACTAACGACGCCTCAGGTGCACGACTTTGCCAAGCTGCTGGCGCAACTTGGCGGTGCGCATTTGACCGACACTGATATTGCCGCATTCGAACGCAACAAAACAGAGACGAAGGAAGTGAAACTGACCAACGCAGTTCCGGTCGAACTGCGGTATGAAACGATCGTGGTCGAGGATGGCAAGCTGCACATCTATCGCGACGTTTACGATCAGGAAACAAACACTGAAGAAAACCTGAAGGCGGTGCTCGACGCAAACGGAATTCAACTCGATTCACTAACTGAGGACGTTCGAGCTCAAATCCTGGATGCCCTGGCCCAGATGTCAGGTTCAAATCTTGACCGGGCGGCGCCGTTGTCTAGCGCGCGTACAACTACCAACAGGAGCGCAAGTGCTTCGCCCTCCCCATCCCAAAAGAAATCGCCCGTGACAAAAACAATGCCTCGTGCCGCGAAGAACCAGAAAGAGATCGTGATAGAGATCGCAGCGCTGAAGGGGAGAGGCTATCCGGCGCCGGTGGATCTGGATACGGGCGTGGGCCAAAAGAAACATAAATCGTAAGTGAGAATCTTCTTGGTACTCATCGGAGCCTGATGATGTTCAGCCGCGTTTACGCGGCTTTTCCGCAGGGTTACCAAACCAGCCTTTTTTACAGCTGGGTAGCGAACGCGAAAAAATAAATCGCTCAGCCCCGCTTCAGCGGGCTTCAGCTCGAACGACCTGGTCCTTTATCGGTAAGCACGCTGAAGCGTGCTAATTGAAATTGAGGCCGTATCTAACCAGCGCTAAAAGCGCTGGTCTAGTAACCCTACGGCAAAGCCCGATGAATCGGGCTTCAGAATTATCGCGGACTGATTAGCGCCTTCAGCACACGCCCAGCAGACACGTCTGCCAACGCTTCATTCGCCTCCGTGAGTACGTAGCGAGAGAGTTTGCCTTTGAGCGCAACCCACGGCGCTGATCGAAGCGGATCTGAGGTGAGCTGCACACTGCGATAGAAATGCGAGAAGTCCGAGCCCCAACAACCGCGCACATCGAGGTGCTTCTTATTCAGATCAAGATGCGGGTTGAAGGCAGTTGGCCCGTGATCCGTATATTGCCCCACGATCACTACGCGACCGGCGTCGCGGGTGAAACGCATCGCTTGCACGACAGCATCAGGCGCGCCCGCAGCCTCGACAGTTACATCGGCGCCCCGGCCGTTTGTTCGCTCTAAAATCCATTCGATTCTTTCGCGTGGGTCGTGCTCTTCAAAGTTAAGCACCTCGGCGGCGCCTGCTTCGGCGGCGGCGTCCAGGCGAAGCGCGGGGGCGCCGATGCAGAGGACTCTTAGCGCGCCGCGCATCAACGCCAGAATGATCGCATTGATCCCGACTGGCCCCGAGCCCAGTACCAGCACAGTGTCACCGATCGCGATGCCGGCTCGGTCGATAGAGTGCAGCGCGGGCGGCAGCGCGCAGCCACCAGCCATGAACGTTTCCGGATCGGCGCCGAGGCGGATGCAATGCGTGCCCGGTTTTAGGTAAATCTGCTCAGCCCAGCCACCGCACAGTCCGTCATCGAGGCCGTAGGTGATGCCGTAAACTTTTCGCTGCGGGCAGCGCGTCGTCGCCTTGGCGACCAGACAATACCAGCAGGCATTGCAGGTGCGGTGCACGTCGAGAAAGGTGACGCGGTCGCCTTCCCTAAACACCTGGGCTTCAACGTCGCGAATTGTCCCGCGAATCTTACTCAAACGGCCTACCGAAACATGCCCGGGAACCAGCGGATAGGGAACTCCCTGCAACCGTCCCTGTTGCAGATAGGCATCCGTGCCGCAGACTTCCGAGAGTTCGACCTCGAGCAGCGCCGAGTCAGCTTCCAGGTCGGGGCCCGGCACTTCGCGCAGCTCGACCGGCGCATTCGGTTTCGGGATGACTGCGACTAGAGGCATGAAGATCGGTACGGAACCCGGAGCGGTGGCGATGGCGTCCTGCCTTCCAACTGATTAGGTCAAACAAATCAGCACGGACGTAGAGTGTTTGACCCGGTCGCTACCGCGCCCCGGTTCTGATTCAAACGGTGACCCATCAACTTATGTTCATGACCACCGAGCATAATACTCCGAATTGATAAGGTCGATCTTCCAGAACCAAATCGCCCTTCGTGCCTGGGTCCATTTGTCCTCATGAATCCAGCGCCTTGCGCAGGCTGCAAAAAAACGCCCCTCCGAGTCTCACATCCTCGGAGAGGCATTCAAGCTGGGGCGAGAGAAACGCTTCGAACTGCAGCGACTTCTCGCTTCCTATTTCAGCAGTTGCACCGTCACCGATTTAGTCAGCGGATTGACGGTGAACTGCAGAGGCTGAACCGCGGTCACTCCCGGGATGGTTGGCAGTGATCCACTGCTGCCACTGCTACCGCTCGGGGCCATTCCCGCCGGGAAGTATTGCTTGCTGTTGATGACTACTTGCGTCGGGCCATTGACGAAGCCGCTTACGCGATAGCGGTAAGTCTTTCCGGGCGTGATTGCGCCGCTGACAAACTCTCGCGGTCCCAGATTACCGGACGAAGACAAGACGTGGTCTTGGTCATCGAGTAACGCGAGGTCGAGGTCCGGCAAAGCGCCGGCTGATACTGGAGACGTATCCATCGCTCCATCGACGCCAAACGAATTTGCCTTCGCGACGAAGGGAATGTCGACGTAATCGATCCCGTTGACTATCTTCTGTCCGCCTGAACCCACTACGACGAGAGCCGTCAACACATCCGTCTGGCTGGTAAAGCGCTGATCAGCCGGCGCGATGCCGGTGCCGGCGCCATCACCCGGCTGGCTGCCGTTTACAGCCTGGGTCGCGGTGCGCACGCGCGCCGTGATTATAGCCGTGAACGTAAACAGGCGCGATTGTGGATCACTAAACTTCAGATGCCGCGCCGCTGAAGTCGCGCCCGGCGCCAATGTCTGATTGTAAGTAAAGACTGCCGGGCTCGATTGACCATCACCACCGTTGTCGGCATTAATGACCTTCACGGTCGGATCAGAAATGCTGACGATCCGTAAAGTGACAGGCCCATAGGCTACTCCGTCCGGCGAGGCGATGCCGTTGTTCGTGAGCGTCAGATCTTGCTCCCAAACCCCGCCGTTGATGCTCGGGTTAGCAATGGATGCCTTGATTGATGAAGTCACATCCTGAATCTGGCTGTTGGCGGAAGTCCCGGCGCTCAAATCAGAGACCCCTGCTTCGCGATTCGGATTGATCGAAAGAGCTCGCACGGCATATTCGGTGCCGAGCATTTCGTTAAAACCATTACCGGCGGCAGTCGAACTGATGCCCGCGGGCCCGAAGAACTCAGCGATGAAACCTCTGTCTTCATAGTTGGTGGCGGGAGCACTTACATAGGTGACATGGCTCCAGCCGTTGGTCGAAGCGTCGCCATCAAAATAAACGTGCAGCGGCGCGCCTGCGAATTGTCGCTGACCGGCGGTGCCGACTTTGCGCTTGAATACTTCGTAAGCGAATGCGCCGGGCACGGACTGCCACGAAACGCGAAGTGATTTGGCAGAAGCCGGCTCAACAGTGACGCCTTGCGGCGAGGTTAAATGCGCCTGATCGTTAGCGAACTGCGGCACGCGCGTCGAGATAGTCTGGCGGCCGCCGACGATCGCGTCTGAGTTGATCCCCATCTCGTGCGAAGCGAACACCTGCCAGATCAACGCCTCGTGCTGTCCAGGCGCGTCGAGGTTTGACGGATCAGTCGAATATAAAATTCGATCGGCTTCGATCACCGAATCACGGAACTTAACGAACGTGTCAGGCGCGGTCAGACCGAGCAGATAGAGCGAACCCAGGTGCAGACGTTCCCACGTTTCCTGGCCCTGGGAAATCTTGCGCGCGGTCGGGCCTGTGGCCATGCCATCAAGAAAAGCCGGGCGGGTGTAATTCAACTGCGGTTCCACGGCCATCATTAGATAGCGCAGGTCCCACATCGTGCCTACATAGATCTCGCCATCGCGGTGGACCTCAAACTCGGACCCGGTCGATCCGCGCGTGCCCAACTGCGAGTACTTGAGCGACGAATGCACCGAACGAATCCAGGCCAGCCGGTCAGCATCGCAGCCGGTTTGGGCCGCGAAGACCTGGCAATTCCGTACTGCCTGACGAACTCCCGATCCCTGCACGACATATTCGCCGATGGCTTCCGCATCGGTGATCGTATAAGCCCAGAGGTCGGCTTGCGCTTCGTTCAGTGCGCCGCCCTCAGAGCCTTCGAGGCCGGCGATCGGGGTCGAAATCGAGTGACTTCCCTCGTGATATACCACCGCGCCGTCTTTGCCCAGGTCGTTGAAAAGATAGCCGTGTCCGTAAACCGTGGGATTGACGATGACCGTCTGCGGACCAGCCGGCGTGTCAACGGTCTCGCTGGCCGGTACTGAAAAGGCGTTGTCAAAGCCGAGCATTGAGTGAATCAGAGCGTCTGGGCTTGACGTGTCGGGACTGCCACCGGCGAGCACTCCGCCGTCGTTCGGGAAATGCGGTAGACCTACCAGTGGCTTATCGCTATTCGGGAAGTTGTCCGGGAAATCGCCCTGGCCGATGCGGTTGTGCACAGCATCGTCACGGCGGTGTAGGTCCGTAAAGTATTCGACCAGGTAATTGACGAAGAAGAAAATGTTGACATCATCGATGTGCTCGGCGGGCTCGGCCAGATCGTCCGCCTCGTTCGGCTGGGCCTCGAGCGGCGCATTGTTCTGGCGAAAGTGAAACGTGCCTTGCGCTGCCTGCGCGAATGGCTGTTGGGTCGCGAGCACGTTCTTTATCAAAGCATGCGGCCCGGACAGCAGACCTTCAACGCCGGTCGCATTCATTCCTTGATTGAAGTTGCGAAGCTGAACCCGGAGCAGACCCGCCGGCTGGCCGTTACTGTCGAGAGCAAGTTGGCCCGTATCGGGATTCGCCATCACCGGATGATTCGGATAGATGTCTGCGGTAAAAGGAAGCTGGCTTTGGTACCGCACCAGGTTCTCGCGCGAGAGGATGGCGCCGCTGTTGGCGTCAACCTGCGTCACGAAGACCCCAAACGGATTACGTGAGAACGCAATCACATTCCAGGCTAGTTTGTAACCATCGGCCGTGGGGAAGATGTTGAGCCCGGGAGCCCGCAATGCCGGAGCGATCTCTTGTTGCAGCGCGTCGAAGGCGCGAGTTAGATATTGATCGGAGCCGCTTGGTCGGGCGATCGCATACTGCGTCAAAGCTGCCTGCGCACTGGCGGCCGCCGCATCAGCAGTCAGCGAGGGCGCTGCGGGTACGCTCACGTCACGAAACGTCGAACCCATCACCATGCGAATCTGCTTGTCCGCAGTCATGGCAAATCCCAGGCCGCCGTTGACGACGTTAACGCCGCCGACGTTCTGCTGGAGTTTGACAAGATAACCGCCCATTCCTTCTTTCTGATCGACGAGCTTGAGCGCTGACGGATCGACTCCGAAAAGAGTCGAGTTTGCCGCCACGAAATTGCGCGCCGCATTCTCGGGCGTATCGTTCGAAGGCCCGGTGTGGAATCCCATCATCACGTCCGGTGAGCCGGCAAAGGCATTCCATCGCACTGAGGCTGTACTGCCATACGAGCTCTTGAACTGAGCGAGTGCTGCGAGTTGCGCCGAGTTTGCTTTTCTCAAGGCCGCGGCCTTTGCGTTTACATCCACGTTGGGCACGGTGCCTTTATATGGATCCAGGCTGTCGCTTCCGGCGCCGCTCGATCGTAGCGGCGGGGCGATGATGAATGCGGCCAGCATAGCCAGCGCCAACAGCACGATGAGTTTTGAACGATTACGTTTGAATTTCATCTGATCCTCCCGAGTTTCACGGTTTTATAAGTTGCGAAGTTAAGCTGTTGAGCAGCGGGTTGTAAGTTATCTGGAAAACCATATTCGTCACCGAGGTGGTTGTACTTGAGCTGGAGCTCGCAGAGCCGCTGCCGGCGCCTCCAGGTGAACTGCTGCTCGCTGATCCGCCGGCATTCCCGCGGGCCAAATTGCCAATGACATTGAAGGTCACGGTAAAGGCTTCGTTATTCGGGTTAGTGAATTTCAAAGTGCGAGCGCCGGAAACTTCAGCGGCAGAGAGTATGTTGTCGATACCCACGCTGTTGCTGTAATCCCAGTTTGCTCCCACTCCTGTCTGACTGTTATCGGCATTGTTCGCCTTGACTTTGCCGGACGCTGAAGTCAATTGGCCGACTTCGACGCGCAACGGAGTAAAGATCGTCTGAGTCGAGGTGTTCTTCATCGTTAGGTTGAACGAGCTTATCCCCGATGCTGATCCGGGATTGCTCGTTGCCAAACTGCCCAGCGAATTGACGTTCTGCTCGATAAAGGCTGAGCAGTCGACGTTACCTGCGATGGTGTAGGTGGCCGCCGGAGCGCCGTTGTCCCTCTGGGCTTTCACGAACGTGTGATCGATCAGCAGAGTGGAGCGCTCGAGGTTATTCGTTTGCGACGTGTCGCCCGTGAAAGTCCGGCCGTTAACCGCACCCAACAGATCGCCGGGCTGCGGATTTCCAACCAGAGTCTTCAGAACGAACATCGTGATGGTGCCGTCCGCGGCGAATGTGCCGTTGATTGGCCCACGACTCGTTTCTGTCGGAACGCCAATCACCAAACCGACTACTGCCGTGGCGATGCTTCCGTAATCAAAGCGGACGTTGCTGCTGGCATCGCTGCGCATTCCGACGTACCACTGCTGGCCCGGCGCCGTTTCTGAATTCCAAACAATGCGCCACCTGCTGTTGGCCGGCACACTCGCCAGGCTCGAGACTTTCATTCGGAACATCAGGTTGTTCGTCCCGGGAGGCTCTCCCGCCGCGACGTAATCAATTGCCAGCGACGGATTTTGACCGGCCAGCAAACTTTCGGGATGACTTGGATCGTTGCGTTGCAGGATCAAACCGCCGCAAGTATCTCCCACGTAAGGCGCAGCCATTTCGTTCGCGGCGCAGGACGTGCCGACTGCGTTCGACGCGAGCACCTTGTAGTAGTAGGTCTTGCTCGTATCGGTTGCCGTCGTATCGTCATACGTCGTCTGATTTCCTGTCACGGTAGTGAGCAAGGTTTCAGCGCCGCTCGCCGTGCCTCTCATGATCTTGTAGCTAAGTATCGCTGAGTTGCCGGTGTCGGCTTCAGACCAGCCCAGGTGAACCACGTTGCCGACGCGCCGCGTTGTTACTGACGGCATGCCGGGCGCGGATTTGGCGTTCATCGCATTCAGCGGATCGAAAGCGGCGACCAGTCGTCGCCCGCTCGATTGACGCGCGATCGTTGCCGTTGCCGTGTACGCGTTGCCGGTAGCAGTTGACGACGCCTGCGCACAATTTCCACCGGCGCAGCCGTTGACATAGCCAACCTCGACTCGGCCTTCTCGATCGACAGTGATGTCAAAGAAGTCGAGCAGATTGCGACAGATGTTGGCGCCGCCTCCGGTCCAGATGCATCCGCGTTGCATGGGCGCGTTCGGCGTGGCGTCAGTTGTGGTCCACGACTGACCTCCGTCGAAGGTCTCGGCCACATAGAGATGCCAGAGGCCTCGGAAGCCATTTGCCGACAGGTCGCCGGCTGTCGTGGTCCCGTAGAAAGCAACCGCGGCCCGGCCCGGATCGGCTGCGACGGCGGCTGGGTAGGCGATGTTCTTCAATCCATACGCCGCGCCGACGTCATAGACGTTTTGCCACGTCTGGCCACCGTTATCCGAAGTAGCGACGACCGCCTGTGAACTATTGCCGGTCGCACTGGACATCACAAAGTACGCGCGGCCGTTGTTATCAATACCAACCGCCGGATCGCTCTGACCGGAGAGCGTATTTGGAACGTGCTGGATGGTCCAGGTGACGCCGTTGTCCTGTGACACGATCGTCGCTCCCTGACCGTCGCAGTAATTGAACGGCAGGTAGACCGTCCCGTCGGGCGCAACTTTGACGTGACCATGCAAGCCACCGCAGTGTGCGTCGGCTACCGGATCGACTTCGACGATTGGACCGTAAGTGGCTCCGCCGTCATCGCTGCGCGCGCAAGCCGCGTGCGGAAGCTGCGAGCAGTAATAGATCGCATCCGGATACAGTCCGGGCACGTTCGTTGGGCGAGTCAAAGGCGCGTGGAACGGACCGCCGCCGATCGTCTCGTGGTCGACGCTCGCTCCCAGACCGCTGCCCTGAGTTGGGATCCAGGTTTGACCATCGTCGTCCGTGAATGAAGTCTTGCACGACGGCGAAGTCAATGTTAGTTCGCCCGCGAACGTGCGGCCGGTATAGCGATCGGTGAATCCGATCGGATCTGAATCGACGAACTGGGAAGTGGGCGCCGGCCGGTTGGCCCAGGTCGCCGGAGCTCCCGCGGGGCAGTTATCGTTGAAGGTCACAAAGAGAGTTTGCAGGTCGGACTGGTAGACGGTCGTGCCCGTCTTCCAATTGTTTCCGATCGAAGGTTCACCCGCGTCGTGTCCGAGGTATTCAACTGTCTTAGCTGACGGTCCCTGACTGCTCGAGGTCACGCTAACCAGGGTAGGTGGCGCTTCGAAGTTTTGGAAACCCACCTTTGGTCCAGGATCCTGCGGCGCTGGTGGTAGAGCGGGCGTCGGCGCAGGAGTTGGGGAAGCCGCGACATGGATCACGACCTGCGCGCCGTTCGTGCTGGTTCGGCCGGCCGAATCAGTAACGGTTAGTCGCGCCGTATAATCGCCGGCGTTGTTGTACGTGTGGCTAAACGCAGGCGACGATTGCACACCTGTTGAGCCATCTCCGAAATCAAGCGCGTATGAGGCTATCGTATTGCACGATTGCGGGACGCTTGAAGCAGACCCATCGAAATTGACTGTTAGCGGCGCCACGCCGGAAGTTGGAGCAGCAGTAAGGCTGGCGTTAGGCACTCCGGTGGCACACGCAGTATTGCCTAATCTGGTGTATTCCTCGCCGCTGGTCGTTTGCACGCTCTCTAACAGTCCTGCGCCGGCGCCGGCCAGGACGTAGGTCGTTCCCGTTATTACCTGGGCCGTTCCAATTGTTGTTCCTGCGCCGCGACCATCCCATGTAAAGCGAGTGCCAGTCGCTCCGGTTCCTGGCGCGCCGAAACTGAGAGGCGTCGCCAGATCGAGTTTGAATATGATTGTTCCGTCTTTGTTGAAGCCGGCAGAGATGGCCGGGCACTTATTCGTTAGATCATTTGTACAGACGCGCGAGTCCAGCGTACCCGTCGCGGTTGGATCTCGCCTGCCAATTGAAATTCTGGGCGTTGCCGGCGTATTGGGCGAGAACGTGTCTACGGCGACATAAGCTCTCTGGGCGTTGCCGTCCGTATCGGTAATACCGAAAAGGATTTGCCAGTCTGAATTTGGCGGCAATACAGCCGTTCCCGCGTTCTGTGGATCGAGTGTGTTCACTTTCATTATGAAGGTGAGAGAGTTGTCGTTGCAGCTCGAGAATGGCTCGCCCACATTTAGTCGCTGTATCGTCAGCTCGCCACCGGTCGGATCTGTGGGCACTGTACCGGCGATGCCCTCGCCGCCTACCGTGATGTATGGATAGACACAGGAACTCTCGAAAGTAACGACGACTGGAATGACTTCGCCGGAGTACGGGCCTTCGCCGAACGCATTCACGGCCGTGACTCGATATGCGTTGCTCGTCGCCGGCGCCGTAAAGCCAGTGTCGGAAAAGCTGGTGCCTGAAACTGTCGTGAGCAAGTTGAACGATCCGCTAGCGCCATCTCTTCGATAGATCTTGTACGAAGTGATGGGCGACCCGGCATCGTCGGTGGCCGGCCAGGACACAATAGTCGGGCCGCCGGCGCTGCTAATCTCCGCTTTCGCCCTGGGCGCGGCGGGCAAATTAGGCTCGGCCGGATCGAAAGCGGAAAACAAACGTCGGCCGCCTGACTGGCGCGCTATCGACGCCCGTGACGTATATGAGTTTGGATGAATGCCACTAGGCTTCTTAACACAGCTTCCAACGCAACCGTCAGGATAGCCGACGAGTACGCGGCCTTGCGCATCAACAGTCGCATCCATGAAGTCGAGCAGGTTTCGATCATTTGGATTGTGGCCGTTGCAGCTGGTAGTTCCGAGATTGCAAATCGAGCCACGCTGCACCGGATCATTTGGCGTGGCATCAGTCGTGGTCCAGGTCGCACCGCCATCAAACGTCGTGGCGATGTATAGGTGCCAGGGCGCGCTTTGATTGTAGGTCGCCTGATTCGTGTAGTTTCCGACTACCGTCGTACCCAGGAAGGCGTACGCCGCGCGGTTGTCATCACCAGCCACAACTTCGGGGAAGGTTGAGTTCTGAATGCCGAAAAGCGTTCCGACATCCTGGTCATTGACCCAGCTATTGCCCTGATCGTGGGAAGCGGCAATGCGCGGATGACCGTCAGAAGCCTGATACCCAAGATAGATCGTGTTGCTAGCCTGGCCGGTTGGCTGGCCCACGTTGTTCACGCCAATACCCACTGACGGATCGACGAGGAAGCCGGTGGCGCTGCTCGATGGGTTGGGTCGAACTGTCCAGGGGATGCCGTTGTCGTTTGAAACTACCGCCGCTGCCTTACCGCCGCAGCTTCTGTTCGGTACATAAACGGTTCCATCGGGTGCGACCTTCACGTGACCGTGGATTCCCGTGCATTGAAGCAGATCATAGATCGGGATACCCGGGCCAAACGTCTTGCCGCCGTCATCGCTGCGCGCGCAGAACGCGGTTGCAGCCTCCTGCGAACAATAGTAAACGGCGTTCGGATAAGTCGTGCTCGGAGAGGCAGAGGGTGTGGTATTCGGCTTATATGGACCGGCACCTATTGCTTGGTGATCGACGCCTGAGGGAATGCCGCCTCCCTGGCTCGGCGAATAATTGCGGCCATCGTCGTCCGTATAAAAAGTGATGCTGTCCTGGCCGGTCAATTGTGAAACAAACGTTCGATTCGGGATACCGGGCGGCAGCATATGATCGGTGAACAGAATTGGATCGAGAGAGACGGCCGACGTAATGCTGGTGTTGGTCCAGGTATCTCTTGCCGGTGACGTAGCGTCATCAAAGCTAATGCGCACGGGGTTGAAATTGGCGAGGTACATCGCATTGCCGGTTTGCCAGTTCGTGCCGATTGACGGTTCGCCGCCGCTGAAAGAACTGGTCGGGACGTAAACCTGAAATCTCGGCGTGCCTGGTCCGGGCGGCGCCGGCGTAGGAGTCGGTGTCGGCGTGGGTGTCGGTGTCGGAACGACACTTGGATCAACGACGGGCATCGTCACCGTGGAGTCACATGGACCACTGGTTGCTCCGGGACATGGCAGCGTTGAATCGTAATAGATTTTTGTATTTTCCTGCGTATCAAGAAAGACTGGATCGATCACCAAAACAAAGCGATTCGTTGCCGTGATGTTTGAAGGAATATTAACCGTAGCCGAAAGCAAGGACGGCACATTGGGGGTGGCAGGCGTTGGACCAACGATCCGTTTGGTAAACTTGTTGGTCCCATCAGCCCAGAGCGAGATGTCCCACTGAGCGTTGAAAGTTCCCGGAACGCATGCGCCGCAAATCGCCCACCATTGAAGCGCCATGTCACCTCTCAATGTGGTCGATAAGCCGCCGAGATTCCAAACCCAATTGGGATCAACCGGACTACGTTCGACGGGGTCGTTCAGCGAAGAGTTTGCATTCCAAATCGCCGCGGGGCCGGAGAACAAAGTCGCCTCCGGTTTCAGGAATGGTCCGCCGCAAGGTTCAATGTCCGCAGGCGCACTACCTGAGCAGGGCACACTGGGATTGCCGCCGCTGTCATCCGGATTGCCGTGAAAGTGCAGGAGTCTCGGGCCAAACGCTGAGGGTGTTGGAGCCGTCGGTGCCGAGGCAAAACCTCGCATCGCGTCTGAGCGTGCGCCAAAAACCAGAGCGGCCACGCTCACCAATGAACATGTCGCGATGATCAGCACCGTCCTGAATCGCACAATTCTCGAAATCAAATGCGCGTGTGCCCGCTTAAACATGTTCGAGTCTCCTTTGCTGACTATCAGTTGATCCGTCTTTCTGCGCGTTACTATCGAGTTCCGTAATTCAACGAATTGATAAAGCCAGGCAGAAGTAGTTCTGCCTGGCTGGATTCTTGCCCTCGCTATTTCAGGCTGATGAGTTGCGCCGTAACTGTTTTGGTAAGTGGATTAGCCGTGAAGCGAATTACGGCGCTCACCTTACTCAGCGGCACGAGACTGCCCGGCGCGCTGCCGCCAGGAGGTGGTGGTTGCGAGCCCGCGGCCGGCGCCGCACTCGAACTGGAACCCGTGCCCGTCCCGACATAAGCCGTCACGACGGCATCGTAGGTAAACATCTCGAACGCGTTGTCCTGAAAGCGCAGGGTGCGCGTACCGGAGACTTCAGCCGGCGTGAACTGCTCGTCCGTTCCGATCTTTTGTGAATAGCCGAACAGCGCCGCGTTGGCCGTTGATCTGCCGTTATTCCCATTGTCAGCGTTGATGACATTGACGGTTCCGGAACCCGACGTGATGCCGACGACATTCAGTTCGACCAGCGGCACATAGGCCTGGGACGAGTTATTGGTGAGCGACAGGTCGAGTTGGAAAACACCGCCTGTCAGCGAGACGTTGGACACCGCCTGCTTGACCAGGCTCGTGATGTCGACTTTGGTCCGTTGACTGACCGTGACTTTCGACGAGTTGCTGGCTGCGGTAACGAATTTGCCAATCTGGCCGGCGGTCAGGCCGCGTACGCGGAAGTAGTATTGACCGTCCGACTGATTGGTCAGTGTGTAACTGGTGGTGCTGCCATCGACGTCAGCGAGGATGTCCCAGTTTTGATTGTCAGTTGACCGCTCGACCTCGAAGCCCTGCTCGCCGCCCTTCGGCGTCCAGTTGATCGAGAAGTTGCCGCTGAAGTTCACCTGATTGCCCTGCAGGTCGACATAGTCGCCTGAGATGGGAGCCAGTGCCGGCGGCAACATGTTTCCGTGGGTCCGCGTGCTGGTGATGGTGAAGTTGGTGGCCGCGCACTGGTTTCCGTCAACTCGATAGGTGTAAGTGCCGGGCCGATTGACCGTAATCGCGCTTACGCGCTGCGCGCCGCTGGAGTTGGTAGAGTGGGCAATTCTCTTTCCATCCGGGTCGAGCAGGTAGAAATCCAGCTCGACGTTCTGGTTTACGATCTGGTTGCTTACGACCGGGGTCGGAAAGTAGTCAAGTTCAGCATCGAGCTTGGATGTCGTGGAGTCCACCGTCACCGGTATATCGACGAAATCCACTCCGGGTTGCGCTTCAAGATCCAGGTCTCCGACTGCTACGGTACCCGTGAACGTGTTGGTATCCGTACTGGTTGTAAGCGGAAGTGAAAAGATGGGCTTGTAGTAGAACGGCATGCGCAAGCTCTCGCCGCCATCACTACGTTGAGCCGTAACGTACCACTGCGTTTCAATTGGCCGGGTTGAGAAAGTAACTTGATTGCCGTTGACGATCGTAATCGGAAGATTCGGATCACGAATCAGATTGCCGTCAAACGTTGTGTTCACCGTAAAGGTCGCTGACCCGTTAGCGGGCACCGTCACGCTCGCGGGTGACGTCGCCACACTAATCCCGTTGATTTGCACGTCCTGATTGTTGGCGACGCCCAGGTTGTAAGTTCCACCCTGACCTGAAAGATCCCGAATCGTAACGGTGACGCTTTGGGTACTGGTCACGCGATTGTTAGCGACCGGAACTTCACCGTATGAATGACTGCCGAGAATAAATGATCCCTTCCCGTCATCCTCAGTGGATCCCATCAGCGCCTTTATGGTGGCTGCGTGGTAAACATCGATGAGTCCGCCACCCTGGGCAATGATCGAATCAGCAGAACCGTCTGCCTTTGGTGTTCCGTTCGCGTCGCGCATATTGGTTGCGGCATTGATCATCGCTGTACGGATCATGTCCGGCGTCCAATCCGGATGAGCTTGTCTGATCAATGCGACTGACCCGGCGGTGTGCGGCGTGGCCATGCTGGTACCGCTGATGGTTGCGTACATCGGGCCGGAGTTCGCGAGCGCCCAAACTACACTCGCCGTCGGAGCAGCCGCCAGAATGTTAACGCCTGGAGCGGAGATGTCTGGCTTGATTTGTCCGAAGCCCTGCACCGGTCCTCTGGAGCTGAAATCGGCGACGTCGCCGACGAAGAGATCGGCGAACCTCGGATTCATCCGCATCGGAAGATCTGAGATAGCGCCATTTGTATTCGCTACGTGGGAAGCGAGGACTGCGAAGTCGGTGGTTGAAATGGTCGCGGCCGGAATGAGTGTCTTGACGCCGTTTACTGCCCCGCGATCGTCGGCAATGATCATACCAACGGCGCCGGCGTTCTGAGCCTGTAATGCGATGTCGAAAAAGAGCCCGCCCACCACGAGGTTGTTCACGAGAGCAATTCGACCCGATACTGTTGCGGGCCAGGTTCCGGTCGGGTTATCAACATAGACATAACGCTGGGCTAGTGAGTTGTCAGGCAGCCCCGCACTGCCGGACATCGCAAAAAGTCTCAAGCGATTTGTACCGGAAGCGGCTGAGAAGTTGTTCGCTGGTGTTACGGCGCCCGTAGTGGTCGCACTAACCGCAGAGGCAACCAGAAGATCCGTGGACCAATCGCCACCTGATCCCGGGTCGGTGTTCGCAGCTGGCGAAAGGACTCGACGACCTGCTGCCGGCGCGCCAACCGTTCCTTCTCCCGGACCGGAATTGCCGGCCGCCGCTACTACTGAGCAGCCGAGCAAGGTCGCGTTGTCGGAAGCAACTGCGGTAGGTTCATCCGGACCTCCGCCGCCTCCCAGGCTCATGTTGATGACGTTGGCTATCGGCTTCGGCTGCAAGTCGATCGTTTGCGGCGACACCGCGTCCTCAATTGACATGATGATGGTCGAGCTAAGGCATCCACCCACGGGCAACCCAATGCCGGTGAGGGATTGCACTACAGCTGCGCCTTCGGCCGCTGTTGACAGCGAGTCGCTGCATACTTTGTAGCTCATTAACTTTGCTTGTGGCGCGACACCATGAATTGGAATGTCGTCTGCCGTTCCTGGAATGCCGTCGCCTCCCGGCGCCTTCGCCAGATAACCGGCCGCCTCTGAGGCCACGTGCGTGCCGTGGCCAAATCCGTCGGTAACGATGTCGGCCAATGGCAACGAGTAAACAACTTTTTGGTTGGATGGAATCGAAGCTGAGTTTAGTCCGATTCCCAATCGCGGCGGCGTGGGATCGCCACCGAACATTGGATGAGTCCAGTCGATGCCCGTATCAATGACGGCAATGTAGATCCCCTGGCCCTCATCGCCATCAGGAAAGTTTGCAAACGGCGTCATGTCGTTGGGATTTTTCCCGTAGAGTTGCGGCGCGCGAATGTAGGGCACACTCTTGAACAAGTCGGGATGGAAAACGCGATTCCCATGGATCGCTTTTACGCCGGCCATGTTCGCGATCGCCGGTACCGCGGCTTCCGGAACTGTCAGCGCCATCCCGTTGTAAACCAGTGTGTAGCGCAGCGCGACGTTTCCGGCGACATTCCCAGCTGGGTCTTTTACGGCGATCGACTGTAGCTGAGCATTTATTCCGTTGCTCTTCAAAGTATTGAGAAACTGATTCTGCGCCGCAGCCAGATTGTTGCGGTACGTTTGAATCTGATCGTTTGAAGGCAAGGCGCCGCTCTGCTTGAGCTTCGCTGAGTAGACCGATGCGGGATCGTCGCGAAACTCGACGATGACTGAAACCGTGTTGGTGCTGGTAACCGCGCTCGAGATTAAGAAAGGTACGGCCACCAAGCTTGCGGCGATTGCGGCCCCGGCGACGAATCTTAGTAGACGAAACATGATGGGAACCTCCTCGGGTGTTTCAAAAGAAATTCAGAATGTGCGTTGACAGTTGGCAGATTAGAGAAGCGGCCTTGAGGAATTCTTGAGTAAAGGTTGAGAAGAGACTTGAGCGTACAAGGCAAGAAAAATGCAACGGTTTTGAAAGGTGATTGCGGTGGCAGAGCCCGCGCGGCCTCATGTCGGTCACCCTCGAGGCGCCACGAGAGCGCGACGAAGCAGGCCCTCCCTGACGGTCGGGCTTATGACACATCATTCCAAAAGCGTTTTAAAAGGAAAAGGCCTTCCGCGATAACGGGAAGGCCTTTCCTCACTATCTGAAATTTCAATTTGAGATTTCAGCAGCTCTTCTTACCGCCTCACTTCTTCACCTGCCACGTCAAAGTATTCAGGAGCGGATTGTATGTAACGCTGAACACCATGTTCGTGACGGTGGCGGTCGGACTCGTTCCGGAACCGGAAGTTCCTCCGCTAACGGCGCCGCCCGTTGGACTGCTGCTCGACGAGCTCGAGCTGGTTCGCGCTAGGTTGCCGATCACGTTGAACGTCACGGTAAAAGGCTCGTTGGCAGAGTTGTTGAATTTCAGCAGCCGAGCTGCTGACGTTTCGTTAACAGACAGCATGTTGTCAGTGCCGACACTGCTGCTGTAATCCCAGGCGCCTCCAGCTCCGGTTTGGCCATTGTCGGCGTTGTTCACTTTGACTTTGCCGGAAGCGGAAGTCAGTTGCGCAACCTCAACTCGCAAAGGCGTGAAGATTGTCTGCGTCGACGTGTTCTTCATTGTCAGGTTGAACGAGCTGATGCCTGCAGCAGATGCCGGATTGGCGGCTTGCAGACTAACCATTGAATTGATCAGACCTTCGATCAAGGCTGAACAATCCGTGTTACCGACGATGGTGTAAGTCGCTGCCGGATAGCTGTTGTCAGTCTGGGCCTTGACGAACGTGTGATCGACGAACAGGTTCGATCGTTCCAGTTTGCTTTCGGCAGAGCCGGGAATGTCGCCTGTAAGGGTTCTGCCGTTGACTGCGCCGAGTAAGTCGCCGGGCGCCGGATAACCGACCGCCCACTTCGGCACGTAGATCGTGATTGTTCCATCGGCGTTAAAGTTGCTGCCAGCCAACGCGTCGCCACGTTTGGTTTCTGAGATTACGAACACGGCCGGTACGCCGGCATCGGCCAGCGTGCCGTACTCGAATTTCGGTACCCCATCGGGCCCGGTCGTCATCCCCACGTAGTACTGCTGGGCTACTGAATCAAAGGCTTCCGCTGAGAAGGAATTCCAAACAACTCGCCAACGGCTGTTCGCAGGAATGCTGGAGAGACTGTTCACCTTCAGCTTGAACATCAAGTTGCCCGTTCCCGGAGGTTCGCCCACGGCGACGTAATCGATGAGCAGCGAGGCTGGTGTGTTGGTTCCGGCGTTCGCTTCCGGATGCGTGGGATCGTTCTGATGGACGATGACGCCACTGCAAGTGTCACCGACATAAGGAGCGGCAACCTCACTTGCGGCGCACGACGTTCCGGCTGCATTCACGGCCAGGACTTTGTAGTAGTAAGTCTTGCTCGTGTCCGTTGCCGATGTGTCGTCATATCGTGTTTGGTTCTCTGGAAGGGTCGTCAGCAAAGTTTCAGTACCACTCGCTGTGCCTCTCATGATCTTGAAGCTGGTGATCGTTGAATTGCCGTTGTCAGCCTCAGACCATCCGAGATGAACAACGTTACCAATGCGCCGCGTAGTGACGGACGGTACGCCCGGCTTTGAAACCGAACTCTGCGGATCGTAAGCGGCAATGAGCCGCCGGCCACTGGATTGGCGAGCGATTGTGGCCGCCGCAGTGTACGCGTTGCCCTTGGCGCCGGCCGCGGCCTGCGCGCAGTTTCCACCTTCGCAGCCGTTGACATAGCCGACCAGCACGCGGCCTTCGCGATCGAGGGTCATGTCAAAGAAGTCGAGGAGGTTGCGACAGATGTTGGCGCCGCCCTTGGCCCAGATGCAGCCGCGTTGCAGCGGCGCGTTTGGAGTTGCGTCGGTAGTCGTCCACGTCTGACCGCCATCGAAAGTGTTGGCGATATAAAGATGCCACTTGCCGTCGAACGTCGACAGCAGCGCATCTCCGGGCGTGGTCGTGCCATAGAAGGCTACGGCTGCGCGGCCCGCGTCCCCGGCGATCGCCGCCGGATATCTAATGTTCTGCAGGCCATAAACCGCGGCGACGTCGCCGAGATTCTGCCAGGTGGCGCCGTGGTCATCAGACGTAAGCACCGCCGCGGCGGTGTCATCATTCGCGATGATGTAGTACACGCGGCCGTTGGCATCCACTGCCACAGCCGGATCCTGGAAGCTGACTGACGGCTTGGTCTTGATGCCGTTACTTTCCACATGGCGGATGGTCCAGGTAGTGCCATTGTCGAGAGAAACAATCAGGCTGCCTTCACCACCGCACTGATTGAACGGCACGTACACGGCTCCGTCTTTCGGCGAAACCTTTACGTGACCGTGCAGACCTCCGCAAACGTTAAGGGGTGGGGTGGTCAGCGGCACCGACGGACCGAAGGTCAATCCGCCATCGTCGCTGCGTGAACAGAATGAAGGTGGTCCGGCGTGCGGCACTCCCTCCTGCGAGCAGTAGTAGACCGCATTCGGATACAGGCCTGGCACGTTTGTCGGTCTGGTTAAGGGAGCAGCGAACGGACCGCCGCCGATAGTTTGATGATCGACGCCCGAAGCAATACCGCTGCCCTGGGTTGGGATCCATGTCTTACCGTCGTCGTCTGTGAACGAAGTCTTACAAGACGGCGATAGCAGGGTAAGTTCACCTGCGAATGTGCGCCCGGTTTGCGGATCAGTAAAGCCAATCGGATCGGAATTCACTGCCAGCGAGGTCGGCGCCTGCCGGTTTACCCAGGTTGACGTCTGGCCATTCGACGGACAACTGTCATTGAAAGTGACGAATAGAGTTTGCAGATCGGACTGATAACTCGTCACCCCGCTCTTCCAGTTATTACCGATCGAAGGCTCACCCGCGCCGCGTCCCATGTACTCGACCGAGTTGGGCTGTTGTCCGGCTGAGGTAACCAGGGTTGGCGTTAGGACTCCCGGCGCAATGAAGTTCTCAAATCCAATCTTCGGACCGTTATCCAGATTCGTTGCCGGGATCAACCGCGGCGCCGGCGTCGCAGTAGGCGCGGGACCCGAATCGAAGAGCGGAGTCAATTTGATCGTTCCTGTAAACGGCGAGTTGGTTCCGTTGTCGAAGGGAACGACATAGATCGTATAGTTTCCACTGGTAACGTAGAACCTCGCCACCTCTGGATTGGTTGAGCCGTCGCCTTTCGCAACCATTGATCCCGTTACTTCGTCGGGCTGGTAGACATACAGATCGTAATCACCGTTGCCCACTGCCCAGCCAATATTGACCGTGACCGCATACAGAGTATTGTCGCCAGGCGGCAACGAGACCGTCAGCGCAAATTGATCGCAAGTTCCCGAGGCACACGCCGGCGGAGTATTGCCGGCCGGTGACGACGGGTTCGGCGCGCTGAAAGGTCCACCGCAGTAATCAATGTTGGCATTCGTAAGAGAAACCGTGCCTGAATGCGGAGAGGTACAAGGATTCGGTGTCGGCACAGGAGTAGGTGTCGGTGTCGGCGTGGGCGTGGGAATACCGTTATCAAACGCCGCGAACAAGCCCTTGCCGCCCGACTGACGGGCGATGGTGGCTTTCTTTGTATAGTCGTTTGCTCCGCCCTGAATGCACGCTTGAGTTATACATCCGTCCGGATAAGCGACCAGCACACGGCCCTGATGATCGACGGTCGCGTCGATGAAGTCGAGCAGGTTTCGATCGTCGGGAATTCGACTGCAAATGATCGTGCCGGAGTTGCAGATCGATCCGCGCTGCACTGGATCGTTGGGCGTTACATCAACCGTCATCCAGGTGTTGCCGCTGTCGTACGTGTATGCAACGTAGAGATGCCAGACGCCGGTAAAGCCCGTGTTGGCGGAGAAGTTCGTGTAGTCCTGATAGTAACCGCCGGTCGGCGTTCCCATGAAAGCAAACGCTGCCCGGTCGTCATCTCCTGCCACCATCGCCGGGAAGGTCAGGTTCTTGATTCCGAATGGCGTGCCTACATCCTGGCTCGGGCTCCAGACGATCTTGTGATTAGTCTTATCCAGATGACCGACAGCCACCGATGGCGCGCCGTTACTGTTGGCGTAGCCGTAGTAAATCGTTCCGTTCGCGCCGATGCCGATCGATGGATCGACGATGCCCGGCGCGGGATTGCTGTCAGGAACCAATTGCGGTTGTGACCAGGTTACGCCGTTGTCTTCCGAGAAGACCAGAGCCTGTCTGGCCGTTGCGGTCGGGAAGGTTCCGATCGTTTGCGCGCCGGCTGAAGAGCAGTCACTATCCGGTACGTAAACAGTTCCATCGGGCGCGACTTTCACGTGGCCGTGAATGCCAAAACAACTAACGGTGTAGATCGGAATGGCCGGACCAAACGTCAAACCGCCGTCGAGGCTGAGCGCGCACGCGGCTGCTTGAGTGCCATACTGCGAACAGTAGTAGACGCCGTTTGGATATGCCGCCCCGGTAGTTAGCGGGGCATGCAGTGGCCCGCCGCCAATCGTCTGGTGATCGATGCCGGCTGGGAAGCCACAGCCCTGACTCGGGGCCCAGGTGTCGCCGTCGTTGAACGGCGATGCAGTATCGGTATATGCAGCTTTGCTGCACGGGCCCGCCAATTGCGACGTAAATGTGCGGCCGGTTTGACGATCCGTAAATAGGATTGGATCCAGTGAGCCGGGAGCATTGGGTGCGCTTTTGCTCTCCCAAAGGGCCTGCGCCGGTGACACTCCATCATTAAAGGTTACGCGCAACATCTGAGTGCCTGATTGGTACATCGCGCGGCCTTGCGGATTCTGCGCCGTGGCCAGCGCCACGCCAATCGAAGGCTCGCCTGAACCATTTCCTAAACTGGACGGCGACTGGAAATTTTGGAACGTTGGAGTGCTGATGCCGCCTTGCGGAGCCGATCCGACCTTTTGCTCGATGGTGGCTCTGCCGGTGTAGCTATCGCCTAGCGGAATTGTCGGCGAGACACGCAGCAAGTACTTACCGGAAACTGCCGAGATGGTTACTACGTCGGGATTGACCGCGAAGAAGTTTGCGGCCTGAAGTTTTCCGAGCGAGCCATCAATGTTCAATGTGTAGACGAACAAGTCGAATTGCGCGGCTGGATTTGTCCAGTTGACCTGGACCTTGACGTAGTTGCGATCGTCATAACCAGCCGGCACGTCCACGTTCAAGACAAAGTCGCTGCACGGCAGGGCCGCATTGCACGTAGGCACGCCGTCAACTTGATCCGTTGGGTTCGGAACGAAAAAGGGCCCCCCGCTAAAAGTTACCGGGGCGCCGCCTGCAGATAGTACTGGCCCTGAAGTCTGCGCCAGGGTCACGCGTTCAATTGGCAGAAGGTTGTGCTTTGCTCCTGCGGCCCTGAAGACGTCTGAAGGCCAAGCTATCACCGCCATGCAAACCGCAGCAAAGCAGCCTGCAAGAAAAATTCTCAGTGCTGTCGAAAAGGCGAATGGCGTCGAAATTTGATTCCGCGGCATGACAACTCCCCCCTTCCAATTTCTATGGCCTAACAGGCGCTATGACGATTGGAGCAGGTTACGGAATCGCGGTTGAGGAATTCTTGAGTTCAGCTCAGAGAATGACGGGAAGGTGAGCGATAACAAAAATGCAATCGATTTGAAAGCTGAGGCGAGAAACGTTGAGGTGTCAGAAGCCCGACCGTCAGGGAGGGCTACCGCTGATAGGAGTCTTGTAATCCGAGCTGACGGTGTCAGCCCAAAGGATTCGGATCGTTTTAGACAGGAACCAGGCTGGACTCAGTCTCTTCTCTAAGCTTCTCGGCCTGATAGTGAGTGGTGAGCCCATCAATGATTTGATCCAGCGCGCCGTCCATCACCAGATTAAGCTGATGAATCGTAAGTCCGATGCGATGATCGGTAACGCGGTTATCTTTGAAGTTATAGGTGCGGATCTTTTCAGAGCGATCGCCGCTGCCAACCATCGAGCGGCGTTCACTGGAGATTGCGTCATGCTGTTTCTGCTCTTCAAGTTCCTGCAAGCGCGCTCGCAGCACCCGCATGGCTTTCTCACGATTTTTGATCTGCGATTTTTCGTCCTGCATAGAAACGACAACGTTGGTGGGCAAGTGCGTGATGCGGACCGCTGAGTAAGTCGTATTCACCGACTGGCCCCCGGGACCGGAGGAACAGAACGTATCGATGCGCAGGTCTTTCGCGTCGATCTTAACGTCGACCTCTTCGGCTTCGGGCAGCACCGCGACGGTGATGGCCGAGGTATGGATGCGGCCGCTGGCTTCAGTTTGCGGCACGCGCTGCACTCGATGCACGCCGGATTCATGCTTCAAACGGGAATAGACTTTGTCGCCTTCGATTAGCGCAACCGCCTCTTTTAGGCCCCCGATTCCCGTCTCCGAAGCGTCGAGAATTTCCATCTTCCAGCGCTGGCGCTCCGCATAACGCGCATACATTCGAAGAATGTCCGCTGCAAACAGAGACGCTTCGTCGCCGCCGGTGCCGGCGCGAATTTCCAGAATGACATTCTTTTCATCGTTGGGATCGCGCGGAATCAAAAGCAGCTTGAGATCGGTGTCGGCCTGCTCGAGCTGTGCCTGCAAGGCTTCGATCTCGACCCTGGCCAATTCCCGCATCTCTTCGTCTTCGGCGTGCTCCATTAACTCGCGGGCGCCGGTAAGCTCATCGTTAAGCGTCTTCCAGGCACGGTACCTTTCGACAATCTCGCCCAGGCTACGATGTTGCTTGGCGGCTTTGCCGTACGCCGAAGGGTTTGCCAACAACTCCGCGGAAGAGAGTTCGTTGGTCAGCTCTTCATAGCGCGTTTCAATTTGTGCGAGTTTATCTAACATTATTGTTCGGAGTCCCGCCTTTAGGCAGGATTTTTCCAGTCCGGAAGCAGCCGCCTGAAGGCGGTACTCCAAACGGTCTTAGGATAATGGCGCCAACTCAGGCTCGCCCGTCTGCGGCTCCAGCTTCAACGATGCCTTCAGCGCTTCGATTGCGACTTCCAGTTGCGAGTCATCCGGTTCTTTCGTCGTCACGTTCTGCAGCCAGACACCGGGCTTGGTAATCGTCTTAAAGAAGGCGCCGCTTTCTTTCCGCGCCGACAGGCGAATGATTTCATAAGAGAGTCCCGCCACGACCGGAATCAAAGCGATACGCACCAGGAAATTGAAAAGCAGCGAATCGAATTTGATCACTGAGAACAAAATGATCGAGACCAGCATCACCACCATCAGAAAACTCGTGCCGCACCGCGGATGCTGACGGGGTTGGGGACGGGCGTTGTCCACTGTCAAAGCCAAACCCTTTTCCCAGGTGAACACGGTCTTGTGCTCGGCGCCGTGATATTCAAACACGCGCCGAATGTCTTTCAGCAAAGAAAAACT
>ORMF012027558.1_pt1 | contig 29861 bp, 26 predicted proteins | sample 1779871 | NCBI WGS metagenome assembly ORMF01 (sample SAMEA104232316, study PRJEB22302) | groundwater metagenome | biome: forest; feature: aquifer; material: groundwater | place: USA | collected 2011-08-07 | depth 5.4 m | reverse complement strand
CTGCGGGAAATTATTTCCCAGTATCCGTAATATCCGCCCCCTCCCTGATACATCGTATTCCCCTGATAATACCCGCCGCCGTACGGTGCAATGTTGTAGTTACCGCCGGGGGGGTCGCACCGCCACGCACCCGAGACGCAGTTCGGGGTCCAGTTGCCGCAGTTGGGCCGCGGCTGGTTGCAGACGCCGCCGTAGTTGTAATTCGAGTTGTAGTTGTAGTTCCCGTAGTACGAGGTGTTCGCGTTGTAATTGTTGTAGTAACTATTGCAGCGCCACACGCCGCCTGAACACACCGGCGTCGTTCCGTTGCAGTACGGCTGCGAGGACACGGAGCAGGAACCGTTGTAGTTGTAATTGTAGTTGTAATTGTTGTAGCCGTAATCATCCTGATACGTCGGGACGCAGGACCAAGAACCGTTCGTGCAGCGCGCTACTCTGCTGCCGGAGCACGACGGAATGGTTCCCGTACAGCCGTACCCGTTGTAGTAATTATCGTTGTAGTTGTAGTACGTCTGCGTGATGGTGAAGTTCACGCGGTTGGTGGTGCCTCTGCGCGGCACGCGGACCCAGACATCATACGAGCCGGTCGCGTACGCATAACCGGAGGAGGGGCAGCCGTACGACGTGCACGCGACGTTACGGGCGTAGGGCACCGTGAAGGTGAGGTGCCGGCCGTCCGATGACGAGACGTTCGCAATCACGCTGTCGCCGAAGTACACGACGTTGCCGTCGCGGAGGAAATTCCATCCCTCGATCGTCACGCGCGTCCCCGCCATTCCGCTGCTCGGGGTCAGACGGTCGATCGACGGCCTGTTCACCTGCACGTTATTCGTCCCGAGAACGCACACCCACTCGCCGTTCCTGCACTGGGCGTAGGTCGACGCGGGGCACGCGATGGAAACGTACGAGTCGCACGACGTCGAACTGTAGGTGTTCGGATAGTACGAATTGTAGTTGTAGGTGGAGTACGCGTGTGCGAACGCGGGGACGAGGAAGAGTCCCGATGCACACACGCTGATCGCGGCACGCACTGCCGAACGACGGAGAGAGGTGGACATAGAAGAAGTGGGGAAGAAACGAGGAAGGGGGTAATATTCGCCCATAACCGGATGGCTTAGCAATACCCGCTGCTTTGGCTGTGAGCAAAAGAAATACTCCGCTCTCACCCTTTTTGCCTTTCTGAACCTCCTATCCTGCGACATTGAAGATTCCCGTCAAATATACGGCAGCGAATCACTCCGCTCGACTAAAAAAGGAAATATGTCGCTGATGCTGTTTGCGCTGATGAAATGACGGGTGCGCACAGGAAAATTTTAGGGAACCAAAGCAACCAGTCTTACCGGCGCCTCCGTCCCTCCCTCAATCTTCATCGGCATGATCAGTATGTTCGCACCCGTCGGCGGAACTTTTTTTGCATGCGCAATGTTTTCGACGATGTATTTCCCCGCTCCAAGCATGACTCTGTGAACGGGAAAATCCTCCCCGCGCGCATCAGGCGAAAGCGTATCGATGCCGATGCCTGCTATGTCTCTTTCAAGCAGCAGCTTCGCCGTCTCTTCGTGCACGCTGGGAAACTTAAGATCGTTGCGATACTTCTCAGGAGTGTCCCAGTACCTGTCCCAGCCGGTATGGAAAATCACGAACGTCTTTGGCCGGATCTTCCCGTATTCTTTTTCAAACGCATCAATCGCCTCCGGCATGACCAGATAATTTTCATCGGGTGCATTGTTGTTAAAAATAACAACACAATCGGTCACTAAAGTCTCGAGTTCTACAGCATCAATAGTCTGAGCATTCTCAAAAGCATGGGCCGGCGCATCCATGTGGGTCCCCGCTCCCCCCATGCACTCTATTTTCTGAGTACGAAAAAGATTCGGCGCAGTGCAGTCTTTGTAATCGCATGCGATCTTCAGAGAATAGCAGCAGCCCGCATCGAAGCCGGGGATGGAGGAAGAGAGAGTGTGGGTGAGGTCGATGATCTGACGCGTGTCTTTCATAATCGCATGGTACCAGACCTCGCCTACTTGCAGATTTCTGTTACTATGGTTTTATGAATAGTCCGGAATATGGAAGGCCTGCATGCGAAGACGGACCGGACGTAGCTCCGCACATGGGTGATCGCTCCCTCGCGCAGACCATCATCGCACGGATGAAGACGCTCCTGCACGGATGCATCGTTGCGGGAACGCTGATGCTTCCCGCAGATCCTCTCCCTGCCGGAGGGGGCGGTGGTCCACCGGATGTGCGGAAGGTCGACGGAGACTTCGGCCCGCCGCCGGACCTCGATCAGCTTTTACACTCTCTTCGCAAAATGAATTACACGGAACGACAGCGGGCGACGGACAGACTGAGCACACTCATCCAATCGCAGATTCAGAAGAGTGGACGGGCACTCGGGTGGAAGAAACGACTGGAGCCGCCGGACGGCGTGGAATTGGAATACCGAAGGCGATTACAGAATCTGATCGCAGTGTGCGACGAGGAAGAAAAGCACCTGCTCTGGCGCCCCTCGCGTTTTGCCGCGCCCGCCGCATGGAAAAAGTCGGCTCCGTCACTCACGGATGTCCTCGGTCACCTCGCGCACGACGCGGGCATCGACCTGGAGTACGGCGTCGCGAAGGAAACATTGCAGTCGATCAAAGCGCCGAAAAACCTCGACGGGAAAACGTTCTGGGAAACGTTCGACGATGTCCGGCGTGCAAGCGGCAACACGATTGCTCTGGAATACAGGCACAATCACGCGATGCGGATCGTCTCCGCCCGTCCATCGGAGTACCGCCTCTCTCAGGGCGGCATCTCTGCGCAGCTGCAAAAAACAGACTGGGGCGATCGCGCTTTTCAGAGCGTGCGGATCCAGACCGAACCGGGAATCCTGCTGGACGCATGGGACGTCGTCTCGGCAACCGCGAAAACCCCGGAGGGCAAGCTGATCGATCCCACGGTGCTCAGTCACGAATACCAGTATGACCTGAAAAGATCCTATTTTCTCATGCAGCTCCCGCTGAAGGGTCTTCCCAAACCTGCACTCGTCGATATCGACTATACGGTCCGGCTACGGGTCTCTCCGCGCCGGATCGTTCGCGTCACGGATCTTTCCAGACCGGCGGAACTCATGGATCCACCCGGCGCTTTTACCTTTACCCGCATGCAGCCGCATGATTCGGACTACCAGCGTTCGTCGGGAACGGTGCACATGATCATGGGCCGAGTGAATGCCGATGACGGAAGAGACGAGGACATCTTCAACAGCGTTTGCTGCCGGGCGCTCGATAAAGAAGGCAAAGCAATTCCGATGAGTAATAGTGTATGGAACTACGGCAGGGGTGGGGTCGTCTACTGGGGATTTCCGCGCCAGCCGCACACGCTCGAATTCATTCTTCCCAACGACCGGCGATCCATTCAGAAAACGGAAACACTGCGTTTCAAAAATGTACGGATCAGTCCGGATTCCTGAACTTACTTAAAGGTGGCTGGACGGACGGGTCAGACACCCAATTTTGAGGGGGTGTTTGAAGGTTGTAAAGAGGCTTGTTTTGAGGGGGGTAGGGCAAGCGGGTCACCTCAATGAAATGAGACAAATGAGACAGTACAATAGGGGTGTGTCTCACCGTACAAATTATTTGATCATAAATGCGATTTTAGTAGTACCAGATGCGCAAAGTACGAAGTAGCCACCCAGTACTTCGGTAAGCAATTTCACCAATGATCAACAATAGAATATCGAACCACGGTTTCAGGAAAACATCGGTGCCCCAGATCTGAATGGAACCCCAGATAAGCAAAAGCATAAACAGTGCCCACACTTGTCTTCCGAGGGCACGATTTTCAGACGGAGTAAGACCGTTTTTTGAAACATACTTTGATCGGTAACGACGACGAGCCATAGCTGTGCATCATAGCCCTATATCTTCGGGAAGCATGGAGGCGTATTGGCTCGATTTGGACTGGGTCACCGTTACGAGTTTCCCTTTCTTCTTCATGCGGGACTTTGTGAGCTGCTCGAGATCCTCTTTCGACTCATACCCACGAATACGTCCGTCGAGCATCCCAAGCCGGTAGCTCACACCCTCAGTGGTGAGCGCCCAGTTCTTGTCTTCCAAAAGTCCCTCGATGGTTTTCTCCAATGTTTTCCGGCTGTCGTACTCCTCACGCCTCTCTTCCATGTCGCGCACCGAGAAAGTCAGAATGATCTGTTGAGCCGGAGGCGACATGGCGAAATGTAAATCAGCGTAGCCCGCCTTCTTCAAGACCGGCTTCAGTAACTTTTCTAAACCCGCGATGTTGAGTTTCTTCACTTCCGCGAGCTTGTCGTAAAATTCGGCATTAGCCTCCTGCGCTTTCTCCTCGTCATCAAGGTGCTTCATTTGCTCCTTCCATGATTTATACCGCTGTCCTTGCTGATCGGTGAGGCAGAAGCGCTTTTTGTCGTGCTCATAGCGATCGATCTCTTCTTGAGTTGGCTCTTTCTTCTTCTCATCAAGTGTGCTCAATGCTTCCTCGACGTGTCCGCAGTGCTTGCAGGTTTCGATGTAGTAGCGTTTGCCCTTCTTCTTTTTGATGTCTGTTTCGACCTCTCGATTGCATTTTTCGCAGAGGATGGGCTTTCGGGGAACTTTACTGCCATTCTCGTAAACATCTTTCCCTTGTTTGCAGGGTTTACAGCAGAGAAAGAATTCCAGCCACTCTCTGTCGCTGTCGATATCGGAACGGACGTCCGTGTAGACGCAGTCCATCGCCTTCCCACATGAGGGGCAGCGAACGAGTGGTACTTGCGCCCGTTCCACCATCTGATCTCTCCGTTTATCCCGCTCCATCCACTCTTGGATTGTTTCCTTCCTCCGGAGCCATCGATTCCCGGCCTCCTGAAAGATCAGCCAATCCGTCGAAAGATCGTGGCACCACTGAATTTGCGAGAGCGATAGCTCCGTTGAAGTTTCCAATTCTTCATCGGAAATAGGGCGAGGTTCTTCAAAACGACGGCACCACTCGACCGTGAACTTGTCGTACATTTCTTCGTAGTGAGATCGTTCTTTGAGATGTTGATAGCTCATAGGAGGAAGAAGGAATCATTTGTTTTTCTTAAGTTCCAGATTTCCGTTCACGAATTGGAGCTGTTCCATGATCTTGTAGTCTTTAAGATGTTCATGAGGATCAACATGCCTGTACCACGGCTCGATGTGGACTGAGAATGTGCCGTCGCCCGTTCTTTCGGTGTGAGAATAGTTTTCGACGAGTTTCTTCGGCGGCAGAAAGTCCTTGTTGTCCTCGATCAGAAAGACCAGCGCATCTTCGTGACCTTCTCGCTTCACGCGTCGAGCTTTGATGATGCCCGTTTTCATCCACCGCGTGACGGTCGGACCCTTCACGTTGAAGTCGCTCTGCAAATCCCATCGCGAATACCATTTCTCTTTGTCCTCCGCGCAGTATGCGGGAATGTCTCCGCGATCCACCGCCGCTTTGCAGTCCATGCACTTGATTCCATATTGGTCGTACCACGTTTGCTCATCCGAGCAGGAGCCACCGCATATAGCGCAGGAGTAGCCCTTGCCATTGAGGTGAAAGCCCTCCGGAAAATCCTTGAGCTTCCTCTGCCGTCGATCCTCTTCTTGCTGGAAAGGCAAAAGCAACTCGTGCATGCGTTGCATGTTCTCGACCATGTCCATGACATGATCCCAGTCGAACTCTTTACTGCGTGTTTTCATCTGCTGCGTCTGTTTCTGAGCAGTTCGCATCTCGTAATTATACGAATCGCCGTTCCGCAGTAAAGTGCTCTCATCTTTATCGGTACCAGTTGTAGTTATCACGAGCGACATACCCGCAACGGAGACATTTCGCTCCATATTGGAACATCTCTGCTTTCTTCAGCGCCTCTTTGCCAGGATAGTCCTGATCCAATTCTCCCATGACATTTTTACCGCAATCTCTGCAAAGAATATGAAGAAGACGAGCTGGATTGGCCTTCTGTGCGTACTGTGGAATCGGAGTCATAATCAATTGAAAAAGAAGTACAATGATCAAGATATACTGGAATTATAAAATGGCAATAGTGTTGCCAAGTGAATTTTAGAGTGACATCGGAACAATAATTTTCACTCCATCCGTAGTCAGCATTTCCATGCAGACATAATATTCCCCGGAGAAGGCTGGTTTGTTGCGGAATACATTTTGATCGATGTAGGTGATAGATACCTGCGTAATCGCCATCCCAGATTTCAGAGGATTGCTCATGACAGCGTCATAAAGCTTCTTTGTTTTCGACGACATATCCTTTCGCGCAGGGAAGCGAATCGGGCAGTCGCGGATAATAGAGACGAGATGTTCCCGAAATTCCTTCCATCGCACATCGTCCGTAGTGATTTTGTCCGGAAGTCCTACGATACTGAAAATATTTTTCATCTGTTCTCGCAAATCTTTCAAGGAAAGCAGGTCGCTGAACTCTCGTATGAGCCTATCATTATCAGGGATGTGCATCAGCGTACCCATTCGCTCATGAATGTTATGAAGCAACTCGATTGCAACTGGCTCACGATCAATCGCGATGTGACTTATCCAATTCGTATAGGACTTAAGAACGGGAAACTTAGCAGTGTCGGCTGCATTCATATGCTCCATTAATTTCCGGAGCATGGAAAGCGTATAAGATGCCTCTGCTTCGCTAATGCTGGCCTTGGAAAGAATCGGCCGGAGTTTTTCTACTATCTCAGTATCCATTGGTCGCAGTATAGCCTTTCAGAGTGCCTGCAGACATCGGAACACCTCAACCATTGCCAGCGTATCGAGCTTGCAGTACGCAAGCATGGCCTCGCGGGTTTTTTGCTTCTCTGCATTGCTTAGTCCATCTGTCAGCATTCGATACCACGTCAGAGATGCAGTTCCTCCATCTTGGATTTCCAGATCTTTGTAGGAAAGAGATGGAACAAGTACTGGCAGAATTTTCTTGATCGAACAGCTTCCACGAAAATCTGGATGGACGTAGTACAGTTTGCGGAAGATATCCATCAAATCATAAACTCTGCTATTGATCGATTGGAGGAGGTTAGCATGATCCGGCATTAGAATGCCCATCTCATCATTTCGCGCCATCTCAAAACCCTTATTCCACACGACGACTGTGCCCGTCTTGGGGCAACAACCCTGTAAGCAACGCAAAATCTCGCTGGCAGGATTTTCCAGTGTTTGGGCAAGACACTCAAAATGCTTTAGCTCGCCATCTTCTGACAGGGTATGAACCGAATACTGGAATACCATTTGCTGATAGGGCTTGTATCCATCAAACATTGGAATCGCCGGAAAGAACGTCTCGTAATCGAGAAATGTAATTGGAAACGTGATCGAGCTAAGTTCTTTATGGATCTTCTCTATTTCGATGATCGGTTTGCCAGTACGAGCAGTTTGTAACTGACAAGATTGTGCCGGCGTCACCTTATAATCCGCAGGTAGATCGAGAAGATTACGAATTCCCTCACGATAGAGTGCTCGTGCCTGTTTCACCTTGATGCGGTAGAGATTGAAAACCGAGTACTCGGGAAGATCGGGAAAACAGTAATGATGACAAAAACAGTCCTTCGGAAAACAGGTACAGCCATCACATGATGGTACATCTGCACAGTCAGCTACTTTTTTTGCCAATTCGATTTGCGCGACCACCTCGGCCTCCAATGCATACACCCGTTCGGTGATATCTTCGATTACAAGGAATGAATGGGGATCGATCTCTCCCCACCGCACATAATCAGGATTTACGTGAATAAGATGCAGCTTCCCCATCGTGTATCCCGCTTTCTTAAAGACGATCATCTGAAAACACACGTCATGTAGGTGTCCGTCTTGCAGTTCGCTGGTGCTCTTCACTTCGTAGAGATTCCATTCCTGCGTCACGGGATCAAGCTGAAGAATATCCGCCATCGCAAGCAGCCCATCCGCAATTGCTGTTGCTTGAAAAATCTCCGTAACTCCCGATTCGATCATTGCTTTCGTTTGCGTCTCGGATTGCTCCGAATGTCCGGCTACGAGTTTTGCATTAGGGAAAAGACTGCGAGCCTGTGCCTCAACCATGTAGCCCTGATCGAAGATCCACTGTGTTTGAGGGTCGATGTGATGCCCCGCTTCGTGCTGTCGATGTTTGTGAAGCCAGAGATGGATGGGACACTCCAGATAATGGAGATAGTCGGATTTGGTGAACATTTGGAGGACGTATTGCAGCGCATCATAGCGGCTTTGCTCACTTTTGCACCGTCAACTTGACGTATGTGAGGCCATTAGAAATAGATACTTTAGGGACATGGTGCTATTCGCACTTCCAATACCAGCATTTGTTTCGCAGATCCTCGCTGAGTTGCTGTGCATCTGCATGTGACAGAACGCCTAGGTATGACTGAAGTGAACACTCAACCGAGGATTCACTGCCAGATCCTGTCTTAAAACTCACCACTCGGAGCTTGAGTTTTCGGAACATGCGCTGTTTTGTCCGAGTGCGAAGCATCCGATGGTGTGGCAGGATAACGTATCCGAGGAAATCGATACCCTGACCAAATTTGCGAAGGGTGATTTTGCGAGGATGGAGCTTGAGTTTCATGGTCTCGCTGAGGAACTCCTGCATTACCGGAATCAGATTCTCCAATGCTGATTTGTTGGAATCCACAATGATAAAATCATCCGTGTATCGCACGTAGTATTGGGTACGCAACTTATGCTTCATAAATTGATCGAATTCATTGAGGTACACGTTCGCAAATAATTGCGAGGTGAGATTGCCGATGGGAATGCCTTTCGGACGCTCGTCTTCATTCCCGGGAGTGCAAAAGCTTTCTACAATTTCCGTAAGCAGCCACATTGCATCAGGATCTTTGACCTTCTTGCTTAGGATAGAGAGTAGAATGCCATGATCGACTGACGCGAAGAATTGGTGGATGTCACATTTGAGTGCGAAACATGCTGATCGATTATTTCGACTGACTTTCCGCAGCCATATCTCCAGCGCATCGACGGCTTTATGGGTTCCCTTTCCTACGCGACATGAAAAAGAATGTGGAATGAAAGTCGGTTCGAAAACAGGATTTAGAACTTTGAAAATTGCATGATGAAGAATGCGGTCGCGCACGGTTGCCTTATGAATCCGACGTTGCTTTGGATCACAGATCGAAAATGCCGAATAGTCCCCATGCTTGTATGCCTTATCACGGAGATCCCGACAGAGAGACAGGATGTTTTGTTCGAGCTTCCACTCGAATGTCTGTACGTCCTGACGCGATCCTTTGCCTCTCCGAAATTCTTCCCAAGCTTGGAATAAGTTCACTGGCGTAATGATCTGCTCGAAGATATGCTTGTGTACTTTCATGCTTTATGTCGTTATGGAAGAATTAGATATCCCAATTTTCAAGAAGGCCTACGAACTGACAAAGAAGCTCTACGAGTTTCGGGCATCTGTGTCGAAGCAAGATCGCACTGCGCTCTGGCCTCGTTGCGAGAATCTCGTACTGGAGGTTTTGGAAGGCATCATTCTTGCCAGCCAGTTGCGCAAAGCACAGAAGCTCGAACCCCTTGAACGTGTCAGCCTCAAGCTCAACGTCCTTCGCGTATACCTTCGTCTTGCAAAGGATGTGAAAGCAATCGATCTGAAGAAGTACGCTCTCATCGAAGAGATGGTCGATGAGATTGGGCGCATGCTCGGCGGATGGATCAAGTCAACGCGCGATGCATAACCCAAAGGACTCTTGAGACCGGAGTCCCTTGGGTTACCATGAAGGAAGTTCCGAGCGAGGACGACCCCGAGATCGTCATTCGAGTTGTCCGGATTCCAGTTGTTGACGTTCACGCCGTCCGGATCGAAGTTGCCGACGTTGACGAGGTTACCGTCCGAGCTGTGTTGCTCATTCCCGTCCGGAACACTGGGGATTGAGGTTTACTGCCTCGCGGCCTATAGCCTCTTTCCCCTGAATTTGATTCGCCCGCAACCGTCTTGGGAGACGATACCGAGTCTGAGAATGAGCAAGAAGTTCCTTCGCATCTAAGCCCACTCGCTACTGTGCTCCGTAGAGACACGGTATTCTGGTGAGTTCCCACCTACGCTGACCGCTTCAGTGGTAGCAGAGATGAAGCGTACCGTGAGCCAGAGCCGTAACCCTGGCTGCAAGAACGGGCCGCAAATGCATCCTATGATGCAAACGAAGCCAGCATCCAGAGCAAAATCCCTCAAAATCGCCTGTAGCGGATGCTTCAAGAGTAAAGGATTCGAGGAGAATCAAGCTTTCAAGACCTCAAGGCTCAGAACTTCCGAGCGAGGACGACCCCGAGATCGTCATCCGAGCGGTCCGGATTCCAGCCGCCGACGCCCACGCCGCCCGGAGCGAAGCCGCCGACGCCGACGAGGTCACCGTCCGAGCTGCGAACACCTGTCCAATCATAGAAATCTTCCAGATGACGCTTATCGCCATTCTGGAATGTCACAAGCATGTCGTAGAGCACTTCCACAGGGACACGGCGAGTTAGTTTGTTGAGTTTGAGATTCGCAAGTTTTTCTGCGGCTTCCTGCCAATCATCATTATCAATAAGGCGACGGATTTCATCCTTCTGGGAATCCAATTCCTTCATTGCCTCTTCGTATTGCTGCGGAATCTTTTTACCCTGATACACAGTACCACGTAGGTACTCTGCAATGTGTTCTGTCTGCTGAAGATAATCTTTGTCCTCTGAATCGGGAATGATTCCATCCGACGTGAGTACCCAGCAGAGTTCAGGCTCTTCCGTAAAGAAATCTTCATTCTCGTACCAATCAGTATCGTAGAGAATCTTTCCCTCGTTCTTCTGATTGAAGGTGGGTTGGAGTAATTCCTGCATCTTTTGCATGTTCAGCTTGCCGTTACCGGGAGCTTTGCTCACCCGTAGGCGCAAGCTGTCCCCGAGTTCCTTAGCACGTTGAAGGTCTTCTTTGGAGAACGGTATCGCTGGAATCTGCTCCGGCTTGAGCGGAACACCAGGGAAAGCCTTACGAACGGCCTCTGCTCCAAAGAAGTGATCGGCACCAATGATGGTCTCTGCTTCCTTGGGATTGATTGCCTCTCCCTTTTTCTCCTTTCTCTTGGCTGTGATGGTTCCATGCAAGAGAGGAACGATACGTTCATGGAGTCCGCGAATTTCTTCCCGAAGCATTGGACCGCCGTTCTCTTCTGGCAGAGCTGCGATTCTTCGGACTGTCTCATCGACAACACTGCGTACTCCCACATGATCCTTGTAGGCTGTACTTTCTTTGAGTTGCCGGATGAACGTATGGAGTACTTCGCGTGGCATTGAGAGTGAGAGACAACAGGAGGTGAAAATTCGTCAGTAGCGGATGCTTCAAGGAAAAAGGATTCGAGGAAGATCAAGCATTCAAGTGCGCAAGGTTCCAGGGAACTTCCGAGCGAGGACGACCCCGAGATCGCCATCCGAGCCGTCCGGATCCCAGCCGTCGACGCTCACGCCGTCCGGAGCGAAGTAGCCGACGCTGACGAGGACACCGACCGAGCTTTGAGTAGCTGTCCACGTCAATTTCTTTTCGAGCAGGCGCTTGCGCTTCTTCGGATCGCTATTACGGAACGTGACGAGAAGATCGCTGAGAGTCTCAACGGGGCTAGCTCTCATGAGCTTATTGATCTTCAAGTTCGCCAATCGGTTTGCGGCAGCCTTCCAGTCGCTGCTCATGAGCTGCTGAATTTCAGCCTGCTGTGCAGTTAGTTCCTGCAATGCTTCGCTGTATTCCTGAGGCAATTGACCGCCTTTGAAGAGAGTCGTTTTAGCGTACTCGGCAAGGAACTGTGTCTGTTGCAGATGGTTTTTCCCCGTGGAGTTCGGGAGAACCTCATCGGACGTAAACGCCCAAGCAAGCTCGGGCACTTCATCCGTGAAGAACGTCGACTTCAATTTCCATTCATCTTCGGCGCTATAGAGCACTTTGCCATCCTTACTCTTGTTAAATTCATCCTGAAGCAGCTGATGCATTTTCTGCATGGTCAGCTTTGAATTGTCAGGCGCTTTGCTGATGCGCAACCTCAGCGTATGGCCGAGGGCCGCATGTCTTTCTATCTCGCCTTCTGGAGGCAAGGCAGGAATATCCTTAAGATTTATCTTCATGTTGGGGCACGTCTTCTCTAGCTCAGTGATTCCATAGAAGTGTCCTTCGCCGCACTTTTCAAGCATTATCTGGCGAGCGCGGTCGATTGCTTTCTGTGATGTACCGAGTGTTTCTGCAACACCCCTGCGGGTCTTCACTCGGATTGCGTCTGGTGATCCTTGGTTGAGTAACTCCAATAATTCAGCACCATCGGTTGCAACGACATCTTCGACGCTGACTTCCTGCTGATCGAATTCTACATCCGAATCATCCAGTTCATCATCACACGAGACGACAAACGCTAGTTCCGAAGGCAGAAGAAATGGCTTCTCACCGGGCTTTTTCAGCACTTGAACGTGCAGTTCTGTTGCGGTGCTGTCTGCAGTTATAACTCCCTTTAATTTGAGGATTGCAATGGCAATGTTTCGCTCTTCCTCCACTTCAAATTCTGCGAGGAAACGCTTCAGTTCGGCAGAAAGATAATCTGCGACGCTCATGCCTTCGGCTCGTTTCTGTTCATACGTATCGAACATCTCCATGAGCCGACCCGGATCGAGGAATTTCTTTGTGAGTCTCAAATCTGAAATGCCCGTCATACTCTTGATCTCTGCGAGCGCTTCATTACCAAGATCGGCAAACGCACGGTCGAAACATTGCTGCGTCATCACTGCCGCAGCTACAAGTTCACGAATGGCCTGTGCTTCACTTTTGGAGAGATGCAAAACGCCGTTTTCATCAATAAGTTTTGCAAGAATAATTTGCTCCTGCTCATTCTGAGCAAGAAATGGAACGCTCATGCCGCCGAGAACGCGAGTGATACCCGCATCAAACTCTTCGCGGTTACTGGTACGTTCGTCCTTCGGGTTGGCCGTGTAAACTTCAGCGTAATTGAGTGGAAGAGTGCGTTTTGCATCGAGGACAGGCACATCCACTTCCTGCCCCGGACGGCTATTCCAGAGCTTCTTCAAAAGATAAATCGTGCGGAGACTTCCAAGGTTCAGTTCATCATGAAGAACGCCAGCCGGTTCACCTTCCTTCGCCTCTATAGCGCGAGTCATAGGACCCGGTCGAAGGCCGCTTTCTACATGGCCGTTCTGACGGCGGATTTCTTGGCGTCCGAAGATATCTTGTCCGGTCGTGCCTTCTTGCCACGGAACAAGATGATAACCATTGGAAACGAGCCTTAAAGCCTTCGCTGCAAGCTCGGTTTTACCTGTTCCATTGGAGCCAAGAAGAAGTACACGGCCTTTGCTGCCGAGTTTCGCAATCATATCGTCGAGGATAACTCTGCGGCTCGGCGTCATGACGAAGCGGTCATTTTTGAGTTGCTGCTTATATTCCAAAAGACGCTGCGAAGCGATCCATCCTTTCTCAAGCGGACTTGCATCGTCCTCCAGCCGTTTCTCTTCTTCCTCTGCTTCGCGGTTGAGGCGTGACAGTTTCTCAATAGCAGTCTGTACCGATCCCACGATCTTGCCATGCTGGCGCTTGCTCTCGAGTGAGAGCGTGTGAATACGCTCGAAGGCAATCTCCTGCACCTGACGCAATTTGTGAAGTCGGGAAAGCAAAGGCTGTACCGACGTGAAGCGCTCTGCCTCTTTTGCCAAAGACTGCTGCAGGAATTGATATACCTGTGGTTCAGACAAAAGCTCTTTTATCTGTCCCGTCAGTTCCTCTCTCCTAAATCGTTCTTGGGGTTCAGCCTTTTTCTCATCCGACTTTCCTCTTCGGTCGAGAGCAGAAATAAAGTCATCAAGACTATCGATGCCTTGGAGATCATCCGTTTTACCCAGTGAAGCTTTGCTCGGTTGCAGCTTCACGCGATTATATTCATCGAGTAGATGAAGGGTCTCCAATGCTTTCCGTCGAATTTCTTCTGTACCGAGAGGCGCTCCATTCGTCGAAGAATGCTCCCCTTTTTCAGGAGCAAACTGATCGAGACGAAGCGCAGATAAATCGAACCCAAGACGCATCGCCTCTCGCACAATGCTGATATTGCTTGATGTCTCAGACTTCCCGCCTTCGGCAAGAGTATCCTCTCTGTCGGGAGGATCTTGGGGTGCGCCTATGAGCTTCTTGGTTGGCATAGATAGAGAGGTTTCTTAATATTATACATTATTTTATATATTTCGTAAATGCTTCGTTAACATCGTATGACGGGCTGAAGCGGCTCGGGAGACATCATTGACGACAATTGCTCCACCCGGCTCATTCGGATCGTGGCACATAATCTTGATGGCTTCAGCCTTCTTCGTGAAGCCGATTCCCTGCACAATAATGCCCAGTTCGCGGATCTTGGCAATTTCTTCCTGCGCCGCGCGGACACGGTCGGCATGAATTTGGACATTGCATGATTCGGAGCCGCAGTTGGAACACCAATGGTTGCCATCCGAGTAGATTGTAAGCAGTTTCACAATTTCCCCCGAATGAATCTTCTGGATAGTTTCGGGTGCGATACCCTCTCGATACGCACGGAGCGCACTGAGGAAATCACCCGCGCCCGGAGTAGTCTGATCGAGTTCACGACCCAGATGCACAAGCGTGGCTTCCGTAATATCCTCATCAGCAGCTTTGAGACGCGCGAACTGACCTTGATTTTTCTTTCCCTGACCGTGAATCGAGTAAATCTCTGATCGGATTTTAAGCGGTGTGCGTAGCGTCGAGCGAACACGGGAATCATTCAATCCTTCGTTCAGTTCCATAAGGTGATAAAGGAGCGAGAGAATCATTTTCTTTTGCTCTATGCGCATCACGTTCCCATGTCCGTCCGTGTCATTCATGGATGACGTAAGATCGACAAGTGCGTCCTCTTCAAAAGCGCGAACATCAAGAATTGTTTCGGGTCTCCTTGTATCAATGCCGAAGCCCATCGGATCGCTCTCATCAGCCATAATATCAATATACGCATCGACGGGATTCTCTAACCCCACGGTGCTTTCGCTCTGACGGACATTCCCAGGGAATTTCCGACGCAAAACTTCTCGGTGCGTACAGATGAGGCAGAACAATTTTTGCCATTCTCTTTCAAGCGTCCCCTTTGGCGCTGTAATGCGATCACGAAAATGGCGGAGCATATCCGGCGTCTCAGGAATCTGCGCTTCAGGTGCCACCTTCGTTGCATTCACCGTTTCAACAAAACCCTCGACGTTTTTCCAATCTGCCATTGAGACATTCGTGCGCTCACGGAAAAGTGCCTCCGTAACTTCTCGTTCCGATGGCGCTGATTCACTAATAAGTTCTAAAAGTTTTGCAATCTCCTCGTCCTTCATTTCAAGGACACCATTTTCTTCCACTTCGTTCTCCTCATCGTTTACGCCTACTTCCATTTCTCTTTCACCGGGTGCAGCTGGCGCGGAAGCAGGTTGGTCTTTTTCGTCATCTTCTTCCTCTTCATCGTCATTTTGCTTCGGAGGTGTTGCGTCCATGCGAATCCATTGCTCAGACGTTTCATCCCATCGCTCACTCCATGCATGTCCAATACCGCCGATAGGAGCGAACTCGACATCAGGGTGGCGTGTGACAAAAAAGCCGCTGGGTGTGCGCATAGGCACATCCAATCTGCGACCGAGATCGGAGGCACGGATATTGCTCCAATGGCAGTCTGCGAGCTTTAAATCGGCCATTTCAGGGTGAAGATTCAATCCGGCGGCTCCATATCGATCATTCATCGCGGGCATCTCTTCATCCTTCGGATACACAAATTGTTTACGGGTAGCAAAGACTACAGAACGTCCACGATCCGCTTTCCCAAGGAACGTATTTTGCCGCAGCCCTGAGATTAATTCCTCTGCTGTTCCATCGAGTGGACCCTCAATAGTTACAAGATCCGCATCGGTTGGTTCGTCATCAATTCGGTTATCGTCGTTTCGTGCGATTACGAACTGGAATGAATATCGAACTGGCTCAGCGACAGATCCCTCTTGTCGTTCTTCGAGAGAGAAAATACCTGCCGAACTTCTCATGAGCATAAATGCTTCTTTTGAGTTAAGCGTCTCAGGAAGTGGTAATCCTTTTTCTGGAAACGGAATGCGGTTCTCCTCGCCGGGAACATAGACACCGTGAAATGTATACAATGGGAGTTCATCGATATTGTCCGGAGGATCGGTGAGACGGTATTCAGTTTTTTCAGTCGGCTCGGCAACAATTCTCTGGAGGGATGGATCATATCGGAAGAGCTGCTGACGGTAGTACCCGCCGATAAATGGTTCGACTCTCCATCGTACACTTTCGGGATCAATCGGCTCTTGTTCTCCTTTAGCATCGGGTGGTACGTAATCGTCACGCTCTGTTATTCGCTTCTCGCCGTCCTCTTCTTTGAGAGTGTCTCGAAGTGGCGCGATATGTTCCTCATACAGCTTTGCACTACTTCTAAGAGATCGGCTTTCCTCTGCGATAAAGTCTATGGCACTTTTCCCTTTGCGAACTGGAATCTTTTCGAGAGCCTTCCGCACTTCATTCGGGATTTCCTGTGGTAACTCACCCGTCAGAATGTACTGCTCAAGGCTTCGATCAAAAATTTGTGCGAGTGTAAGAGGTGTTGCAGAGGATTTAGTAAGCGTAGACGCCTCTCCTTTCTCCCACTCCGCAAGAGTCCTGACTCCTTTTAAGCGCAGCGCACCGTGTGCTGCTGAACTGAACGACTGCAAAGCTTCAAATGCTCTACCTGTTTCGGTCTGCAGATGATCGCGCAGCGAACGGAGGTATGCCGCTTGAATTATGCCAGCACGTTCGGCCTCCTCGCGGCTGCGAAAACGCATGGCATTTATTCGAACGACATACGTTCCTTTCCGATTCTGCGTTTCAATTCTTTTTCCTTCACTACGAAATTCAATCGGTACATCGAGGATAGTGCGATTCGGGGGCAATTTTATTGCTTCTTTTGCACGGGTAGAAAGTTCGCCTCGAGCAGAGTCTATGAGTTCCATTCCCTCTCGATCTGGAGTGTCAGAAAGAGGATTCTCTAAAGAATCACTTTTGATCAGTTCATCGCCGGGACCTGAACGTGGGGTAGGCATAGGCATTTACAATTTCTCTAAATATTATACCATAAAACTTACTAGAATTGAATCGTAAACCGTCATAAATTAGGCCTTTGGAGGCGGTTGGCAATTGAATAGATATAACACCTATACTGACTTCTATGGAGCTTCCTACAAATTCAACTCAGTCGCCCTTCCGTCAGACAACGCTCCTAACGTCTGGCAGTTTTGCCAGTTATTGTGACCGGAACAATGTGCGCACAAGCGAGAAAGAACTGGAGAAGCTGCACCGTGAAGGGATTTTATATCCTGCAGCGAGGGTGCATCTTGGTATTGAGGAATGGAGCCGGATCTTTGCTCATCACCAAGGCCAAGATAAATGGATTTTTGTACCACCGAATGCCACGGCGGAATTCCATCCGAAAGAGATTGATCCTCAAATGCATTATCGAACATCTGCACTCTGGATCGGGCGGGAAAACTGGATGACCGATTGGTATAAAGACGATGTTGATTTTCCTTCTGTCCTTCCATACTTCCCGTGGAAAGGCCGCAATCACCTCGATTTCACGCCAGAGATGGATTTGGTGAGTCATGATTATGAACTTCTCTATGACAAACGGCAGATTCTCGCGCTAAAAATCATTCGCATGTATGAAAAGACTCATAGGCCGGATGAAGACTATCATGATGCACTCTTAAAACGACTCACAGAATTATATCGTTTCACCCGTCTGTATATCGATGCCGAGATTTTGTATGAGGATTATCAGAAAAATCGACAAGAGACATTCCAGAAATTTTTAGAGGAATTCAAAAACTTAACAGAGGCAAGACGTGAATGGCGATCACATTATCGAACAAAAGAAGAATCTCGTTTGCAAAAACAGGCTAAGGACATTCTCAAAACACACGGCCTAACATTGGAGGAACTCGATAGCTGGAGGTTCTTTCTCTCGCAGCAAAGCATCTTCAATGAAGGTTCTGTGTTTCGTGGGAGTCCATCTATTTATATCAGAGATCTGGATGACGGTACCCTCATGGAAGCCGAAGACACGAATAAAATGATATTCGTTCTCAACCAATTCCTTTTTCTTCTTACGGGTGAAGAGCGGACGGTCAAAAGCATTGTCGGACATTATGACGATCCTCGCTGCATCATCTGCCGCAAGTGTTTTATCCCTGAGCCAAACAAGCCCGCGCAAGTGACTTGCGGCATGAAAGAATGCGTCGATGCGCAACGCCGGGAGTACAAGAAACAGAAAACTAAAAAACTGAAAGAGGCGAAACAAAAATAGTAACTCGTCAACGGCACGCATGGAGCAGGTCACCAGTGCCCTGCTTCTTTTTCATAGGCTGACCCTCGCCAAAGGTTTGCCTTCTTCTCTCTTCAATTATGTCTCGCCCCAAACATACGCCGTCGGCCTCACTTCGCAAGCCACCTCCTGATCTTCGGATTGTCATGGTGCCAATCGACCATCTCGTGCCTGCCACTTACAATCCCCGCAAATGGGATGAAGCCGCACTGGAGCGACTTACTGAAAGCATTCAGAAGTTCGGATTCATCGATCCCGTCATCGCCAACGGTACGCCCAAGCGGAAAAACATTGTCATCGGCGGTCACATGCGACTAGAAGCCGCAAAAAGGATCGGCATGAAGTCCGTCCCAGTTGTATATGTGAATCTTCCAAACCTTAAACAAGAAAAGGAATTAAACCTCCGGCTCAATCGCACGACCGGAGAATGGGATTGGGAGAAGCTGAAATCGTTCGATGTGGAGATTCTCATGGATGTCGGATTTCAGGATAGTGAACTTTCCAGTATCTGGGATGGAATGTTGGAAACGGAGGATGACGGGTTCGATATCGAAAAAGAGTTGGATGCCATTAAGAAGTCCAAGACAAAGCCAGGACAGTTGATTGCCCTCGGAAATCACAGACTACTTTGTGGTGATGCGACGAATCCCGATGACGTGCGAAAGCTCGTAGGGAAACTAAAGCCGGATATGGTGTACTTGGACCCGCCGTACAACATCAATCTGAATTATAACGAGGGGGTCGGCCATTCCATGAGTTACGGCGGCAAGACGAAGGATAATAAGAGCGACACTGAGTACTCGAAGTTCCTGAGAAGTGCCTTTGAAAATGCCTTGAGCATGGCGAAGCCTGCCTGTCATTTCTTCTGCTACTGCGACCATACATACGTCGGTCTGCTGCATACCCTCTTTGCCGAAGTAGGACTGAAACCGCAGCGCACCTGTCTCTGGATTAAAAACAATATGAACGTGACTCTAGAAGTCGCGTTTTCCAAATGCTACGAGCCGTGTGTCTACGGTATTCGAGGGAAGCCGTACCTCAATAAAAATCTACGAAGCATGACGGAGTTACTGAATAAGGAGATCGGGAGTGGAAACCGAGCGATAGACGACATCCTTGATCATCTAGACATCTGGCTCGCACGCCGGATTCACAATTCCCAGTACGAGCATCCGACGGAAAAGCCTCCGACCCTTCATGAAAGGCCGCTGCGCCGCTGCACCAAGCCCGGAGACATTGTCCTCGACTTATTCGGAGGCTCCGGCTCAACCCTTATTGCCTGCGAACAACTCAAGCGCCGGGCATTTCTCTGCGAAGTGGAGCCTATTTTCTGTGATCTCATTATCCGCCGCTTCGAGGCTCTCACGGGCACGAAGGCTTCCCTCCTCAAGTCATGACCAATTTTACCGTAAAGTTCGGCGACAGATTTACGCTTGGAGAACATACCCTCGCGTGTGGCGATTGCACGGATGCAACTCTCATAAATGAAATTATCGGCAACAAGAAAATTTCACTTATTCTCACCGACCCTCCCTACGGCATTGCGTACGTCGAAGGGAAGGAGGGATTCCACAAAGCGAAGACGGCGCATACGGCGATCAAAAACGACCACCTGCAAAGTGACGGCGAATACCGGATCTTCACTCGCAGGTGGATCGAAACCGTAAAACCCTTCCTGCAGCGCAAGAACGCCCTGTACGTGTTCAATTCCGACCGGATGGTGTTTCCCCTGCGGGATGGTATGCAGGACGCCGGGTGTCATCTGGCGCAGCTACTTGTGTGGGTGAAGACCCAAGCCATCGTCGGACGATTGGACTATCTCCCCCAGCATGAACTTATCGCTTACGGATGGCTTGGTGTCCATGAGTTTCGCAGATCCAAGGACAAGAGTGTGATTATCTACCCGAAGCCGTCCAAAAGTGTGCTGCACCCGACAATGAAGCCTGTAGGACTTCTTCGTCAGTTAATCCTCAATAGCTCACGAATCGGAGACTCCGTCTACGAACCATTTGCCGGAAGCGGCAGCACTTTAATGGCTTGCGAACAGACCAAAAGAAAATGCATCTCTATCGAACTCGATCCGCATTACTGCGAAGTGATCATTCGACGATTCGAGAAATTGACGGGTATCGAAGCGCAAAAACTTTCTTCCCCTAAGCGTCATGACAAATAAGAAAGAATCTCAACGCGATTCGGCAGTTATCGAGGCACGAAAAGCCCGTGAACAGGCTGCTCTCCTCGAGCAGCTACGGAAAGTGCCTATTGTCTCTATCGCCTGTGAAAAGGCGGGTATCGGACGGGCGACGTATTATCGCTGGAAGAAGGAAGATGAAGAATTTGCCAAAGCAGCCGATGAAGCCGCGACAGAAGGCACTCTACTGGTGAACGACATGGCCGAGAGTCAGCTGCTTGCCGCGATCCGTGACGGCAATCTCGGTGCGGTTATGTACTGGCTCAAGCATCGCAATGCGAATTACAACACCAAGCTCGAAGTGACTGCGCGGATAAAACAGGAAAACGATGCTCTGACACCGGAACAGGAGGCCGCGATCACCGAAGCATTAAAGCTCGCGTCTCTCACCGACGACGATACTTCTTCTATTTCTTCCACGCCTGCCATAGATGAACAAGCGTGACATTCCTTCATCGAACGAAAAACTATTGAAACTGATGCTGCACGACCGGAAGGTTCGGCAAAGACTCGTGCGCGAGCGTCATGACATCTTTTTTCACTGTTACTTCTCTCACTACGTGAAGCACCCGACGGCAGCGTTCCAAAAAGAAATGTTCCGCCTCACAGAAAACCCAGACGCGAGCACGGTTGTTATCACCGCATTTCGCGGCTCTGCGAAATCGACGATTATGAATATGTCCTACGTTCTTTGGTCAATCCTCGGGACACCCGGTAAAAAATTCATTCTTCTGGTGGGTCAGACGCAAGCCCAGGCACGGCAACACCTCAAGAATATCAAAGAAGAGTTGGAGAATAATAAACTCCTGCACAAGGATCTCTGGCCGTACCATGAAGAGGAAGATGAATGGAGAAACAGTTGTCTCGTCATCGGAAGTTACGGTGCCAAGATTATGGCCGTCAGTATCGATCAAAGCGTCCGTGGACTGCGCCATACAGAGCACAGACCGGATTTGATTGTGTGCGACGACATCGAAGACCTCCAGTCGGTGAAGACGCGCGAAGGGCGAGACAAAACTTATAATTGGGTAAAAGGAGAGTTGATTCCTGCGGGTGACATTGGAACGCGGATTGTGTTTGTAGGCAACCTCTTGCACGAAGATTGCCTTCTAAAACGTCTCCAGCGCGAAATTGCGAAAGGATCGCTGCAAGGTATTTATCGGGAATATCCGTTATTGAATAACGAGGGAAAGTGCCTATGGCCGGGGAAATATAAAACCATGGCGGCAATCGAAGGCGAGCGACAAAGGGTGGGAAGCGAAGGAGCATGGCAGCGCGAGTACATGCTTCGGATCATTCCAGACTTAGAACGGTTAATTCAGGCTTCGTGGATCACGTACTACAGGGAATTACCCACCGGAGATAATGACTTCAAATTTCGGAAAGTTGCTACGGGTATCGACCCTGCGATCTCAAAAGAGGACTCCGCCGACAATACTGCAATGGTCTCGGGGCGGATGTACGGTTATGGCGATGACATGCACGTCTACATTCTTGCAAATCCCATTAATGAACATTTGTCATTCCTCGAAACTATTGAACGATCGAAGTCACTCTCACTAGTCCTCGGAGGTGGCGAAAAAACTATGCTGCACGTTGAAGATGTCGCCTTCCAACGCGGCATTATAGAGGAATTGGAAGCAGCCCATTTCCCTGTCATTGGAGTGCCAACCAGAGGTCAGGACAAACGTGCGCGGCTCGCGCTTGCCTCACACATGATCCAATCGGGCAGAGTCCATTTCCCCATGACTGGATGTGAACGGTTGATTGAACAGCTCGTGGGCTTCGGCAGTGAGCGTTACGACGACCTTGCTGATGCTTTTGCGACCCTCATGCTTCCTCTTTTGGAGATCAAAGGACATTCCAACCCGTCGAGCATCTGGGAACTCAACCAGCGTCTTACAAGATCTTCATTGGATGAGGAACGCGAACAGGAGAAGCGAGAGGGCGGCTGGTATCCCGATCATAGCGACGACCGTGACAGCGGCAGCTTCGGAGACATCCTTCATATGAAATTCTAATTCTTCCTCTTTTTCTATGCCTACTGAACAACTGACTCCGGATGTTCTTACTCGCATTCTTCACGATCAACCGTTCCGGCGCGGACTCACGCGGGAAAGCCACTTCTATTTCTTCCATGTCTACTTCGGACATTACGTGACATGTCCGACCGCGCCTTTCCAGTATGAGATTTTCGCTTCTACCGAGGATGATACGCAACAACTGACGGCGATCACGGCGTTCCGTGGTTCCGCAAAGTCGACAATCGTAAGTCTATCCTTTCCGCTATGGGCGATCTTGGGGAAATTGGGAATCAAGTTCGTGCTGATCCTCGGGCAAACACAATCCCAAGCCCGTCAACACTTGAAGAATTTGAAGGATGAAATTGAACGCAATCCGCTGCTGAGAAAAGACCTGGGACCGTTCGATGAGCGCGAGGATGAGTGGAACTCGTCCTCCATCGTTCTGCCTCTCCTTGGAGCACGTATTACAGCTGCATCTACGGAAACGAGTGTACGCGGCATCCGGCACGGGCCGCATCGTCCGCAACTCATCATCTGCGACGACATAGAAGATTTACAGTCGGTAAAAACGAAAGACGGAAGGGATAAGACGTATCAGTGGCTTATGGGTGAAGTGATTCCCGCAGGAAGTCCGCAGACGCGCACCTTTGTTATCGGCAATCTCCTCCACGAAGACTGCCTTCTCAAGAAATTCGAGAAACATATTCAGGATGGTTCTATGAGTGGAAAATACAGGGAATATCCGCTACTCGACTCACAGGGAAAAACACTTTGGCCTGGAAAATATCCGACGCAGCAGGCAATCGATGATGAACGTACTCGCATTGGGAGCGAGGCGGCATGGCACCGAGAATTTCTCCTGACGATCCTTTCCAACGCCGAGCGAGTAATCCATCCGGCGTGGGTGCAATACTATGATGAATTTCCTACCGAACAGTCCACCGCAAACGGCGGTACTAAAGTCCGCTTCATGCATACAGGAACAGGGATTGACCTCGCAATTTCCCTGAGCGACAGCGCCGACTATACGGCGATGGTCTCGGCACGGTTGTATTACATCGATGGTAAAACGCGGATGTATATCCTCCCAAACCCAGTGAACGAAAAACTGACGTCTCTTGAAACACTGGAACGCGCAAAACAAGTGGCAGATCTGACCGGAAATGGACATAAGTCCAAGCTCTTCATTGAGGATGTCGGTTATCAGGCATCGCTTGCCGAACATTTAAAGGAGCAAGGCTACGAGGCCGAGCCTGTGAAGGTAAAGGGGCAAGATAAACGTGCAAGGCTTGCACTCACCTCCCATGCGGTGCAGTCGGGGCAAGTTCTCTTTCCAAGGAAGGGCGCGGAGGATCTCATCAATCAACTGACAAACTTCGGCATTGAAAAACACGATGATCTGGCCGATGCATTCTCACTCCTCATCATTAAGGCGCTTGAAGAGAAACTGAAGTCATTCGGGATCTATTTTCTTGGGAATGACGGTTCAATGACCGGGTGGGACAGTCTCCGAGGAAATATCGATGAATCGGATGATGACGATGACAATTGAGGGATTTGAGAGGTTTTAGGCGAGGGCAAGCGGGTCTTTCGCCTAGCCTTTGGGATCGGATAGCGCCATTGCTGTGTATGTAAGCAATTCCTCATCATTTATGCACTACAGCGTCTACGTCTTAATTCCGCAGGAGGGTGACATCGAGGAGGATGTCGCCAAAGCACTCCGGCTATACAGCGATGAGCACGAAGTGGCTCCATATAAGGAATATCTGGATGCAGGAGAAATTGCGGCGATGGCGAAACATTACGGAGTGCGCCGTAGTGATCGGAAAGCGCTCGTGTCACATATGCAAGACTGGAAAGGGAGTCCTGGTGGGATTGATAAAGAAGGAATCTTTTCCATCAAGACATTCAATCCAAAAGCAAAATGGGATTGGTATGAAATCGGAGGACGATGGAAACATTTTCCAAACAACGTCATCGCAGCTGCGACTCTCCTCGAGAAGAAAAACCTGAAAGAGATTCTGCCGTCCGCGATGATCACGCCCGATGGGTGGTGGCATGAATGGGAAACCTTCGTCGTGGAAGGATGGATGAAGTGGAGGACGGAACGAAGGAAAAGTAGTGAGTGGCTCCAAGAGGTGAAAGCCGCACTGAGGGCGCATTCCGAATCACGCGTGGTCTGCGTGGATATCCATCGATAGTTTTACATTTTCCCTTCACTCCTTCCCAACATGGACACTGCTACCGCCACCATCACCGAGGAAAAGTTCAGAGCCTATGAATCACTCAGAAAATCCGGCATCACGAACACGTTCGATCTCCGCGCTGTCTGTGATCACTCCGGCCTCTCGCGGGTGGAAGCACTGGCGATCATGAAAAACTATCACGTTCTCACTGAACAATACCCAAATGTGCGAAAACAATAATCCATCTTATCCCTTCCCCTTTTTACCTTATGGGCACCGCAACTCTAAGCCAGAAGGCTCCCTTCATACCCTCGCTCGGCAACGCACGAATCAGCGCTCCACCCGAGAAAACTATCATCAATCCTCGCTATTGTTTGTATGCCAGAAAAAGTTCCGAGGAAGACGAACGCCAAGCGCTTAGTATCGACTCACAGGTCAAAGAGATGCTCGTCGTCGCCAAGCGCGAAGGACTTGAAATCGTCGAGATTCGGCGTGAGAGTCATAGTGCAAAAGCATCGGGCGCAAGACCGGTCTTCAAACAGCTCCTCGAAGATGTACGACGAGGAGGGTTTACGGGAATCCTGACATGGGCACCTGACAGACTTTCAAGAAACGCTGGAGATCTCGGTTCGGTAGTTGATCTTATGGATCAGGGATTTCTCATCGACATCCGAACACACGGACAAAGATTCACGAATAACCCCAACGAGAAATTTCTTCTCATGATCCTCTGCTCGCAAGCGAAGCTGGAAAATGACAACAGAGGACTCAATGTAAAACGCGGACAGAAAACGCGTGTGGAGATGGGATACCGCCCCTGCCTCGTACCATTGGGCTATCTTCTGGAGAAACAATCAGGGCTGGGCAGAGGAAAGGTCGTGATAGACCCGATACGTGGACCAATCATTAAACAGATGTTCGAGCATGCGGCAAATCAGGGTGCAAGCGGACGGGTGCTTCAGCAATGGCTCAAAGAGGTAAACTTTACGACCCGTAAGGGCAAGCGCATTGCCTTGAGTATGATTTACCGAATGCTGCGCCAACACTTCTATACAGGGAAGTTCGAGTATCCCCAAGGAAGCGGCAATTTCTACAAGGGTGACTACGAACCGCTGATACCTCAAGATCTCTTCGATGAAGTACAGAAGCTTCTTGATATGGGACCGAAACGTGAATGGGGTTCAAGAATGGACAATTTTCACTTCACACGGATGTTTTCCTGCGGTGGATGCACCTCTGGTATAACCGCCGAGGAAAAGCACAAGCCACTCAAAGATGGGAGTGTCCGGAAGTACATCTACTATCGCTGCACCCACTCGCGGAATCTTCGTTGCAAAGAATCATCCATCCGTGAAGAAGATCTCATCGAGCAACTTTCAGAAATTATCGATAGCGTCGATCTCGATGAACTTGGTATGCGTTTCAAACTGGAAGAGGAAGTTGCCCGCTACAAGAAATTCAGCTCAGGGGTCTTCGGTCAAAACACTGCACCGGATATGCAGGGTATCGATGTGCGGAGGTATGCGAAATATATCTTGCGAGAGGGAACGAAAGACGAAAAGCATGAATTGCTTTCATGTCTTAAGAGCAAGCTCACCCTGAAGGATGGGAAGATCCAACTTGAAAAGAAAAAGAGAGGAGTGAAGGAGAGCTAATCATTCATCTCTGGCCGTTCGAGCCTTTGAGCGAGGATGTTTCTCCATCTCTCGCTTCAGTTTGAGAATCTCGCTGGCAAGAAAAATGCGCCCTGCGGATGTCTGCTCATACTGCAGCTCTTTCTTACGAATTAGCTCATGTACGCGCTGCCGCGAGAGGCCGCCGAGACACTCGCGTACATCGCTCATAGCCATGAGTTTAGGTAGACGTTCCATAGTGGTTGTGATCTTTCAGGCTACTTCTCGGCTTCCAAAGGCGGAAGCTGACACTTATCACCTTGATACATGTCAAGGTAGTCGGTACTGTTCGGGCAATGCGAAACTCCTCAAATACACCACCAAACGCCCATGCCTACGCTTGATTGGATAGGCAAACAGGCTGTCGTGAACCACGATAAAGATGTTCCATTCCGGCTCTTAAAGCGGGATGTAAAGCTATCTTTGGGCGATTCTGAGAATCTTCTGATTAAGGGCGATAACCTCGAAGCACTCAAGGCACTCATGCCCTACTACGTCGGCAAAGTGAAATGCATCTATATCGATCCTCCCTACAACACCGGAACCGAGAACTGGGTCTACAACGATGCGGTCAACTCGCCGGAAATGCGTTCATGGCTTGGAAGAGTAGTCGGACGAGAGGACGATGATCTGAGCCGACACGATAAATGGCTTTGCATGATGTACCCACGCCTCAAGCTGCTATGGGATCTGCTTGCGGATGACGGTGTGATCTTCATCTCCATTGACTACAACGAGCAACACCATCTGATCTGCATGATGAATGAAATATTCAAAGGATGCTTCAAAGACAGTGTTGTCATCCGACGAGGAGCGAAAAACGTGCAAGCACAATTCGAGACAATCGATTCACTCAACAATGGTTATGAATCGATTGTCGTCTATTCAAAATCGAGAGATTACCGATTCCAGAAGTTATATATGGAATTGGAGGAAGAAAAGCCAGGCAGTTGGAATAATCACTGGAGAGGAACAGATAGGCCAACCATGCGCTACAAGCTCTTTGGGATCACTCCTCCGGAAGGACAATGGCGCTGGGGAGAACCTAGAAGTAAAAAAGCCATCCAGAACTATGAGATGCTTCTGAGTGATCTAAAGAAACAAGGCAAGGCAGTCACTCAGGAAAATATTGATGAGTGGTATCTTGCGCGTGTAGAGGAAACAAGCAGCGAGGAAATTGATTTACTCAGATTGTCAGATAATAAGAAGCCGGAGCACTACATCCAACCAACAAGTTCTAAACTGCTTAGTAATCTTTGGACTGATCTTAAGCCGAATGGCTCAAGCCAACTCAAACAAGTATTTGGTAAGAAAGTTTTTGATACACCAAAGTCCGTGGATCTCATCAAGCGCATCGTGAAATGGATGACGAAAGACGACAAAGAAGCCGTGATCCTCGATTCCTTTGCCGGATCAGGAGCAACAGGACATGCCGTCCTAGAGGTGAATAGAGAGGATAAAGGGAAGCGAAGATTCATTTTGGTGGAAATGGAAGATGCAATAGCGAAGGACATTACGGCCGAGCGATTGAAGAAAGTAGTAAATGGTTATGCATCGAATGAGGGTGAGGAAAAAGGATTGGGTGGGGGCTTCCAATTCATGCGTCTGGATACAACGCTGTTCGATAAAGATGGCAAACTCTCCGAGCCTGTTACTTATCTCGATCTGGCACGGTACGTATTCTTTACGGAAACTCGCAAAGATCTGAATGAAAAGAACCTGAAGAAACCCTATGTTGGTACCAACAGTGACACTGACTATTTCCTCTTCTTCGCGGAAAGAGGGAAAAACACCTTCACGCGAGAGCATCTGCAGAAATTAACTAAGTCAGAGCATCACAGAGTGGTCTACGCGGACCGCTGTCTCCTTTCCGATGCCCTGCTCCGAAAGGAAAGGATCACCTTTAAACAAATCCCTTATCAAGTGAGGGTCTATTAACCATGCTCGATCTTAAAAATTATCAACGGCATTGCATTGAAGAACTTCGGGAGTTTCTGACCGAGGCTCGCGCTCAAGGAGATCCAGACATGGCCTTCTATCGCCGGACTCATGAAAAGTACCACGACCTACACGGAGATCCGAAGGTGCCTTTCGTCTGCATCCGAGTACCTACGGGCGGAGGGAAAACACTTATCGCCTCCCATGCCGTTGCACTTGCGTTCGAGCACTATCTTTTGGAAAAGCAGGAGTCGGGACTGGTTCTGTGGCTCGTTCCAACGGATACCATCCGTTCTCAGACTCTTGCCCAGCTTCGCAACAGAACACATCCCTATCGGGAAACTCTGGATCATTTTTTTCCTTCACGAGTACGTGTCATGGACATTGTGGAAGCGCGATCCATCAAGCCTTCGGATGTAAATGACAATATTTGTATTATCGTTACTACACTTGCTTCTATCAGACGTGAGGATACGGAAGGGTTGAAGCTCTATGCCCAGAATGGTTCCCTCATGGAGCATTTTCGCGGCTTAGATGATGGCAATCTTTTCAAGACCGAAGATGGAGTTGTCATCCAATCGCTCGCAAACGTCATGCGGATGCATCGTCCTCTTCTTATTTTAGATGAGGGACACAACGCCCAAACGGATCTTTCCGTAGATGTCATTAGTAATCTTCTGCCATCGTGCATTGTCGAATTTACTGCAACGCCACTACAAGGTAGCAACATTCTTGTCAGCATTACCGCAATACAACTTAAACAGGAAGAAATGGTAAAAATTCCGATCCATCTTGAAAATATCACTCAATGGCAGGAAGCAGTGCGCCGGGCAAAGGAGAAGCGTGATGAATTGGAACAGATTGCCAAGCGCAGCGAGAAAGAAACGAAGGAATACATCCGTCCTCTTCTGCTACTGCAAGCGGAAATTGAGCAGGAACGAGAGGACAAGGTACATGTCCATCGGCTGGTAGATTTTCTTACAAATGAATTAGGAGTCCCGAGACAAGAAATTGGTATAAAGACGGGCAAAGAGGATGAACTAAGTTCACATCCTGACCTTCTCAGTAAAAAATGTCCCATCCGCTATGTAGTGACTTGTAATGCTTTGAAAGAAGGATGGGATTGCTCGTTCGCATATGCGCTTGTCTCCGCATCAAATATGGGCACTCGTCTCTCGGTGGAGCAAATCATCGGAAGAGTTCTGCGACTCCCGTATGCCAAACGAAAACAACAAGAGATGCTCAATCGCTCTTATGTTTTCACTTCTTCAAGGCGATTCGATGATGCCGCCAAAGCCGTGGTGGAAGGGCTGACTCAAAACGGCTACTCGAAGCACGACGTGATACGAAGCGATTCGCAGGAGCAACGTACTGACTATGAAGCGAGGAGAGTTCTCTCGAATGCTGATTACACTCTTCAGCCACTGGCGATAGAAGGGCAATCTCTCGATTTCTATGATCTCATT
>ORMF010302136.1_pt1 | contig 29879 bp, 27 predicted proteins | sample 1779871 | NCBI WGS metagenome assembly ORMF01 (sample SAMEA104232316, study PRJEB22302) | groundwater metagenome | biome: forest; feature: aquifer; material: groundwater | place: USA | collected 2011-08-07 | depth 5.4 m | reverse complement strand
GGCCGAACAGGCGATCCGTGCCTATCGCGAGGCTGTCCGTTATGCGCCGGACTATTTCGAGGCTCATTGGAAACTCGGCGAGTTGCTGTTGAAAACCGGCCAACGGGAGGAAGCGGAAAGGCATTTGCGGAAAGCCGCGGCCAGCCCGGATACACGTATCCGCGACGCGGCCGGCCGCCTGTTGCGACAGCGATGATCTATTGCTCCGGCTTGAGCCCCTTCTTGAACTTGCCGAACCCAAAGAAGGACGGATCATAGCTGCCCACAATATCCACCTTCGATGCCGCGGGGATCTTCGCTTCCATTCCCAGCGACCAGCAGACTGCGTTGACCACCATTCGGCGGAGGCCTTCGTTTTGCAGATCCACGGCGGCTCCCATTGTGGTGGTGAACACGCGAGCAGCCTTGCCGGAGCGTCCGGTGAAGGTGCGTGTCCAGGCCACTGGCATCATAGGGTCATTGGGACGTTTGACCAGCTTTTGCCCCTTGCGCTCGGTGATGTAGTCACCAGTGACTGGACTGTCGGTGGGATTCATCCCCTGCAAAACCTCCCCCAACACCAGCGTCTGGCAGCCGTCCGGTAGTGGCAGCTGCGCTGTGTAGACGTCCGTAGGTCCCCAGATGCCGGACACTCCTCGCAGGATCGGATGAGACTGCGCCCCCGGCGGGATCAGGCCGCGCGTGCTTTGGACCGCGTGATGCCCGTGGTGCGAGATCCATGTCTCGCCGAGCACCTGTTTTCCGAAACCGCCCGGCCAGGCGGATTTGTCCTGGTCACTATAGTGCTTGTAGCGGCTGGTCGACTCAGGCGAGTAGTGAAAGGCGTGCGTGGCTGTGCGTAGTCCGATGATGGGGCGGCCGGAGTGGACATACTCGTCGATGAACCGCATTTGTTCGTCCGGCAATTCGCGATAGCGGGTGGCGATGATCATCAGGTCTGCCGTTCGCAAGGACTCCAGGCCCGGGATGTTGTTGTGGTTCTCGGGATCGATGGTGCCGGTTGCCGGATCGATCCCGTACAGCACCGTGCAATGAAAGCCGTGATGGGTGGCGAGGATCTTGCCCATCTGCGGCAGGCCCTCCTCAGACCGGTACTCATCATCGCCCGAGATGAGCACGATCCGTTTGCCGCTGCCCGGTCCGCGCTTGCCCGGATAGACACTCCACAACTCGGAATCGGCGCGCAGCGCGGTGGAGACCAGCCCGCAGAGCGCGGCGCGGCGGCTGATTGCGCTCATGCCGAGGCGATCCCCTTCCATGTCTTCTGCGCGGTGATGCGCACGTTACGGATCGGGCTCTTGAGCTTGGGGAGAAGAAGCCCGGCCGCTTCCGCGGTGGCCAGTTTGCCGATGCCGATGATGGCCGCGCACTGCACATGCTCTTGCGCCTGCTCCAGCGCAACCTTATAGATGGCCATGGCGTCGGCGGCGTTGCCCGCCTTCGCCTGCGCCTCCGCGTACCGCAGCATGCTGTCCATCCGTTCCATCTTCTGCCAATCCGAGAGCCCGGCTTCCGGCGGGAACGAGGGCGGCGCGGCAGGCTTGGAGCCGATGCGCGCGAAAGCCTTGGCTCCAGCGATGGCGATCTCCTTGTTGGCGGACCGCATCGCGTCCGTGCACAGAGCGACGGCCGCGGCTGCGCGGCGATGGCCGAGCGCGGCCAGGATGCGCGGCTTGAAATCCTCGGCCGCATCTTTGTAGGCGTTCATCAGTGCTTGGATGGAGGCGTTGCCCGGGATTCGCTCCAGGCAGTAGACCACCTCTTCACCGAGATCCGGGTTCCCGATCTCCTTTGCCACCGCCGGTACGGCGTCTTCCCCGGCGATGTTCGAGGTCAGCCGCAATGCATGGATGCGCACCGGAAGTGCAAAGGCGGCGGAGTTGAGATCGAGCAGCCCTTGCGTCACCGCCGCTCGATTGGCGGACTTGGGATCCTTGCCAACCGAATGGGTCATCGTGGTGAGCGCCTCTATGGCGGCCTTGGACTGCCCGGGATCCGCCGAACCGGCGAGTTTTCCAAGCTGCGGGATGAGGGAGGGAGAAACACTGCCTGCTTCGCGCCATGCCGCGAAGCGTTTGTCTGCGTCTGAACTTTGAATGCTGGTAAGAAACGTTTGCGTGTCCATGATGTGCTCCTTACAGATGCCAGGGGCCGCGTCCCGGCCGGCTCAACAAACGGTTGGCTTCCTCGTCGTTCCGGAAGCGTTCATTGACGGCATCCCACTCCAGCGGACGCTGCAACTGGAACCCTACGTTCCCGATTACGCACAATGAGGCAACCCTGTGCGCCGCCTCCATGTGCATGATCGGTTTCTCGCGGCTCCGGATACAGTCCTCGAAATTCTCGCTGTGGCCCGGGCTGCGGAACGCTTTCCCGCAGTCGCATTGCGCCGCAAAGTCGCGCGCCTTCTGGTCCGTGCTGGTGCCCGCTCCGTCACCCAGAGTCACCGAGATGTTGCCCGAATCGCCCCAGTAGACGGCTCCGTAGCGGGCATCGAGCGTGGCGGAAGGGATCCCCGGCTGCGCCCAGACCAGCGTCCAGTCCGGATTCTTGAACTCGTAGGTCACCTCCATCGTGACGGCGGAATTGTACATCCCGTCATGCGGAGGCTCGCCGGTGGCTTTGATGCTGACCGGACCGGTGTTGTCGGAGTCCATAATCCAGTTGGCGATGCTCATCACGTGGGCGCCCCGGTCGCGAATCTGCCCGCCGCCAAAGTCAATAAGCCACCGGAACGCCCCATGCGTGTGCTTCACGTTGTAGGGCAGCCAGCGCGCCGGTCCCACCCACATGTCGTAGTCGAGCCCGGGCGGCGGCTCCGCATCCGGCGTCCAATCGCCGTCGGGACTGGCATAGTGCCAGCAGGTCACCTTGCGCACGCGCCCCAGCCGCCCCGCCTTGATGTAGTTGTTGGCGTGCCAGGCGGCAGTCTGCGACCGGCCTTGCGAGCCCACCTGCACCACGCGGCCGTAGCGCTCGGTGGCGGCCACCATGGCACGTCCCTCTTCAATGGTGTTGCATGCCGGCTTTTCCACGTACACGTCCTTGCCCGCCTGGCAGGCCAGGATCGTTTGCAGCGCGTGCCAGTGGTCGGGCGAGGCGATGTAAACCGCGTCCACATCCTTGTCTTCGAGCAGCCGGCGAAAATCCTTGTAGAGTTTCGGCCGGCCGCCCACCAGCGAGGCGGCTTGATCCAGGCGTCCCGAGTCCACATCGCACAGAGCCATCGAGCGCGCCGGCCGCAGCATGCGCGAGCCGTCCCCGCCCAGGTTGGTGGAGGCGGGAACCTGTTTGCCCAGGTTCGCCTCGGGGCGCAGGAATCCGCGGCCCCGCCCGCCTATGCCGATGTGGCCGAAATTGATGGTGTCGCTGGGCGCCGGTTGGCCCTGCTGGCCCACCACCCGCGCCGGTACTATGTCGAAGAGAAAGACTCCGCCCGCTGCTGCCGTTTTCTTAAGGAAATTGCGACGGTTGCGTTTTGTCGAAGCGCTCATCTGCCTGCTCCTTGCTCTCATCCGGTGCTGTGATCCGGAAATGAACTGCCATGGGCAATCTATCACAGCCGGAAGCTGTGTGGAGGCGGGCTTACTCCCATCTCATCCGCCTCCGTTCGCTTCAAGAAACCGGCTTCAGGTCCGATGAGAACCTAGGATGTCTCTTTGCGTGGGGAAGGGGAATTGGGTGCTTGGAATGCCGCATATCCTGATCGCTTGTTTGTTGTTGCTGCTGGTGCCCGGCTACGGGTTCGCATCCGGAAGCTACATGGCGCGACCACCTCGTCCGCCGATGCAGAACGGGCCGGAGGAGGCGCGCTACGAGGTGGGGAAGGCGATCTTCACCCGGAAAATGGCGGTGCCTGAGCGCCATGCCGCCGCTCCAAGGGACAAGCAGATGGAGCGGCTTCGCCAACTTCAGATCAAATTACCGGCGCAGGCCCGGAGCGGAGTGGACCTGACCGGCCTGGCTGGCCGTCTCTCGCCGGGCCAGTTCCAGGCTTTGGAACACTATCTCGCCGTGAGGTATAAGATCCAATGACAATCGCCCGCAGCCTACTCTTCCTGCTTGCCGTTCTCAGCCTGCGGGCCCAGTCGCCATGGTTGCCACGCCCCGGCCAGATCATCCTGACTCCCGGATACTCCCATCAGTCCTTCACCGGAATTTGGATGGGCTCCCATCCCGCCAATCTGCCGGCCAGCGTGGGCCAGAAGACGGGGACTATCACCGCCGAAGTTGGACTCTCCTCCAACCTGGCGGCTGACTTTACCGTCGGCTACACCTCCACCGGCTCGGCCGCCTTTGGGCCCCATTCCTCTGATTCCGGACTCACCGACACCACCATGGGCCTGCGCTGGAAAATAAATAACGAGCGCGGCTCCCGTTGGGCTCCCACCATGACCCTTCGGGCCGGCGGAATTATCCGTGGCACCTATCAACCGAATCGCCCCTTCTCGGCCGGCGATGGCGCCTCCGGCGTCGAGTTGTCCGTCCTGCTCGGCAAAGCGTTCGGAGAAACGGGATTTGGAGCCTACTCCGAGACCGGCTACCGGATGAGGGACCATAACGTTCCCGAGGACCTGTTTGGTTCGGCCGGCCTCTACAAGTCTCTCCGCGGCGCCACGTTAAGTGTTGGCTACCGCCATACCCAGGCGCTGTCCGGCATGGACATCGGTGATCCCGGCTTCACCTTTCCCCGCCTCAAGGAGATCGTTCAATTGATGGAGGGCGGCTTTGGGTTTTCCAGCGGCCCGCGCCGCTATCACCAGTTCTTCTGCGCCAAATCCGTGGCTGGCCGCAACACCGGTGACAAGCTTATCTTCGGATTCACCACCTCCTTCAGCTTTTGATCTCCTTCTTCAGAACCATGACCAGGCTCGACGCCGCCGGAGCATTCTCTCTGGCCGCCTGGACTGCTCTCACCCTCCTGTCGCACCGGCCTGGTCCGCTTCCCATCGCCCAGTTCCTGTTGGTTCAGCTGGCGGCCTGGACCGGAATCGTCGCCGCGCTCCTGCTGGCTCGGCGTCCCCACCGCGGCCGGCTCCTGGGCCGCATCTGGTTTTGGGCCGTGCTATTCCGGTTGGCCGGACTGCTGGCGCAGCCGGTGCTGGAGGATGACTTCTACCGCTACCTTTGGGACGGCCGCGCCTTGGCGATGACGGGCGATCCGTATACACACGCTCCGGCCGAATCCTTCACCGAACTGGAACTGCCTGCGCGGTTTCAAGTCATTCTCGACCGGATCAACTATCCGCTTACGCCCACCATCTACGGTCCCGTCTGCGAGTGGGCCTTTGGACTGGCCTACTGGCTGGCTCCAGGCCAGCTATGGTCCTGGAAGCTGATCCTCCTTGTCGCGGATCTGGCCGCGCTCGGCCTGCTCTCCCGGCTGCTGACGCCAAGCCAGGTCCTGCTTTACGCCTGGTGCCCGTTGCTCATTCAGGAAACCGCTTTTAATGCCCATCCTGATTCGCTCGGGGTGTTCTTCCTGTTGGCGGCGCTCCTCGTCAGCCTCAGTGGGCGATGGGCCGGCGCCGCCCTCCTGCTCTCTCTGGCCACCGGCGTCAAGGTGACAGGCGCTTTGCTGGCCCCACTGGTATTGCGCCGCTCCGGCTGGAAGGGATGGGCCTTATTCGCGGCTGGGCTATTCAGCCTGTATCTGCCATTTCTGCTGCGCGGCGCATCCGGTGGAGGGGCCGCGCTGGCCACCTTTGGCAGCCGGTGGGAGTTCAATTCTTCGGCCTACGCCGTAATGGGGTGGCTGCTGGGGCCGGAGATCGCCCGGCCGCTGTGCCTTGCCTTGGTCCTGGCCGGATGCCTCTGGTGGGTCCGGCACCGGCCGGATGGCAGCCCGGCCCTGACCGGCCTGGTTCTTTATGGAGGGTTCTTTCTGCTCGCTCCCGTAGTCAATCCCTGGTACCTGCTCTGGCTGCTTCCGTTCGCCGTTTGGCTTCCGTCCCCTGCCGCGATTGTGGCAATGGCGGTGGTCACACTCAGTTATGTGACCGGCCTGAATTGGCCCGATGCCTCCCTGGGACCCTACGATCACCCGTACTGGCTGCGATGGGTGGAGTACGGAATCGTCATGGTCGCCATCGCCTCGGAATCCTTCCTGCGGCACCGCTGCCTCAGACTTGTCCGGCGCAAGCCGATAGGACAATTAGATGGAACCTGACGCCAACATTGACGGAAGGCGATTCAGTTTCCGGTTTCGCCTGACAGCCTTCAGCGTGTCCATGGTAGGTGGATGCATGCTGTTGGCGTGCCTGTTGGCCTACCAGCTTTCGCGCCAGTCCTTGGAACGCCACCTCGGCGCGGAACTGCTTGCCGTGGTCAACTCAGCCGCTCCGCTCGTCGATGGCGACCTGCTTTCCTTTGTCCAACCCGGCGCGCCCGACTACTCCCATCACGACGAGTTTCAGGCCATCCGGCAGGTCCTGCTCAAGATCAAGACCGGCAATCGCCTGCAAAGCAAGGGAAGTCCGTTGTACATCATGCGGCCGGCTGCTGATTTCCACTCCTCCGGCGAGCTCGAATTCGCCGTTATGACGGATCCGGATGAACGCGGGCGCTATTTTGTGGGGAACCGTTACCGTGCCGAGCCCCACAACCGCTCCGCCCTGACGGGAACTCCGATGGCGAGCCGGGTATATGAGGATTCCGAGGGGATATGGATTTCCGCCTCTGCGCCGGTCCGGGATGGGAAGGGCCGCATTACGGCCATTGTACAGGCCGATCGCCCCGTCGCATTCTTCCATCAGGAAGCGCGCAAGCAGGCGCTGGCCATCTGCCTTGCCGGATTGGGCTGCCTGGTGATCTCCTGCCTGGTCGCCGGCAGGTTCGCGCGCGGCCTTGCCCGACCGGTGGAGCAGATTGTGCAAGCCACACACCGCATTGCCGAAGGCAAACTCGACACACGGTTGCAGCTTGCCCGCAACGATGAATTGGGAGATCTGGCATCGAGCATCAGCGCCATGGCCGCCCAACTACAGACTGGCCGCCAGACCCTGCTCGCGCATCAACAAAGCCTCACCGAGGCGCTGGAATCCGCCCAGGCTGCCAGCATTGCCAAGAGCCAGTTCCTAGCCACGATGAGTCACGAGCTCCGCACCCCCATGAATGGTATCGTCGGATTCACCGATCTCCTGCTCGATTCCAGCCTCACCGGCGAACAACTACACTATGCGGAAACTGTCCGCATCTGCTCGGCCAATCTGCTGGCACTGATTAGCGACATCCTGGATTTCTCCCGCATTGATGCGGGCAAGATGCGCCTGGAAGAGGTCGCATTCCGCCCCGAGGCGGTCTGCTCGGAAGCCATCCGCATAGTCTCGGCTTCGGCTCAGGCCAAGGGCCTCGGCATCGGTTTGCAACTGGACGGAAATTTCCCGGATTCCGTTTACGGGGACCCGCTGCGTTTGCGGCAGATTCTGCTCAACCTGCTCAACAACGCCGTCAAGTTCACCTCCGTCGGCCGCCTCGATTTGCGAGTCACGGCCCGTGAGGCTCCTCCAGACTCCTTCTGTCTCCGGTTCGAGGTGCGGGATACCGGCATCGGCATAGAGCAGGCCTCCGCGGCCACTCTTTTTCAGCCCTTTACTCAGGCCGATTCCTCCACCACGCGCCAGTACGGCGGAACCGGACTGGGGCTGGCCATTTGCCGCAGTCTTGTCGAGATGATGGCAGGATCCATAGGCGTAATCAGTGCGCCGGGTGCGGGCTCCACGTTCTGGTTCACCGCCAACCTCAGGCCCGCGGCTCTGGATCAGGTCCTCGCTCCGCGAATCTCCGCGCCTGACCCGGCCAATGCCACACTCAGCATCCTGATCGCGGAGGACAATCCGGTGAACCGCGAACTGGTGCTGAACATTCTCCGCAAGCGCGGCTACTTCCCCAAGGGCGTTTCCTCCGGCCAGGATGTTCTTACCGCTATCCAGCGTGATCATTTCGACCTGATCCTGATGGACTGCCACATGCCCGGCATGGATGGATACGAGGCGACACGCCATATCCGGCGCACTTCCTCCGGTTGGAGCGTCTACATCGTGGCCCTGACCGCCAATGCAATGTTCGGAGACCGGGAGAAATGCCTGGCCGCCGGAATGGACGACTACATCAGCAAGCCCCTGGTGATTGCCGAGCTCGACGCCATTCTTGGCCGGCTGGAAAACTCACGGCGCGCTTCCCTGCAAAACACGTAGGGCGCTCCCAGCTCTATTTCACCAGCGATCCGTCCGCCTTGACGCTGATCGACGACTTCTTGCCCTTTTTTTCGATCGACGCCTCGTAGGAGACATCTTTGCCTTCCGTGAGCAACTCAACGCGGGTGATCTTCCCGCCATTGGCCGACTTCCCGATCGCCTCCCTGGCCGGTGCCGGGATACTCTCCAGCGCCACCTCCTCTTCCACTGAAAGCACCGCGCCAGCGGAGTCGATCATCAGGTCACGCGTCTGGCCATTCGGCTTCCTTGTTTCCAACTCAAATACGGTCTTTCCTTTCTCCACTTCCTTGGCGAGCCCAACCAGGGTCGCACCCTTGGTTTGCTCCATCACCGTCTTCTGGACCGCCGGAGGCAAATCCTTGACTTTCAACTTGTCCCCGGCTGCAAATGAACTGATACCCGCCAGAAGTGCCGTGGCGCTCCATAAAACTGTTTTTCGCAACATTTGGTAATCCTCCCCTTCAGTCTGTCTCCTGATTCTGAAAAACTCATGAAGCACAAGGACCTTTTCCCTATAGGTCACAAATCCCGGTTGTGCGATGATGGTATGGTAACGGGAAGATATCGTGACCCGCCCCGCCGAGCCTGATTCCAAGAAAAAAAAGTCCGCCAAACCGTCTCTCCTCCGGCGGGTCTTTTCCCATACGGCCGGCAAGGTGCTGCTCGCTCTGCTGGTCCTGTCCATAAGTACCGGCCTCATCGTCTTTTCCTACTTCTATTACAAGTACGCCACGCTCATTGAGGACCGGCTGGCCAATGGTCCCTACATCAATACGTCCAAACTCTATGGCGCCTCCCAGGTGATCAGCCTCGGCGATGAATCCTCCCCCGACGAGATCGCCGAGTCCTTGCGCCGCGCCGGTTACGGGGAATCGCGGAGCAATCGCATGGGCTGGTATCAGATCAAGCCCGATGTGATCGAGGTTTTTCCCGGTGTGGACTCCTTCTTTCAACAGGAAGCCCACATCGTGCGATTCAAATCCGGTGATGTGGCGCAGATCACCTCGCTGCGCGACAACACGGCCCGTACCCAGTTTTGGCTCGAGCCGGAGCTGATCACCAACCTGTTTGACCGCAATCGCGAGAAACGGCGCATTGTGCATTTCCAGGAGATTCCCAAACTGCTGATCAACGCCGTCCTCTCGGCCGAGGACAAGCGCTTCTTCCAGCATGCCGGATTCGATCCGTTCCGTATTCTCAAATCCGCCTACGTCGACATCATGACGCAGAGCCACACCCAGGGCGCCTCCACCCTCAGCATGCAACTGGCGCGCAGCCTGCTGCTCACCACCGAGCGCACATGGAGGCGCAAGATCCCCGAAATACTCATCACGCTGCACCTGGAGCGCAAGCTCACAAAGGAAGAGATCTTTGAGCACTACGCCAATCAGATCTACCTCGGCCGTGTGGGCAGCTTCAGTATTCATGGATACGGCGAAGGCGCCCAGGTTTTTTTCGGCAAGGATCTGCGCCAGCTCAATATTCCGCAAGCCGCGCTCCTGGCCGGCATCGTACAATCGCCCAGCCGCTATAACCCGCTGCTGTACCCGGATCGCGCACGCACGCGCCGCAATATCATTCTGCTCATGATGCGTGACAACAGCTACATCACCCAGAAGGAATACGAGGATGGAGTCAACTCTGAGCTCGGCGTTGCCGCCAACAACAGCGAATCCGAAGACGCCCCCTACTTTGTCGATCTGGTCAACAACCAGCTCCGTAACCAATTCCGCGACCACGATTTCCAGGCCAATAGCTACCGCGTTTATACCTCGCTGGACATGAATCTCCAGAAGGCCGCCTCCGAGGCCATGCGCGTCGGCCTCAAGGAAGTGGACGACCTCCTGACCCGCCGCGGCCGCACTCCGGCCAAAGGCTGGCCGCTGGTGCAGTCTGCCCTGGTGGCCCTGGATGCCCACACCGGAGAATTGAAGGCCCTCATCGGCGGACGCCACTATGGAACCAGCCAGTTGAACCGTACCCTCGCCAAGCGCCAGCCGGGTTCTGCATTCAAGCCTTTCGTATACGCCGCCGCCCTCAACTCGGCTCTCGATGGCGGGCCGAAACCGCTCACCCCCATCACGACCGTGATGGATGAGCCGACCACATTCTGGTTCGACGAAAAACCATACGAGCCCAGCAATTTCAAGAATGAGTTCCACGGGCTGGTCACCATGCGCCAGGCACTGTCCAAATCAATGAATATTCCGACGCTCAAGTTCGCCGAAATGGTGGGCTATGACAAAGTGGTGGAGTTGGCGCGCCAGGCCGGCCTCAATATGGATATTCAGCCTACTCCGGCCGTGGCGCTGGGAGCCTATGAAGTCAAGCCCATCGAAATTGCCGGAGCCTACACCGTTTTTTCCAACCACGGCGTCTATGTCGAACCCACCTGGATCAAGCTCATCCGTGACCAGGACGGCAAGATGATCTACACCAGCAAGCCGGTCCAGCGCGTAGTGCTGGATCCGCGCATCGCCTACATGATGGTCAACATGCTGGAAGAGGTCATGCGGTCGGGCACCGCCGCTGGTACGCGCGCCCGCGGTTTCGCTTTGCCCGCCGCCGGAAAAACCGGCACCTCCCACGACGGCTGGTTTGCCGGATTTACCTCTGAGCTCATCTGCATTGTGTGGGTCGGCTACGACGACAACCGCGATATCAATCTGGAAGGTGCAAAATCAGCCCTGCCCATCTGGACCGAATTTATGAAGCGAGCCCATCAGTTCCGTCCCTACCGCCGCGCCAAGCCCTTTGAGGCGCCCGACGGAATCGTCTCCGTGGACATCGATCCGGGCACAGGGAAACTTGCCGGAGGCGGTTGCTCGGGCGGCTCCCGTGCGGAAGTCTTTCTGGCTGGAACCCAGCCCCTGGAACACTGCGGCGGCGCTACTCAGGTGGCCTCCTGGGATATGCCCGCGCAGGAACCATCGCAGCAGGTGGACGATTCCGGCCGCCCCCGGCGCGCCAAACGAGCCACCACCATCCCCACTCCCGCCGCCGCTCAACCCGGTTCTAAGACGCCCGAACCTCAGGAGAAAAAAGGTTTCTTCTCGCGAATCCTCGATGTGTTCCGCAAGTAGAAACGCAAACAAATTCAACATCTCCTATCAACTCACAACGCGTTATCTTCAATAGAAAAGGAGTCTAAGAAATGATCAGATTTACCCCCTCCCACATATTGCTAATCTCCTGGCTGTCCATCGCCGGCGCAGCCGGTGCGCAATCAGGACGGAACCTCCAAAGGATTGAGAATGAGGTCCGTCACGAATTGGTCCTGCTCCCCTACTATGGGATCTTTGACAACTTGTCGTTCAAGGTTGAGGACGGCAAAGTCACGCTCATGGGTCAGGTCGCGCGCCCGACTCTGAAGTCGAGCGCGGAGAATGTGGTCAAGAGGATTGAAGGAGTGGCAAGCGTCGATAATCGGATCGAGGTGTTGCCCAATTCTCCCAATGACGACCGCATCCGGCAGGCCGTTTATCGGGCAATCTATGGTCATTCCGCCTTGAATCGCTACGCGCTACAGGCCGTGCCGAGCATCCACATCATTGTCAAAAACGGGAATGTCGCGCTGGAGGGCGTGACCGCCTCGGAAGCCGACAAGAACATCGCCGGAATTCAGGCGAACGGAGTCTCGGGGGTCTTCGCGGTCAAGAATAATCTCCGCATCGAAAAAGAATAGACCGGGCCGGAACCAGCGTACGCCGGCCCAGTTACCGCTCTATCCGCACCACCACATAGGCGGTCCGTCCGCTCCGGATCTCAGGCCGGTAGTAAACCGAGTCCCGGTAGTAGTGCTTGATCCCTTTGAAATACGCAGTCTTGCAGCCGTGCGGAAGCACCGTCACCACAGCTCCATACGGCGCGGGAACCATGCGGTAGACCCTCCCGGCCTGATCGTGCCGGTAGAATAACCCACCCGTATAGAAGTAGTGAGACTGGTCGACAACGATCACATGGTGATCTCGCGGAAGCACCGTCAACACCTCTCGGTAACGGCGATGTTTGGCTTCGGCGCTGGATACGAACAGGCACAGCCCCAGCGTCAGGATTGTCAGATTCGCAATTGTTTTGTTTTTCATAACACACCTCTCCTTGTTATTTTGGATGGCTCTCAAAACCGCCCACGCCGCGAAAATCCCCTGCCGGAATAGAATCGCGGGCCTGTGCGGAAAAACGTGCGCGGCCCGTAAAAGAACGGCGAATACGGGTAATAGTAACCCCCGAAATAAGGGGCCCAGGGTCGCAACGAAGGTGGCGGTCCGTCGCGGCGTTGCTGCAGCGTCCGCTCATAGTCCTCCTGTCGAACAGGCTGGAAGGCCTGGCCGGAGTACCGCGTCGAAATGTACAATGGCTCCACTGTGCGGAAGGTGAGCACAGACTCCGGATAGACCTCGGTGGCCCGGCCCCGCGTCACCAACACTCCTATCGTGGAAGCCGCCGCGCCCGCGATGGCCCCCATGCCCGAGCCAAACCCTCCTCCGGCCGCGGCGCCGATGGCTGCTCCAGCGCCGGTCGTGGTTCCGATGGCGGTCGCATCCCGTCCCTTGGAGGCGCCGCCGGCATACGCGATTAATTCAGTCCGCACGGGCAATTGATGCCCGTCCGCCAGGCTGATCTCCGTCAATTCAAGGCCCAGCCGGGAGCCTCCTTTTACCCGTCCCGCCTTTTCCGCTTCGGCCACGCGGCCTGCAATCGTCTGCCCGCTACGCGCTACCACCAGCCCGTCCACGATCAGTGGCTGCGACAAAGTAGCGGTGAAGGCATCACCGGGCTGGTTCCGGTTACTCGACAGCGGTTGATCCACCCTTACCTTGATCCACGTCCCGGCCGGAAGCACCAGTTGAGCCTCCGCGGGCCGAGCCTTGTCCGCCTCGCCTGGTTCGTCCGCTTTCCGCCAGCCGCCGGATTCTTGTGCCAGGCCCGGCAACCCGGAAGCGAGCATCGCGGCCAGGCAAACCCAAAAAAAGATTCTTTGACGCATGAATTTTTTCCCTTCGCCTATATGTTTGCATTCGGATTGCCAAAGCCGAAGTGCTTCTCTGGCAACAAGGCGGCCAGCGGATGACTGGCTGATCTCCACCGTGGTGGCTGAGTTCGGCCACCCGCCTCCGGAGCGATTCATCGCGTGTCTCAGGTGCCGTAGGCACTTGATCAAGGACCGCTCGCGCTACACTGTTGGGAATGAGCGCATCGGCCAAAGCGGGAACCACACGTGTACTCATTGCCGACGACGAGGAGAACCAGCGCAACGGTTTGTCCAACATGATCTCGGGTTGGGGTTTCACTACTGAAACCGCCGCCGACGGCCTGGAAGCGCTGGAACGCATCCCCGCCTTTGCCCCGCACGTCCTTCTCACAGACCTCATGATGCCGCGCGTGGACGGTTATGAACTGCTGCGGCGCCTCAAGTCCAGCGGAAGCCGCATCCCGGCCATCGTCATTACCGCCTTTGGCAACATTGAAACCGCGCTTTCCACCACGCACGAATTGGGCGCGTACTGGTTTTTGGAAAAGCCGATCCAGGCCCGGGCGCTCCGTTTTCTTTTGGAGCGGGCGGCGGCCCAGAGCCTGCTCAATGAAGAGACCGAGCGGCTCCAGCGCCAGCTGAGCTACCAGGGCGTCCTCGGGGATCTGGTCGGCAACTCCCAAGCGATGCAGGAAGTCTTCTCCCTCGTCAGGCAGGTGGCGCCCAGCAAGGCCGCCGTCCTCATTACCGGTGAGAGCGGTACCGGCAAGGAGCTGGTCGCCCGTGCCATTCATCGCCTCAGCCCCCGGCAACCCGGACCTTTTGTCGCCATCAACTGTGCCGCTTTGCCGGAAACCCTGATGGAAAGTGAACTCTTCGGCCACGAACGAGGCGCCTTCACCGGAGCCGTCGAACGCCGCGCCGGCTGCTTTGAACTGGCGCAGAACGGCACCCTGCTGCTGGATGAGCTGGCTGAGATGCCCATCGGCACTCAGGCAAAACTATTGCGCGTGCTCGAGGACTCACGCGTCCGCCGGCTGGGCGGCAAGACCGAGAACTTGGTCGATGTCCGTGTCATCGCCTCCACCAACCGCAACCCGGAGGAGGCGGTTCGCGACGGCCTTCTTCGCGAAGATCTTTTTTACCGGCTCAACGTGTTCGGTTTGAACCTTCCTCCGCTGCGCCAGCGCCTGGATGATATTCCGTCCCTCTGCGAGGCAATGTTGCAGGACCTCAATCAGAAGAATGGCTGCCGCATCTCCGGCGTGGACAACGCGCTCCTGCTCCGCCTGCAGAATCATAACTGGCCCGGCAATGTGCGCGAATTGAGAAACGTGTTGGAGCGCGCGGCGATTTTGGCCGGCTCCGGACTCCTCTCGCAACAACATCTGCCGCAGAGCTTCGGCGCGAGTCCGAAGGGCCCGCGGGCCGGATCCGTACCCATAGTTGCCTCCGTAGAGGCAGGCTCGGAGAGCATCACAATCCCGGCCGGATCCACGGTCGCGCAGGCGGAGAAATCTCTGATCCTGCTCACCCTGGTGCATACCAAGAACAACAAGACCCGCGCCGCCGAAATGCTGGGCATCAGCCTCAAGACGTTGTTCAACAAATTGAAGGAATATGGATCGGGTGAAGCCGATGCCTGATTGGCCCGATCAATGTGGACTTCCAATTGCTCTCTAAAATGACATGTCGCTAAAGGCTCGGCTCCGCATCTCCATCGTGACCCTGGTCACGCTGTTGGTGCTGGCTCAATGCGTCGTCAGCTTGCGCATTGCCGCGGAGGCCAACTTCCGCGATGCTCTGGACCGGGCGCAGGGGATCGCGAGCCAGGTCCGGCACCTGGTGTTGCAAAGAGTCAATGAACAGGCCGCCGTGACCTTGCCGCCCCCGGCCACCATTGAGGCCAGCAAGGTCCTCTGGCAGCGGTTGGTGGAACGCGATCCTGCCTTGCCCTCGCTCCTGGAAAAGACCATGGCCACCTCCGGCGCGGTGGTCGAAATTCTGGTCTGCGATGAGGCCGGCCGCATTCTGGCTTCCTCTTCCCCCTCTCGCACCCGGCTCACCTTTCAATCACTCCCCGATTTCAACGAATGGAAGCTGCGGCCGGTCTGGGACCGGCTGCTGGAGGTTCTCACCGAATCCAAGGATTACGCCATCGTCGTTCCGCTCGGCGTGCCGCAACTCTCGCTTCCCATCCTCACCATTCGCGTGGTCGTCTCCAGCGTTCTCATCCGCAACTCGATCATGCCCCAGGTTCGCAGCCTCGCCGCCGTCTCGGTGTTCAGCCTGCTCGCCTCCGTTCTGCTCGCCTACCTGTTCTCCAATGTGGTCTTTCGGTCCCTGGCGCGGTTGAGCCAGCGCATCGAGAAGATCGCCGCCGGTGGCACCAGTTCGGAAAAGGATTCCTTGGCCCGGGAGGGCAAGGAGTTCGCCGAGATGCAGTCCAAGTTGGATGTTCTCAGCCAGCAGTTTCAAGGCGCACGCGACGACGTCCAGCAGCTCCGCAATAACGTCGAGGTGATGCTGGACCGGCTGGACGATGCTGTGCTCCTGTTTGACCATGAATTGAAACTCATCCGCGCCAGCCGCGCGGCCGAACAACTCCTCACTCTCAGCCGCGAGCAGATGGCTGGCCGCCGGCTGGAAGAGCTTTTCCCCGTCTCCACTCCGGCCGGAGCGCTGGTGCGGGAAGCGGTGGATAGCCGCAGGGCTTTTCATGACGCCGCCGTCACCCTCCACAGACCGCCCGCCGGCCCGGTCCACGTTTTGCTCAACGTAGAGTTGCTGGAAGGATTTCCGGAGCCGGGCCGCTTTGGACTCCTCCTCACCTTGCGCGATGCCGAAACACGCCGCCAGATCCGGTCGCAACTGGATATCTCCACCCGCCTCGCCGCCATCAGCCGCCTGACCGGAGGCGTCGCCCATGAGATCAAGAATCCGCTCAATGCCATGGCCCTGCACTTGGAGATTCTGAAATCCAAACTCACCTCCTATGATGAAGTGCAGAATGAGGTGGAGGTGATCGGCGGCGAGATTGCCCGCCTCGATCGTGTCGTCAAGACTTTTCTCGACTTCACCCGGCCAGTGGAAATCAAGCTGCAAGATGTGGATCTGGTCGAACTGGCGCGGCAGGTGGCTACCCTGGTGTGGCCGGAGGCCGAACAGGCGCGAGTTGCCATCGAATTGGAATCTCAGGAATCGGCCGCAATGATTCGCGGCGATGAGGATCTACTCAAGCAGGCGCTGTTGAACGTGGTCAGCAATGGGATTGAAGCGATGAAAAATGGCGGCCGCCTCAACATCCAGGTGAAACGGGAAGGCGACGGGATTGTTGTCGCCGTGGCCGACCAGGGCCCTGGCATCCCGGAGGAACTTCACGATAAAATCTTCAATCTCTACTTCAGCACCAAGAAGCGCGGTTCAGGAATCGGCCTTGCCATGACATTTCGCATCATTCAACTCCATAATGCGACCATCCATTTTTTCAGCAACGACGCCCAAGGCACCACTTTCCAGATCAGGTACCCCGCCGCCGATCTGTCCAGGCGCGCGACGATGATTGGTACCGTGGATGCCGGGACTGATCTTACATGACAAGCCTGCTTCGGATCGCCGCCCTGCTGATTCTGATCTTGATGGCTCCCGCCTGTAGTCTGTTCCGGAAATCCAAACCCACCTCGCCGCCCCCGGTGATTACTGCTCCGCCGCAGCCGGCCCCGCCCGCCCCCGCGCCCCTGCCTTCCCCGCCAAGCTTGGAGCCCAACTCCGGGGCAGGATTACCCAAGGTTTCAGCGCCGCCCATTGCTCCACCCTCACAGCCTGCGCCCGCCACGCGAACCAGAACCACCAGACGTCAGGCTCCCGCCCCGGCGCAGCCAGGGCCGGCAACTGAACCGGCTGCCCCGGTGGTGCCTCCGGGGGCCACCCCGCTCTTGACGCAACTTCTGACAGCGGCCGAACAACAAACCTATAACACGGCCATTGATGAGGCGTTGCAGCGCACCCAGCAAAATCTGGCTCGCGTCGCCGGCCGGAAACTCACCGCGGAACAGAGTCAGAACCTGGAGCGGATTACCACCTTCGTGCAGCAGGCCAACCAGGCGCGCCAAGCAGACCTGGTGACGGCTAGAAGCCTCGCTCAGCGTGCCGACGTGCTGGCTCAGGATCTGGTGAACGGCCTCCGTTAGCAGTCAAAGGGCCCCAAAGCGCAAAGGGCCCGGCGCGGGCCATCAGAATGGAAAGGAGCAAGGAAGCCCAGCCGCGCCGAGGCTCCGTTTTGCGCGGTCAAAAAAAGCGCAAAGGGCCCGGCACGGGCCATCAGGATGGAAAGGAACAAGGAAGCCCAGCCGCGCCGAGGCTCCGTTTTGCGCGGTCAAAAAAAGAAACGAGGCGGTTACAGGATCACGGAGCGTCCCAGCCCGTCATCTTGAACCACCTCGTTTTTCAGACGCTCGAATTTCGGCGTCTGCCTCGCCCAGTTTCCAGAATACGGGCGAAGAAACCGTTATATACCTTCAATTCCCTTTCGCGCTGTAGAGTCTGACCTCCACCCGGCGGTTCTGTTCCCGGGCTTCTTTGGTTTTCGCGTCGTCAGCCAGTACCGCGCTGCCAACGCCATTCACGAAAATGCGATGCAGCGGAACCTTTTGCTCGATGGTCAGATATTGCGTCACCGAGTCGGCCCGCCGCTTGCTCAGCGCCAGGTTGTATTCCGCGTCACCCGTCCTGTCCGTGAACCCGACAATCTCCACCGCGTAGCGATGTTCCGCTTGAATCTTTGCCGCGGCGGCGTCCAACTGCTTCTTGCCGGCCGGGGTCAACTGATGGCTGGCGAACTTGAACAACACCGAATCGGTGGACTTGAGTTCGAAGTTGTCCAGGTTAGTGATCCGTTCGTCGAGCACGGTCACGCGCTTGCCTTCCGCTGTTGCGGTACTCTGTGCGGCTGCGGCGGCTCGGCCGGCCGCTTCGGCCTGCTCACTGCTTCGCGCCGCGCGTTCATTAGCCTTGGCGGCTTCCAGCGCCGCTTGTCCGGCGCGAGAATCGGCGCCTTTGACGGCTTCATCGGTCTTGGAAAGATTCCGCTCAAGCTCGGAAATGGCGGAATCCGATTTCTTGCCGTGCGCCTCCAAATCCTCAACCCGCTTTTCGATCGGTTGAAGGCTGGCCTTCACGTGTTTCTTGGTGGCACATCCGCTGGCCAGCACAACTGCGATTGCTGTGGCGGCAAAGGTCAAACGCGCAAAGGGAGCCGTGCGTGTCCGCAAACTGGTCAGAAACACAGGGGCTGCCGTCGCGGGCGGCAGCTCCGTCTTGAGCGTGTTGCTTGGAATGGGACGCAATGGTCGTTTTGTCATTGTGAATCTCCTGATTCGAGTTCTTTTCTTGTCTGGGGCCCTTAGGTAGCCGTCAGCTTTGTTTAGGAAACGGACGGCAACTCCGTATGGCGCTTGGATCGAAGGTACTAAGGCAATAATGATGCCAAATGAAAATCAGAAAGTCGCGCCGCGGAGAGGGAGACCGCAGCGCGACTTCCTATCGGAAAGGCCGGGGAGGAGACCGGCCGTTCACCACCCATTTCCTGTTCAGTACTCATGGTGGATCCGATTCCTTTGTTACTGGGCAACAACACTGTATTACTAGGCGAAACGCAAAGGGCGCCGTCCGTGCCCCCCAATTGGCTGGAAACACGCTGGTTACTGCTGCGGACAGCATTAGAAGACAACGACTTCCGGGAGCTGGAGCGCCCGAGACCAGGCCCACTGAGGCTCAGAGCCCAAGAACGTGCCTGAGCCAGACCGTGTAAATTTTTCCTACCGGCTCCCTGCACTTTTTTCCTGATCCCGTCTTTCATTGTTCGTATTTCCAGTGTTCCGTTTCGTTCTGCCAGATTAGCTGCAATCAATGGGCCAAACTGGACCGGGTCGAGCCTTTGCGACTGTGCTAGATTGGGTCATTCATGGCCGAAGCAGCCTCCCTTAAGCAGACCCCTCTCAATTCGCTTCACCGCGGGCTCGGCGCCCGCATGGTCGACTTCGGCGGCTGGGACATGCCGGTGCAATACTCCGGCATTTTGGACGAACATCACGCCGTCCGCAAAGCCGTTGGACTGTTCGATGTCTCGCACATGGGCGAAATCATCATTCGCGGGCCCCGGGCTTTTGACCTCGTCAACTACGCCGTTACCAGTGCCGTGTCAAAGCTGGCCATCGGTCAGGCGCAGTACGCCGGACTTCTATATGAACACGGCGGGTTTGTCGACGACATCCTGGTCTACAAAGTTGCGGCCGATGAATACTTCCTCTGTGTCAACGCCTCCAATCAGGAAAAGGACTACGAGCATATCTGCTCCATCAACCGCTTTGGAGCCGACGTGGAATTTGCCAGTGAACGCTACGCGCAACTGGCCGTGCAAGGCCCGAAAGCCGCCGCCACTGTGCAGAAGCTGGCCTCACTGGACCTATCCACAATCCGGTACTATCGTTTCGCCGACGGCACCGTGTCCGGTATTCCGGCCCGCATCGCCCGGACAGGATACACCGGCGAGGACTGCTTTGAACTGTTCATTGAATCGCAACAGGCCGAGCATCTCTGGACTCTGATCACCGCGGCCGGTGAGGAGTTCGGAATCCGCCCCTGCGGCCTCGGCGCACGCAACACCCTGCGGCTGGAGGCGGGCATGGCCCTCTACGGCCACGAGATCAGCGCCACCATTACGCCGATGGAGGCGGGGCTGGCAAGAAATTGCGACATGACCAAGGACTTCCATGGCCGCCCAACCTGCCGCAAGCAACTCGGCGAAGGCGTTTCACGCAAGCTCATCGGGTTCGAGATGGTGGGCCGCGGCATTGCCCGGGACGGCTATGAAGTGCACGTCGGCGGTGCGGCCGCGGGCTGGGTCACCACCGGCAGCCCTTCCCCCACATTGAATAAGAACATTGGGTTGTGCTATCTTCCTGCTTCTCAGGCCGAGATTGGCCGAACCATCCACGTGATTGTGCGAGGACAGCCGGTAGAGGCCGTCCTCGTCGCCACGCCATTTTATAAACGAGCGAAATAGGAAATGTATCCAGACAACTACCGTTACACCAAAGAGCACGAATGGGTTCTCCTGGAGGGCGACACCGGCACCGTGGGCATCACCCATCACGCCCAGAATGAGTTGGGCGACATTGTCTATGTCGATCTCCCACAGGTTGGCTCCACTGTCTCGCAGGGCAAAACGCTGGGTTCGGTGGAATCCGTCAAAGCCGTCTCCGATATCTACTCTCCCGTTAGCGGTGAGATCGTGGCGGTGAATGAGACCCTCAGTTCGGCGCCGGAAAAACTCAATGAGGATCCGCATGGAGCGGCCTGGCTGGTGAAGGTGAAGCTCTCCGAGCCCGGCGAGGTCCAGCAACTCATGTCCGCCGCCGGCTACCAGGCCTACATTGGGGCCGCCTGACCCGCTTTTTAGACTTTCTTTACGAGTAAGGATCTTCATTGCGCTACCTGCCTAAGTCCGATTCCGAGCGGCGCCAGATGCTGGATACCATTGGCGTGGCTTCTCTGGAAGAACTGGTGTCCCATCTTCCCTCTGAAACTCTGTTGCGCCGGCCGCTGGCTATCGCCGATGGAAAATCCGAATACGACATCGTCGATTACTTCCGCGAGGCCGGCAACAAGAATGCCTCCGCCTACGCCTCTTTTCTCGGCGCGGGCGTCTATGCACACTACCGCCCCGTGCTGGTCGATGTCGTGGTTTCCCGCGGCGAGTTCCTTACCTCCTACACGCCCTATCAGGCGGAGATGGCGCAGGGCACTCTCACCACCATCTTTGAGTTTCAAACCATGATCTGCCAGCTCACCGGCATGGATGTGGCCAACGCCTCCATGTACGATGGCTCCACCGCGGTGCCCGAGGCCGCCATGATGGCCATCCGCATCACCGGCCGCAGCCGCATTCTCATCTCGCGCGCCGTGCATCCGGAATACCGCGCTGTCCTCCAATGCAGCGCCCGCAATCAGCAGATGCCGGTGGAGGAGTTCGCCAGCCACCCCGGCACCGGAGCCTCTGACCTGGCCGATCTCGAACAGAAGCTCAACGGCGAAACAGCCGCCGTCATCGTCCAGAATCCCAACTTCTTCGGGAACATCGAAAACATCAAGGCCGCCGCCGGCTTGGCCCACAAGCAGGGAGCCCTGCTGGTGGTGGTCTTTACCGAAGCGATCTCCTTGGGGCTGCTGGAACCTCCCCGCGACGCCGACATCGTCTGTGGGGAACTGCAGTCTTTCGCCATATCGCCCAGCTACGGCGGTCCCTACGCCGGCATCATCGCAGCGCGTGAAAAGTTCCTCCGGCAGATGCCCGGCCGCCTCGTGGGACAGACCAAGGACAGCAACGGTAACCGCGCCTTCTGCCTTACACTCTCCACCCGCGAGCAGCATATCCGCCGCGAAAAGGCCACCTCGAACATCTGCACCAACCAGGCACTCATCGCGCTGATGGCCACCGTCTTCATGACCGTCTACGGCAAGGAAGGCCTGCGCGAGCTGGCCCAGCAAAATCTGGCCAAGTCCCATTACCTGGCCTCGAAACTCAAGCCGAGATTCTCCGCCCCTTTCTTCAACGAGTTCGTCGTCTCCACCGGCAAACGCAGCCCGGCCGAGGTGAACCAGGCCCTCCTCCAACGCAACATCATCGGTGGACTGGACCTGGGCCGCTTCTATCCGGAACTGGCCGGGCACGTGCTCCTCTGCGCCACCGAGATGACAAAACGCAAGGATATGGATGTGCTCGCGGAGGTCCTGTCAGCATGATCAGGAAGGTCCGCTCCCATATCAATCAGAATGAAGGGCTGGTGTTTGAGCGCTCCTCGCCCGGCAAGCACGCCTACCAGCTCCCCGATCTCGACGTCCCGCCAGTGGACGCCGCCGCCGCGCTCGGCGAGGAAAATGTGCGCGACCAGATCGAGCATTTCCCGGAAGTGAGCGAGGTGGAGGCGATCCGCCACTTCACCCGCCTGTCTACTCATAACTACGCCATCGACCTCGGCATGTATCCGCTCGGCTCCTGCACCATGAAGTACAACCCGCGCATCAATGAGCAGGTGGCGCGCACCGAAGGGTTGGCCTGGGCGCATCCCTATCAGCCGGAATCGCTCGCCCAGGGCTGCCTCGAGGTTTTGCTCTCGCTCGAATCCGCACTCACCGAAATCACCGGCATGGACGCCATCACTCTCCAGCCGGCTGCCGGCGCCCATGGCGAATGGACCGGCATCATGCTCGTCCGCGCGCTGCTCGAATCCCGCGGCAATCCCCGCAAGCGCATCCTCGTGCCGGATTCTGCCCATGGCACCAACCCCGCCACGGCCGCAATGGCCGGTTACACCGTGGAGGGCATCGCCTCCAACGAGAGAGGCATGATCGACCTGGCGGCGCTCGAACGCGCGGCCAATGAGGAGATCGCCGCACTGATGGTGACCAACCCCAGCACTCTGGGAATCTTCGAGGAGAACATCGTCAAGGCCACCGAAATCATGCATGCGCGCGGCGGCATGGTCTACATGGACGGCGCGAACATGAACGCGCTCGTGGGCGTGTCCAGACCCGGTGATTTCGGCATCGACGTGATGCATCTCAACCTGCACAAGACCTTCTCGACGCCCCACGGCGGCGGCGGTCCAGGCGCCGGTCCGGTGGCGGTGAAAAAGCTGCTGGAGCCGTTCCTCCCCGTGCCAAGGTTGAAGCGCATCGGCGAGGCGCTGGCCTTTGACTATGATCGCCCGCTATCCATCGGCAAGGTCCGCGCCTACTACGGCAACTTCGGCGTCCTGGTCCGCGCGCTGGCCTACATCATGGCCCACGGTGGCCCTGGGCTGCGCAACGCCACGCTCGATGCGATTCTCAACGCCAACTATATCCGCAAGCAACTGGAGCCATACTTCGACCTGCCCTTCACTTCAAACTCCATGCATGAGTGCGTCTTTAGTGATGACCGGCAGGCCAGGCTCGGCGTGCGCACCGGCGACATCGCCAAGCGCCTCATCGATTACGGCTTCCATCCTTATACGGTTAGCTTCCCGCTCATCGTCCACGGCGCGCTCATGATTGAGCCCACCGAGACCGAGAGCAAGGAGGAGATTGACCTTTTTGTCGATGCGCTCATCTCCATCGCCAAGGAAGTGGAGACCGATCCCGACTTGGTCCGCAAAGCGCCCCACAATACACGCACCCCGCGCGTGGATGAAGTAACCGCCGCGCGCAAGCCGATTCTGCGCTGGACGCCGCCCTCGGAGAGCTGATGTTCATGGGCAGGAGCGTGCGCCCGATTCTCATCATTGTTGGGCTGCTCCTGCTCGTGAGGCTTCCGTTTCTCTCGCATCCGATTCAAGGCGACGACTTCTACTACCTGGCCGGGGCCGAGCATGCCCAGATCGATCCGCTGCATCCCACCCACGCCCGCTACGTGTTCCAAGGCGTCGAAGTGGACATGCGCGGACATCCGCACCCGCCGCTCAATGCCTGGTTTCTCGGCGCTGTTTTGGCCGCCTGGGGCGACATCGCCGAAGTCCCATTTCACGCCGCTTACCTTCTGTTTTCCCTCATCGCGGTGGCAGCCATGTGGTCGCTTGCGCGCCGGTTCTGCGCCTGTCCGGTTTGGGCCACGCTGTTCCTGATCGCCACACCCGCGTTCGTGATTCAGGGAACCTCGCTCGAAGCCGACCTGCCGTTGCTGGCGTTCTGGCTGGCGGCAATTGCTCTGTGGGTAAAGGCCGTTGACCAGGCCTCCAGCCTCTGGCTGGTGTGGGCGGGATTGTGCGCGGCCCTGGCGGCCATGGACGCCTACCAATCGGTGGCGCTGGTTCCGATCTTCCTCTACTACCTGTGGCTCCGCCGTCGAGCCTGGACGCTGGCCTGGCCGGCCGCATTCAGTCCGCTCATCGCCATTCTGTTATGGCAAGCCTGGGAACGGGCTACCAGCGGAGCGTTGCCCGCCACCGTCCTGGCCGGCTATTTCCAAACCTACAATACCCAAAGCCTCGCCAATAAAGCGAAGAACGCCGCCGCGCTCACCTCCCATCTCAGCTGGCTTGTGTTCCCGGTTCTGGTTCTCCCCCGCCGCCACCTCGCGGTCCTGATTTGCGCCATCGCGGCCGTGGCGGCCGCCCTGGTGGATGCCAATCCGCTCTTTTGGGTCTCCTTTGCCACCGGCGTTGGCTTGCTCATTACGAACGGAACCAACCTGTTCTCCCGGAACGAGGACGACAAGTTCCTCAGCGCCTGGATGCTTTCCTTCTTCGCCTTCGCGCTGGTCATCTTCTTTGCCGGATCGGCGCGCTACCTGCTGCCCATCGTTGCGCCAGTGGCAATTCTCACCGTCAATCAGTTTCGGAACCGGACCAGGCTCTTCTGCACCGCTCTCCTTCTCCAGCTCGCTTTGAGTCTCTCCCTCGCCTACACGAACTTCCAACAGTGGGACCAGTATCGTAAGTTTGTGGCCTCGCTCGAATCCACCTTCACCGGCAAGCGTGTCTGGATCAACGGCGAATGGGGCCTGCGCTACTACGCCGAATCCGCCGGCGCTCTGCCGGTGGTCCGTGGGCAGGCTGTCCGTCCCGGCGATGTCATCCTCTCCAGCCGGCTCGCGCTGCCCGTCAGCTACACGACCGGCGGCGGCGTTGCCGTCAAGCTCACCGAACAGGACATCACCTCCACCCTACCCTTCCGCCTCATCGCGCTTGGATCGAAATCCGCCTATTCGACGGCTTCGGCCGGTTATCGCCCATTCGATCTCTCCTGGCAACCGATCGACGTCGTCCGCGCCGGCCAGATAGTGGAGCGCAAACCGGAACTCTCCTTCCTTCCCATGAATGACCCGGCGGCGGAATCGCAAATCATTTCCGGCGTCTATCAACTCGAATCGAACTCGTGGCGCTGGGCCGGCCGCAATGCGGTGATCCTGCTCAAGACCCCGCCGCATCCAGCCCTGCTCCAGGCGACCTTCCGCATTGTGGACAGTGCGCCGGGTCGCCGCATCCGGCTACTTCTTGACGGCGCGCTGCTCGCCGATCAAACCTACACTGCCGGGGGCCTTTACACCCTTCGTTCTCCTCAATCCGTCTCCAGCCCCCACTCCAGCGCCACGGCAACCATCTCCATTGATCGTACCTTCCAGCCCTCCGGAGACAATCGCGATCTGGGTTTCATTTTGGTGAGCGCCGGCTTCGAGAAAACCGCAGCCGCCTCACAATGATAAAATTGTGCCTTGATGATGCGGCTGATGATGAGATGGATAGCGTTGCTGGGAGTGGCAGGCCTGCTATGCGCGGCTCCGCAACGGAAAAAGAAGCCTGAAAAAGAGATCACCCAGACGCTGGAAGTTCTCCCCGATCCCCCCGCCGTTATCAAAGCCGATACCTCGCGCCTTGTCTTTCACGTCTCTCCACTGTCGGGCAAAGGTTTGCTCTCGCAGCAGGTGCGCGAAGGGATCAGGGCGATTTGGAGAACCAATAACAAGGCCGTGGTCGTAAAGCTGCGCGCACTGGTGGCCGGCACCGGAGACATGCGTCGTGTGCAGTCCATCGTGAGTGAGATGTTCAGCGAAAAGCGGCTGCCTCTCCCGGTGGTGAACGTCGTGCAGGTAGGCGTGCTTCCGTTGGAAGGGGCGCAGGTGATCCTCGAAGCCACCTCAGTCACCAAGAAGCCGGTAAACCCGCACGGGCTTGCCTTCATCTCCGGCCAGGGCGCCTCGGGTCCCATCAACGCCGAGCAACCTTCTACTCCGATCACTGGACTGACCGCGAAATCGCTGGCCGGATTGCGCCATGCCTTGAGCGGGGTTGGCTCCACCGCGGCCGATGTGACGCGCGTGACCTGCTATACCAGCTCCCTGGATGACTACTCGGATGTGCATCGTATGGTCGCCACCGAATTTCCCCATGCGGCGCTGGTCATCGCCCAAGCCGAGCGCGCACCGCTCGCCGCGCTGGTGGAATGCGAAGCCGTGGCGCGGCTCAGGAAAGCTCCCTCGTCCGGTCTGCAAATGGTGAACCCGCCAGGTTTGACTCCCTCCCCGAACTTCTCTCAAGTGGCGGTGGTGGGCCCCCGGCAGGTTGCCTTCACCGGCACGCAGCTTGCCTTTCGCTTCCAGGATTCCGACGTGCGCCTCGCCTTTGACCGGCTCAAGAGCTCTCTTGAGCAGGCGGGTGTATCCATGCGCGACGTGGTCATGTCCAACATCTATCCGTTGACCGGATCCATCCAGCAAAAGGTGCGCGCCATCCGGTTCGAGTTCTACAATAAGGAGCGCCCGCCGGCCAGCACCATGATTCTGTTCCAGGGCCTGCCCTCGCTCGATGCCAGCTTCGGCGTCGACGTCGTCGCCGTTGTTCCGTAGATACTTGTTTGCGAATTCCTTTGCTGAACCACTCCAACAAATCCCGGGTCCCCGCCCTCACGGGCGGGGCTAGACGGCCGTGCGCAGGGGCAACGACAGCCCCGCCCCGTCAGGGCGGGGACCATAGCGCAACCCGGATTTCAAGGGCGCAGCCCTTGGCTGGGTCTTAGGAGATGACCGATCTACTCACCACCCACAGGCTCATCCTAAGGCGGTGGCGGGAATCGGACCGGCAGCCTTTCGCGGATCTCAACGCAGATCCTCGCGTGATGGAGTTCATGCCGGGTGCGCTTTCACCCGGCGCCAGTAATGAATTGCTGGACCGCATCGAACGGCACTTCGAACAACATGGCTTTGGCTTGTTCGCGGCGGAACTGCGCGAGACGGGGGCCTTCCTCGGATTCGTAGGGCTTTCGGTGCCGGTCTTTGAAGCTCCGTTCATGCCCTCGGTGGAGACCGGTTGGCGTCTGGCCTTCGATCATTGGGGAAAGGGTTTGGCGACCGAAGCCGCACTCGAAGTGGCGCGTCATGCGTTCGAAACAGTGGGCCTGCGCGAGATTGTCTCCTTCACCGTTCCGGCCAACATCCGTTCTCGCCGCGTGATGGAGAAGATCGGCATGCGCCGCAACACCGCGGACGACTTTGATCATCCCGGCCTGCCCCTGGAGCACTCCTTGCGCCGGCACGTGCTGTACCGCCTTGCGCGTGTTCCTCAAAAGGTCGTAGGCTCTTCCTGACTACTTCTTTCCGCCTGGTTTCTTTGCGGCGGCTGGCGCTCGCCCGCCCGAATCATTCAGGCGAAGGTAGACGGCAGCCGCGCGGAATCGGACCTTCTTGTTCGAGTCCTGAAACAGTGGAATCAGACGAGTTTTCTACGACTGCTCTTTCCACGCCGCGGTAATCTGAATCGCCGCGGCTTTCACGGACCAATCGTCGTCCTGGAAGGATCCCTCGATCAGCGTTCGAATTTCATCGGAGCGATCCGAGGATAGCATCAGCAAGGATGCGGCCCGGGGTGATAATTCCGCATCCGTCAGCATGGAAGTCAAGGCAGAGTAACCTTCGTTCAAGCCGGGAACGGGGACAAATCCGATTCCCTGCTCCACGGCAAACAGCAACGTGGACTTCGGCGTCTTGAGACGGCGCATGGTGTCCCGGAACTTCCCCTTAAAGCGCAAAGGCCGCGGAGGCGCGGCACCAAACGGGAAGGAACACGCGGTCTTCAAGGCGCCGGAGCGAGTCCGTTTTGCGCGTGTTCCTCAAAAGAACCCGGACTCCGCCTTTTCCTCTTTCTCAAGAATGGAGATCAGCACCTGTTTCCCATCAGAGTTTCCAAGCCGGTAGAGAGCCTTTGCGGCTGCGAACATCACCTCGGGCACATCATCTTCCAGGGCCGGAAGCACTAGTTTGGCCAACTCGGGATCGGACATTTCACTGATGCTGGTGATGGCGGCCGCCCGGCAAAGGTAGTCGCGGTCCTTCACCAGGGACACCAAGACCGGGAAGGAGGCGTCGCGGCTGCTGTTCAGACTAAACGCGACTGCGACTTCGCGGCGTGGCTCGGGATCCTTATCGGAGGATCCCTGCGTAAGTACGTTTCGAGCCCAACCAGCGAGGAAATCATCATTGCCTTGGGAAGTCTGCGCGGAGCATATGACGGCCGCTGCAAGGAAGGAAGACAGAATCAGACCAGAGCGGTGAAGCATGGCAGTGTGTCCTTCTGGATCGATCTTACCATTCACCGCAGTCTCAGCTACCGCAAGTAGAACAGGCTTAGCCTGGGCAGGCTCAGCCGCTCGAGGGCGTCACGATCGAGAAACTGCTTCTCCAGCATCGAGATCTGCGGGGCGCTCATGCGGCGGCGATGCGGACGCAGTTGCGCCTCCAGTTCCCCTCGTGCCTGCTGCGCCTGCTCCTCGGTTTGCCGGGCTCGCGCGATGGCGATCATCTTGTCCTCCAGCCCGGTCAGCAGGGTTTCCAGCACTTCCAGGTCCTGATAGTGATGCTCGGCCCGATCGAGATAGGCGGCCAGCGATGCGGCCACTCCGGCGAGTTCCTCGATGCCCGAAGCCAGCAAGGCCGCGCGGCAGCCGGCCAGATGCGCTTGCAGTTCCTCCAAGGTGAAGGGAGCCTCGGCCGGAACGGAGGCTCGCGCCGGTACGCCCTCCTGCATCCGCTCCGCCTCCTCGATCACCGCCTGCGAGCAGTAGGCAAGCGAGTTCACCTCCCGGCCGCGCCGCTTCTGCGTCTTATACTTTTCAAAGGCCGCCACGACGCCGCGCAGCACCGCCTCCAACGGGATGCCGGCATTCTTCCAGCTCTCAATGAGCGCCCAATCGATGGGCGAGAGCAGGAACAGTCCGGTGCCGCGGGCGCGTTGAAACTGCTCCTCAACTTCAGTGAAGTAGTTAAAGTAGTTCAACTGCCAAGGCTCGCCGGTCAGCCCTTCTGGTTGCGTCTCCAAATGATCTCCAGGCCTTGCAAAGTCAGATTCTCATCCACACCCTTGAGATGCCGCGAGCCGGCCGTGATCAACGTCGCCTGTCCGCCGGTGGCCACTGTGCGCGTCTGGGGGCCCAGTTCGGCGATCAGCCGTTCCAGGATCCCGTCGATCATGCCGATGGCTCCATAGTAGAGTCCGCTTTGAATGCTCCCCACCGTGTTGGAGCCGATCAGTTTCTCTGGTTCACGGAAATCCACCTTGGGCAGGCGCGCGGTGCGGGAGAACAGCGCGTCAATCGAGATGCCGATGCCCGGGCAGATGATGCCGCCCAGGTATTCGGCCTGCGCCGACACAATGTCAAAGGTAATGGCCGTGCCCAGATCCACCACTACGCAAGGGCCGCCGTAGTGATCATGCGCGGCCACGGCGTTCACGATCCGGTCCGCGCCCACCTCGCGCGGATTGTCATAGCGTATGGTGATGCCGGTGAAGGTTTCGTGCGTCAGGAACATGGGCTCGCGCTGAAAGTAGTGGCGCGCCATGCTGGCCAGCGTCGGGTTCAACGGAGGAACCACGCTGGCGATGATCACGCCGTCCACCAGGGACAGATCAATCGAATCGAGCGCGAACAGATTGCGCAACAGCACGCCCCATTCGTCCTCGGTCTGCTCGTGAACCGTGCGCAGCCGCCAGCGGTTGGTGAGCCTGGTTCCCTCAAAGACTCCAATGGTGATGTTGGTGTTTCCGGCATCCAGCGCCAATAGCATTGTGTCGGTCTCCTTAGGCCGGGCGCACGCCGCCCGCCAATACCTTTACCAGCTTCCCATTATCCTGCCGGAGCAGCAGGAAGCCGCCGGCGTCAAGTCC
>ORMF010902832.1_pt1 | contig 29882 bp, 32 predicted proteins | sample 1779871 | NCBI WGS metagenome assembly ORMF01 (sample SAMEA104232316, study PRJEB22302) | groundwater metagenome | biome: forest; feature: aquifer; material: groundwater | place: USA | collected 2011-08-07 | depth 5.4 m | reverse complement strand
TAGGGTCATCACGTCCGGCAGGATGCCGCTGTGCTGGTGGGCCAACCATTTGCCGGTGCGGCCTATGCGGCATTGCACCTCGTCCAGCATCAGCAGCCAGTCGTGCTGGTCGCAGATCTGCCGCAGTTGTTCGAGATAATGGGCATCCAGGGTGCGGATGCCGCCTTCGCCCTGGATAGGCTCGACCAGCACCGCCACGACATCGTGGTTGTGTTCGGCGACCTGGCGGATGGCCGCGAGATCGTCATAAGGCACGCGCACGAAACCCTTGACCAGCGGCTCAAAACCGGCCTGCACCTTGCGGCTGCCGGTGGCGGACAGGGTGGCCAGGGTGCGGCCATGAAACGCCTTCTCCATCACGATGATGCTGGGGATTTCGATACCCTTGTGGTGGCCGAACATGCGTGCCAGCTTGATTGCCGCTTCATTGGCCTCGCAGCCGGAATTGCACAGGAACACCTCCTGCATGCTGGACAGTGCGCACAGCTTGTCGGCAAGCTGTTCCTGCTCGCGCACCTGATAGATGTTGGAGACATGGATCAGCTTGCCGATCTGCGCATTGAGCGCGGCAGTGAAACGCGGATGGGCATGCCCCAGCGTATTGACGGCGATGCCGGCGAGCGCATCGAGATAGCGCTTGCCGCTGCTGTCCCACAACCAGGCGCCTTCACCGTGCGTGAAGGCGACCGGCAGGCGGGCATATGTATTCATCAGGTGTGACATAAAATGAAAGACGGCGGCAGAGCCGCCGTGTCAGTCCAGAAGGTTGCGTATATTGAGCCAAACCACCCTTGCCACGCAAGGGAAAAGTATTCCAAAAACAAAAGCCGACAATTATGCCGGCTTGGTTGTTTAATGCAGCCGAAGCAGCAGTCTTATGCCATCGCCTTGATGGCGGCGGACAAACGGCTCTTGTGGCGCGATGCCTTGTTCTTGTGGATGATCTTCTTGTCGGCGATGGAGTCCACGATGCTGGTGGATTCGCTGAACACAACCTTTGCGGCAGCCTTGTCGCCCGCTTCGATGGCTTTCACCACCTTCTTGATTGCGGTGCGCAGTTCCGAGCGCAGGCCCGTGTTATGGCCGCGCTGTTTATCCGCTTGTCTTGCGCGCTTTCTGGCTTGTGCGCTGTTTGCCATGGCAACTCCTTGAAAATTTCAATTGCGATAAAGGGCGCGCATTATATGAAGGCTCGCCCGCTTTGGCAAATGTTTATTTTTTGCGCGGCATTCCGGGAATTATTTGGCCCATAAGAAACCAACGGCGAGTTGGTAGGCACACCTCTGCCGGGCAAGTGCCTACAAATAATGCGGCGAATCAAAGAAACGGATCAAATTGCGCCCGTCCTCTTTTGCTTGATACATCGCCATGTCTGCCAATTTGAGAATATCTTCCGCATTGGACTCGTGGTTGATGAACACCACAACACCGATACTCGACGTGCAATGATGTACGACAGTAATGGTTTCCGCTTCGCACTCATGCTGAATTGTCAGCACGTAGGGCTCGGCCAGAATGATACGGATTTTCTCAGCGATGATGCCGGCTTGCGCTGCGGACTCGGCTTTATCTGCATCCAGCTCGCTGAGCAATACCACAAACTCATCCCCGCCGAAACGCGCGACGGTGTCCATCTCACGCACGCAACCGGTAAGGCGGTGCGCCACTTCCCTCAGCAGCAAATCGCCCGCGCCATGCCCGTGTGTATCATTGAGCGGCTTGAAGTTATCCAGATCCAGAAACATCAGCGCACCATAACGGCCACTGCGTTTGCTGGCGGCCATTGTTTGAGCCAGTCTGTCCTCCAGCAGGTGGCGATTAGGGAGCTGCGTCAAGGCGTCATGGAAAGCCATATTGTGGATTGCCTCATCGAACTTGGCGATGCGTTTCTGCCATTCGGCGACGGCGCGATCAGTTCTGAGCACGGAGAGAAACAGCGCGGCGTATAGCAAAGCAAAGGCACAGAACACAATTGCAGTGATTCGAAGAATGTTAGCGCGGATGCGTTTAAAAACCGGTGTGGCATCCGCATAGACTTCGATGGCTCCTATGGGTTTTTCTGATTGAGTCAGGGGCATATATGTCAAGGCAACATAGACATCATGCATCTCGCCGGTTGCGGTGAGAAACGCATCACGGAATTCCACATGGTGCGTCACTTCGCCACGCAGCGCTTTTGCCAGCATATCTGGATGTGGGCTGGTTCCGCCGATTTCGCTCTGGGCAGATGAGTAAATGGTTGCTCCCGACAGGTTATATATTTTCAGCTTGAAAATATCGTGCTCCTGAGCCAGTTCCAGCGCGGCATTGAATAAACCGATATTCGGGTTCGACTGCAGGGCTTGGGTATCTAGCCCGCTGCTGGTGGTGACGAGGGTGTTGATCTGGTAACCCAGCAAGTGCAAGAGATGAATCGCAGCTTTTTCGTTTTCCTGAGTGGTGATTTTTTGGTGCTCGGCAAGTTGATCCTGCCGGTACAGAAATATCAGGATGGCGGCGGTGATAAGCATAGCCACCAGGCTGGTGATTGAGAGCCGGCGCAGCAGAGGAAATTTGTTCGCTGCGAGAAGGCTACTTGTATCAGCCCTTTGGTTGTTGTCATGCACAGTCATGTTGTTCACCGCTGTCTACAAGAGATACACCATACTCCCAATATGTTGGAATTCATATATGCCGAAATGCCTATATGCATGCAGGTTTCCACACTGTAACCATCTGTCGCGGGCGCGTGGATAGCGGGGTGTTTTCCCGCCGTGTCGGGCAGTAATGGTATGATGGCGCTCGCGTAAACAGCCAGGCAACAAAGAATATAAAGGAGGTGAAACATGCTGTCCGATGCCGCCGAATTTGTCATTAAAGGGATAACCGTGGAAGGAGACGTCTTCCAGCCAGCGGATTGGGCGGAGCGCCTGTGTGATTCGTTAGCCAGGACAGGAGCCGATGGGCGCAAGGCTTATGCTTCGTATGTTCGCCCGGTGGTGGCTGATGGCATAAAGTCCGTAGTGGTGCGAGTTGCATTGCAGAAAGCCGATCCCGTGGTGTTCGACATGATCAAGCGTTATATCACCGAGAATCGCCTCATGGTTCGCTCCGGGCGCGGCAGCAGGGACGCCGAAGCCACCGGGCCGCATCCGTCCATCAGCAGGGAGCGCCGCGATCCGAGCCGCAACAACTGGTAATTCCAATCCCATTTCATCGGTGAAACTGTGTTGGCTTCCTCGCTCACTCCTAGCCGTGCTGTTTGCACTGTCTGCGTCGTTCGTTCGTCGCCGCCTTGTTTGACCTTCGAAATGGGATTGGAATAATTTTATGCGCGCATTTCGAACGGGCAAGGCATGAATCTGCTTAAGGTCCTCGCCACCATCAGCAGCCTGACGCTGGCATCGCGCATCCTCGCCTTTGTGCGCGATGTGCTGATTGCGCGCATCTTCGGCGCGGGCATGGCGACCGACGCTTTCTTTGTCGCCTTCAAGCTGCCCAACCTGTTGCGCCGCCTGTTTGCGGAGGGCGCATTTTCGCAGGCGTTCGTGCCGATTTTCGGCGAATACAAAAACCGCCGCGGCCATGACGAAACCAGGCGGCTGGTGGATCATGTCACCACCTTGCTGGCGATCATCCTGTTCGTCGTCACGCTCATCGGCATCGTCGCCGCGCCGGTCCTGGTTTACATCAGCGCGCCGGGTTTCGTGAAAGACCCGGGCAAGTTCGCGCTCACGGTACAACTGCTGCGCATCACTTCCCCTTACATCTTTTTCATCTCGCTGGTCGCGGTGGCGGCGGGCATACTCAATACCTACAACAAATTCTGGGTGCCTGCATTTGCGCCCATCCTGCTCAACCTGTGTTTCATCGGCGCAGCGCTGTGGCTGGCCCCGTATTTTGACCCGCCGATCATGGCGCTGGCATGGGCGGTGTTCCTGGCCGGCTTCGTGCAGCTCGCGTTTCAAATCCCATTCCTGAAAAAGATCGGCATGTTGCCGGCATGGAGCCTCAACCTGAAAGATGCCGGGGTGTGGCGTATCATCAGGCAGATGGGCCCGGCGGTATTCGGCGTTTCCATCGGCCAGATCAGCCTCATCATCAACACCATCTTTGCCTCGTTCCTGGTGGCGGGCAGCGTATCGTGGCTGTATTACGCGGATCGGCTGATGGAATTTCCCACCGGCATCCTGGGCGTGGCCATCGGCACGATTTTGCTGCCGTCGCTTTCCAAGTGCCATGCCGATAACGACACTGCGGAATATTCCAGGCTTCTGGATTGGGGCTTGCGCCTGACAATCATCTTGACGCTGCCCGCCGCGCTGGCCCTGGGCATGATCGGCGTTCCCCTGCTGGCAACCTTCTTTCAGCATGGCGCGTTTGCCGCGCACGATGTGCTGATGACGCGCCAGGCGCTGGCTGGCTACAGCGTGGGGCTGATCGGGCTGATTCTGGTGAAAATTCTCGCGCCGGGTTTCTACGCGCGGCAGAACATCCGAACCCCGGTGAAGATCGGCGTCATCACGCTGCTGGCCACGCAGGCGATGAATGCATTGTTCATCGGCTGGATACAACACGCCGGACTGGCCCTGTCCATCGGCCTCGGCGCATGCCAGAATTCCGCGATCCTGTTTCATTACCTGCGCAAACACGGCATCTATCATCCCGAGCCGGGTTGGGCGAAATTTTTCGCCAAAGTGGGCATCGCCGTGTTGGCCTTGGCAATTGCGTTGTGGTTCGGCATGGGCACGGAGCAGAGCTGGCTGACCAGTTCAGGCTGGCCGCGCATCCTGCGCTTGTCCGCGCTAGTTGCCGGGGGGGTGGTGGTTTACTTTGCCATGCTGGCCGCGCTGGGATTCAGGCCTAAGGACTTTTCCAAGCAGGCGGTTCACTAACGCCCTGCTATTGTTGCATCGAAAAACCAGTCATTCCCGTGGGTGCGGAATCCGGTTTTATCCAGCACCCATTCTTGCGCCTTGTCAGACAAACACCGACAGCAAACTTCTTCCCTCCCTACACCAAAATCAGACAAACACCGATACTTCATCCGTGTGCAATAGAGCATTCTTTGCAAGGTTTCAGGGGAGTCAGTTCAGAATCGTTTTCTATATTTGAAAGGGAATTTCATGGGCCAGAGTTATAGCTCGTCAGAGGAACTCGATCATGTGTTGGCGGAAATGAAATTTCATCAGCGCCGGGATGTGCTGCTGCGCATTGATGAAATATTGACTGCTCTGGATAAGGCAAGTCCAGCCGTGGATCAATGGAAAGCGGCGCGCAAGCACATTCAACTTATTGAGGTAAACGACCTCGCTGCAATGGCGGGCGCTCAAACCGGTGCAGCGTATGGGGAATTGGCGCGAAGTTAGATTTGAACTGTTATTGCACATGCAGAGCGGCAGTAATTTTCACAGTAGAACGGGTTGGCGGCTTCTTGCGTAGATCCTACATCCAGTTGCCTGAGTTGACCGCGGCTACAATTAACCAGGAGAACCATAATGAAACTCGAAGCAATACGCAGCATCGCCAAATCGCACAAGATCAACCCCGGAAAACTTTCAAAAACCGAGCTGATTAAATTCATCCAAACCGATGAGGGTAACTTTGACTGCTTTGCTACCGCCTATAGCGGCGTATGCGATCAGATGAATTGTCTTTGGCGTGAGGACTGTTTTGCCGCCGCTCAATCAAACTAAAGGAGAACTGTCATGAACCTGGTTAAATGGGATCCATTCAGGGAACTGGAAGATGTTTCCAAACGTTTGAATCGTATTTTTGGGCAACCCCCGGCCCGTACCGAATCGGGCAGTGAAATGCTGGCCATGCCGGACTGGGCGCCTTCTGTCGACATCAGCGAGACGGATGCAGCCTATCTGGTCAAGGCCGAAATTCCCGGGGTGAAGAAAGAGGATGTCAAGGTAACCATTCAGGATGGCATGCTCACCATTCAGGGCGAACGCAAGCAGGAGAAAGAAGAGAAGGGCAAGAAGTTTCACCGCATCGAGCGTTGCTATGGCAGCTTCATGCGCAGCTTCCGCGTGCCCGATGGCGCCGATGAAGGCAAGGTTAAGGCCGAGTTTAAGGATGGCATGCTCAACGTTACTCTGTCAAAGTCCGAGAAGGCCAAGCCCAAGCAGATCAATGTTTCAGTGTCGTAAAGAACCCGCAGTTTTTCCACTTTTTTATCAGCAAGGAGATAGTCACATGGCAACCGGTACAGTTAAATGGTTTAACGATGCAAAGGGTTTTGGTTTTGTCACTCCCGATGATGGCAGTGATGATTTGTTCGCGCACTTTTCCGCAATCAACATGGGCGGGAGTGGCTTCAAGACCCTCAAACAGGGCCAAAAGATCAGTTTTGAGGTAATCCAAGGCGCCAAGGGCAAGCAAGCCTCCAATATTCAACCCATTTAACCGGCCTTATTCGACATGCTAAGCATCACCGTTATTCACCGCACCAAGGAGAAATATCATGAACAACATCACCCGGTTTAATCCATTCAGCAGCGAGCTCACGCGTTTCGATCCATTTTGGGACGTTGACGATATGTTTAGCAGATTCATGATGCGCCCACTCGTGCGCGAAGGAATGGAGATCGAGCCACAGATCAAAATGGATGTAAAAGAGGCGGATGGGAAGTATCTGGTCAACGCGGAAATTCCCGGCGTGAACAAGGATGACATTCACGTGACAGTCGACGGCAACCGGGTTTCCATCAGCGCCGAAGTCAGGCAGGAAAAGGAAGCAAAGGAAGGCGAGCGGTTGATCCGCTGCGAGCGCAGCTACGGCATGGCATCACGCAGTTTCACCCTTGCCGACGAAGTTGACCAAAGCCAGGTCCAGGCCAAATACAACAACGGTGTGCTCGAGCTTACATTGCCCAAGAAGCCCGGATCTTTGCGCAAGGAAATCCCTGTTTCTTAAAATGATGCGCCGCTGGTTACGCATCCGGTTCAATGGCCTGTCCAGCAACTTGAAAGGAGCTTTACCATGAAAAAAATTTGCCTTGAAATGCCTGTAGTCACGAAATGCATGGCAAGCGAGTGTGTCTATAACCTCAACAGCAATTGCCACGCCCGCGCCATTACTATCGGCGACTCCCTCCAGCCCGGCTGTGACACCTTCATGGCGGGATCACGCCACGCTAAGTCGGTTAGCCAGATTGCAGGTATTGGCGCCTGCAAGACCGCCGGCTGCAAGTTTAACAAAGACCTCGAATGCATGGCGGATAGCATTCAGGTCGGAATGGTCAAAAATAAAGCTAACTGCATGACCTTCGACTTGTGCTGAATACCCCGCGAAAAGCATGTATGGTGGCATCACCTGCCCACCATCCGAGCCTGCGTGGGTATTGTGTTATCCTGCCGGTGAACGATTCGGCGGCATCAGAACGACGGTTCAACGATATTGAATAGGTTGATGTGCCAATCAACCCCGTGCAGAGTCGTTAAAAAACCATTACAGAAACGGAGGGTGCGATGACTGCATTTTTCGGAATTGAGGAACACAATGCGCAAGGTTTCCTGGACAAGAGCATTGTATGCTACCCAAAATTGCCGGATGGTAAACCGGACTTGCACAGTATTGTTTCTGCCATCAAGAACGAAGATATTGTTTTCATCAAACACTGCACGCCACAATCCAGCCTGCATCTCAAAGCCGTAGGTATTGTACTGTCCGATTATCCAACTGAAAGCAATCTGGGTATTTGCCTGCCTGTCGAATGGGTGTGGCAGGGCGAGAAAGTTCTGGAAGATTTTGACGAAGTGCTGTCATTATGCGGCAACGCACTATACGAAGAGCATGACATTATGGTGCAAAGGGAAATCACCAATTTGCTGCCGGAGAAATACCAATTGCCGCAAGAGTGGTAAAACAGAAATGCCAAGGCGCCATGATTTTTACCGTTAATCTTCAGGCGGAATAAACACTGCGCGATTGAATGCTGGCTTCTTCATACCTGCCGGGCAGCCGCACAAGCCGCTTGAGACATGATGATGATCTTATGAACATAGGTGATTCAATGCGCTCCATGACCCACTCAATATGTTGCCAGCCATATGAAACCCAGCGTAAATCACACGGATAACCGGAAACGAAATATGGGCCAGTTCCTGTGGCCTCTGGTAATTTTATTGCTCGGCCTGGCGCTGACGAGTGCCGCCTGGCGCTACGCCATTGCAGCGGGCGCAGAGAGATCCCGCGCGGAGTTCAATCTCCATGCCCGGGACGCTACGCGCAATGTCCAGAATCGCATGGAGGTCTATTTCGGGGTGCTGCGCAGCGCCGGCGCTTTCTTTGCCGGATCGAATGAGGTTACCCGCACCGAATGGAATACCTTTGTTGATTTTATCAGGCCAAGGGAAAACTACCCCGGCATCGAGGGCATGGGTGTCATTCGCCGCATCACTGAGGGCCAAAAGAGCAAATTCGAGAACACCGTCAGGCGAGAGATCGGCAATAGCCACACCGGTTACGCCATCCGCCCGCCGGGTGCGCGCGAGAACTATTTCCCGGTAATGTACTTCTGGCCGCCGCTGGCTCATGTTGACCCGCTGGGGCTGGATCACGGCGCCTATCCGGAAGGGCTCAAGATGCTGGAGAGTGCGCGGGATTCAGGCATGGTGACTGTTTCCAACGGGCTGCCTTATGCCAAGGGCAGTGATCGCAAATCCCCGTTCATGATCATCTACCCGATTTACCGCAACGGCCTTCCCCGCTCAACGGTTGACGAGCGGCGGAAAGATCTCTGGGGATTTGTCTATGCAAGGGTGAACACGAATGAGTTGTTTCGTGATGCGATCGGCCCCAGCGTTACCGGGGAAATTTATCTCGAGATATTTGAGGGAGGGAGCCTGGGCCAGGAGCAGCCGGCCCTGGACAAGGCGCTTTTAATTTTCGATGCCGACACAAGCGCTATTCCGCACGCGCTGGATGCATCCTATAAGCCGCGCCATCGGGCTACGCAGCGAATCGGCGTGGACGGGACTACCTGGCTGTTTTACACGGCAAGCAAGCCTGGTGGAGTATTTGAGCGGCGCGACGATGTGCCGTTGCTAACCCTGCTTGTCGGCAGCCTTTTGAGCATAGGCGCAAGCCATTCTTTTTTCGTACGCGACCGCCAGAAGCGGCTGACCCACCACCATGCCTATCATGACAGTTTGACCAACTTGCCAAATCGCATGTTGCTCCAGGACCGTTTCCAGCAGGCGCTTGCCAATGCGCAACGGCATGGGGCAAAAATAGCCATGCTGTTCCTTGACCTCGACAATTTCAAGCCCGTAAATGACCTCCGGGGACACGCGGCGGGAGATAAGGTGCTCAAGGCGGTGGCGGCCTGTCTCGCGTCCTGCTTGCGGGAGGGCGATACGCTTTCGCGCATTGGCGGGGACGAGTTTGTCATTCTTCTGTTGAATATAACCCGGGAAGAAGAAGCCTCTGCCGTTGCGCAGAAAATCATAGATACCATCTCCCGGCTGGTTCCCATTGCGGGAGAGGATGTTCACCTGGGCGGCAGCGTCGGCATCTCCATGTTCCCGCAGAATGGGGCAAGCTTTGAGGAGCTATTGAAGAATGCCGATGCCGCCATGTACCTGGCGAAAGAAGCCGGCCGCAATGGCTTCCAGTTTTGTGTCGGCTAAGGAACATGTAACCAACAAAAAAAGGGTACATCATGCCTATCAGTGAAATGTGCAACCGCGAAGTCATAGTCGTGCAGCGCGACAGCACCATCCTGGAAGCGGCCATGCTCATGCGCCAGCATCACGTCGGCGATGTGGTTGTCGTCGAGGATCGCGGCGGTGTGCGGGTTCCGGTTGGCGTCGTCACCGACCGCGACCTCGTGGTGGAAATCATGGCTCCGGAACTCAACCAGACGGTCATCACAGTGGGCGATATCATGGCGCCCGATCTTGTCACAGTGAAGGATAATACCGGCGTGTTCGAGGCAATCCAGTATATGTGCGCCAAGGGGGTGAGGCGCTTGCCGGTGGTGAATAGCGGCGGCGGGCTGGTTGGCATTCTTACCCTGGATGACCTGCTGGAACTTCTGGCGGAAGAATTGCTGGCTCTCGCCAAGCTGGTGAGGCACGAGCAGAAAAAAGAAACCATTAGCCGCCGTTAATCCGGCTCGAATTTTAAGGAGAAACTCATGCAGATCCCGTTGCAAATTACCATCCGTGATGTCGGCCCTTCAGAGACGCTGGAAACGCACATTCGTGACAAGGCGAAAAAACTCGACGAGTTCTTCGATCACATCATGTCCTGCCGGGTAGTAGTCGAGGTGCCGCACAAGCACCATCATCAGGGCAAGCAGTTCAATGTGCGCATCGACATCAGTGTGCCGGGCAGCGAGATCGTGGTTAACCGAGACCACGCCGAAGATGTGTATGTGGCCTTGCGCGATGCCTTCGATGCCGCCAAACGCCAGCTTGAGGACTATGCCCGCAAACTTCATGGCAACGTCAAGGTGCACAAACAAAAGCGCACGAACGAAAGTGGTGACGGGGATGCCGGGTAATGAAGCATAATCATGCTGGATTCGTTGAAACAGGCAGGAAAAAATATCGGGCGTGAGCTTGGCCGCACATGGGAGAACCTGTCTGAAGGCTGGCGCGAGCTACAAAATGGTGTATTGAGCATCCGCCTGCCGAAGGTGGCTGGCGAAAACGGCAAAACTATTCCAGTGTCCTGACGGGCATGTCACAAGATGCCGTTCACAGTCATGAAACTTGCCATGCCCGTTTCCCTCTCTCCTAACTCTGATGGAGCAACCAGCCATTCGACTAAGCTCGCAAGCGTGCAAGTCGCTGGTTATCTACCGCGGTACCCGCAAGAGGTACGCCGTGGTTGTAAGGGGCTTAAGCCCCAACAACACACGCAGGCGGGAGAGAGGGACGCAGTCTCGCTACGCGAGTTTCACGTTGAACCATGAAAACCAGATCACGGCGCATTCACTGGGTATGGGCTGCCATTCTGGCGATTGTGCTCATCTGTATCTCTGTTGTAGCGGCCAACACCGGCTTGCTAACCGATGAAAAGGAGAAAATCGTCATGCCCATGACCATTACGTCGCCATCATTTATGCATGACCGCGTAATCCCCGCGCGCCATACCTGCGATGGCGTGAATACTTCCCCTTCGCTTACCTGGACTGGCGTGCCGGCTGGCGCGAAAAGCCTGGCCCTGGTCGTCGATGACCCGGATGCGCCAGATCCGGCGGCACCCAAAATGACCTGGATTCACTGGGTGCTATACAACATCCCCTTCAATGCGAGCGGTTTGAAGGAGGGCATTGCAGTAAAAGATCTTCCGGCCGGAACACTGCAGGGAATTAACGACTGGAACCGCACAGGCTACGGCGGCCCCTGTCCGCCGGTTGGCAAACATCGCTATTTTTTCAAACTTTATGCACTGGATATCATGCTGCCCGACCTGAAACACCCCGCCAAGGCAGACCTGGAAAGGGCCATGCAAGGCCATGTGCTTGCGCAATCCGAGCTGATTGGGTTGTACCAGCGGCAATGATTGCGCCAACGGCATTGCTATACCCTATAGGCATAAAAAACGCCGCCAATAATTCCCTCCCCTTGCAGGTGGAAGAATCTTTTGCATAAGCTCTGTCGGAAGTGAAATACGACACCATTTGATGGCCGGCCCAATAACAAAATCATGAAGCGCCATTTCGCATTGGTCACACTCATTGTCTTCTGTTACGCACTGCCGTCACAGGGCGGGGAGTTCGATGCGGGGCGCCGCAAAATGATGGAGGAAGTGTTGGCCGATGCTGCCGTTACGTCCTCATACAGCGGCAGTTCCGCGCTCAGCCCCGGTGTCATCGCGGCAATGGGGGAAGTGGAGCGGCATCGTTTCGTGCCTGCCGGGCTGGCCGCGCTTGCCTATCTCAACCGCCCCCTTCCGATCGGCTATGGACAGACGATTTCGCAGCCTTTTATCGTGGCGCTGATGACCGATCTGGCGAGGGTCAAGGCTGGCGACAGGGTGCTAGAAATCGGCACCGGTTCCGGCTATCAGGCGGCGGTTCTGGCGAAAATGGGCTGCTCGGTTTACAGCATCGAAATCATCGAGCCGCTGGGAAAACAGGCGCGCGGCCTGCTGCAAACTCTCGGTTACCGCAACGCGGAAACAAGGGTGGGCGATGGCTACTATGGCTGGCCGGAAGCGGCGCCGTTCGACGCCATCATGGTGACGTCCGCCGCAAGCCACGTGCCGCCTCCTTTGGTCAGGCAGCTTAAGCCGGGCGGCCGCATGGTGATCCCGCTCGGCATGCAATTTCTGACCCAGTATCTGATGCTGGTGGAAAAACAGATGGACGGCTCGGTGACCAGCCGCCAGATATTGCCGGTGGCTTTCGTTCCGCTTACCGGCGGGCATTATTGATCCGGCACGAATAAAGTATCACGTTCGCCCTGAGGTATCGAAGGGTGAACGTTGCAAAACAAGGGGCTTCGATACCTCAGCCCGAACGGAAATGGAAAGAATATTTGTGCCGGATCAATAGTCATGCCCCGTCTGCCATTCATCGCCATCGGCCTGCTCTCCGCCTGCGTGCTGGCCTACGAGGTGCTGCTGACGCGTTTGTTCAGCATCGTGCTGTGGCATCACTTCGCCTACATGATCATCAGCGCGGCAATGCTGGGCTATGGGGCGAGCGGCACGCTGCTGACTCTGCTGAAGGAAAAAATCGCCCCGCACCTCAGCGCGGTGTACGTGATGGCCGCAGCGGCATTGGCTGTCCTGATGCCCGCGGCATTCCTGCTGGCGCAACAAATTCCCTTCAATCCGCTCGAACTGCTGTGGGACAAGACCCAGCCGGTCAAATTGCTCGCCGTTTATCTGTTGATGATGCTGCCGTTCTTTTGCGGAGGGCTGGGCATCGGCCTCGTTTTCTCGCACTTCGGCAAACAGGCGTCGCACATCTATGCCTTCGACATCCTCGGTGCGGGGGTGGGCAGCCTGGGCGTCATCGGCGTGCTGTTCCTCGTGCCGCCTCAGCAAGTGCTGCCCGTCCTCACGGCATTGGCGCTGCTGGCCGCCGCCATCGCCGTCGCCGAACTGAAGGTGCGGCCGAAATGGCTGATGGGATTATTCATCGGGCTAGCCGTGCTGGCGGCCGTGGCGCTGCCCGGCATACAGGTGCATCCATCCGATTACAAGGATTTGAGCCAGGCACTGAACATCGCCGGGGCGCGGGTAGTTGAGGGACGCAACAGCCCGTTGGGTCAGATCACGGTGGTGGAGAACACCCGCGTGCCGTTGCGCCATGCGCCGGGAATGAGCCTCAACGCGACGCGCGAACCGCCGCCGCAGCTGGGCGTGTTTGTTGACGGCGACGGACCTTCTGCGCTGACAAAATTCGATGGCAACCTCGAACCCCTGGCTTATATCGACCAGCTCACCTCGGCGCTGCCCTATTACTTACTCGAACAGCCGCGCGTGCTGGTGCTGGGCGCCGGCCCCGGCAGCGATGTGTTGCAGGCACTGTACCACCGCAGCGCCGCGGTCGATGCGGTGGAGCTGGATCGCAACGTCACCGGTCTGGTGCGGCAGCGTTTCCGCGACTATGCGGGCAATCTTTACGGGCAGCCCGGCGTGCATGTGTACGAAGCCGAGGCGCGCGGCTTCGTCAACACCAGCGATGCGCGCTACGACCTGATCCAGGTGGCGCTGCTGGATTCATTCGGCACTGCCTCAGCCGGGCTGTACGGCCTGAGCGAAAACTATCTGTACACGGTCGAAGCGCTCCAGGCCTATCTGAGCCGCCTCACGCCGGGCGGCATGCTGGCAGTCACCCGTTGGCTCACGCTGCCGCCGCGCGATGTGCTGAAACTTTTCGCCACGGCAGTATCCGCGTTGGAGCGGAGCGGTGTGAGCAAGCCCGCCGCGCGGCTGGCGATGATACGGGGCTGGAAAACCGCCACGCTGCTGGTGAAGAACAGCGATTTCACCGTGCAGGAAATCGCGGCAATCAGGGAATTCTGCCGCACCCGCTCCTTCGACCTGGCCTGGTACCCCGGCATGCGCACTGATGAGGCAAACCGTTACAACATTCTGTCTCAGCCCTATTTTTTCGAGGGAGCCGCTGCGCTGCTGAGTCCGCAGCGGCAGGATTTCATCGACCAGTACAAATTTTATATCGAGCCTGCGACCGATGACCGGCCGCATTTTTTCCGCTTCTTCAAATGGAATGCCGCCGCGGAAATATTCTCCCTGCGCGAACAGGGCGGCATGTCGCTGTTTGACTGGAGCTACCCGCTGCTGGTCGCGACGCTGCTGCAGGCGGTTGCGGCAAGCGTCGTGCTGATCCTCGCGCCGCTGGCGCTGTCGCGTTGCCGGCGCACCTTGCCCGGCGCGCCGGTGGCGCTGTATTTTCTCGCGATCGGCTTTGCCTTCATGTTCATGGAAATCGCTTTCATCCAGAAATTCGTGCTGTTCCTGTCACACCCGCTGTACGCTGTGGCAGTGGTGTTGTGCGCCTTCCTGGTGTTCGCCTCAGCGGGAAGCTGGATTGCCGGGCGCTGGCAGGCGGCGAACAAAGTCACCCTTGCGGTAATGGCGATAGGTGCCCTGGCGCTGTTCTATTTAGCCACCCTGCATGACCTGTTCCAGGCGTTGATCCATCTGCCCGATGCGGCAAAAATAATCATCTCCGTCGCGCTGATCGCGCCGCTGGCGATGTGCATGGGCGTGCCATTCCCCACCGGCATGATGCGGCTGGCGAACAAGGCCGAGGAAACCATTCCCTGGGCGTGGGCGATCAACGGCTTTGCCTCGGTGGTGGGGGCAGTCCTCGCCACGCTGCTGGCGATTCATCTGGGTTTTGCTGCGGTGATTCTGCTGGCGGTTCTGAGCTACGCTGTGGCCTGTGCTGCGTTGAGGAGGTTTGCTTGATGAATTAAAGGGGGCAGTTCAGTATGCCCCTGTTTTAGTATCTATACTTTCGGCGCTGTGGAAGGGCTTCTAAAAATCCAAAGCTCTAAGCGCGAATGAAAAATTCCGGCGGCATACTATGACGACCAAACACATAATCTTTGTTCCGGGGAAAAACCCCAAGCCTGAACAGGCGCAGCACCGCGAATTGCTCTGGCGCGCACTGGTTGAAGGCGTTCGCCGCGCCGATCGCGAAACGGCCAACACACTGCAAGCCGGCTATGCGCAATTCCACCTTGTCAGTTGGAACCACCTTTACTACCATCAGTACAAGGACATCACCATGGATATTCCATGGATCGACGCCCTCCTCAACAAACACGGGCCCACCGAACAGGACATCAAGGAGGCCAATTCATGGAATATCTGGTTGCAGCGCCTCATGTTGACGCTGGGGGATCATCTTCCATTTCTGATACGACTGCTGCCCGAAGAAGTGCGAAGCACCGCCAAGGAGATCAGCCGTTACTTCGAAAACACAGATCATATTGCCAGCGAAATTCGCGGGTTATTGACGCAGACGCTGCGCCCCATGCTTGAGAGGCAAGAGGATGTACTGCTGATCGGACACAGTCTCGGTTCCGTCATTGCCTACGATACCTTGTGGGAACTTTCCCGCCAGGAAGGGGTGAAAGGCAAAGTGGATTTTTTGACTCTCGGCAGCCCGCTGGGAATGCGCTACATACAACGGCGTTTACTGGGAATGGCCGGAAACGGGGTGAAAAGCTATCCCGACCGGATCCGACGCTGGATAAATCTGTCAGCCGAGGGCGACGTCACGGCGCTCGATCACAATTTCAACAAGAGTTTTCACGCCGTGCTGCAACAGGGATTGGTCGAGTCCATTGAAGATCATTGCCATGGCATCTACAACTTCTTTCGCAGCGACGAAGGCCTGAATTGCCATCGTTCCTATGGCTACCTGGTCAATCCTGCTGTGGGGAGCATCATTGCAGACTGGTGGAAGCGCCGCTGATGCCGTGCCGATGAAACGCGTTTTCACCGTGAATTAAAGCGACAACTTGTCAGGCAAATACTGATAGCAAAATCTCCCCATCCCCTACGCCAAAATCAGGCAAACACCGATGCGTAATCTGCGCTCAAAGTAATAGCATTGTTAAATGGCGGTAGCCATGCAATTTATTTAAAAGAGCCAAGCCGTTGAAAACGGAATTATTGGTTTCGAACACAAAATATGGCATGGTATTATTACCAAGCTATCTGTCCAGAAAAGCAAACTTCTCTCACGCCACAGGAGTCATCCGAAATCAATCTCTTCAGGAGGTTCATGATCATGGGAAAGATATCACGTACCTTTATTTTGGCTGTGCTGTCACTGTATTTCTGCAATGGCCTTATTTCTAGCGCATATGGGCATACTCTTGTCTTCGGCCCGGAAATATTTTCCAGAGAGAGTGGCCCATCTCAACAGGTGGTTAAGCATTTTTCCGTTCATGATATCAATCAGAAGTCTTTTGTTTCGGTGCAAAGCGGAAGTGACAGTGAAAAAGGAGTGGCCAAGGGCACAATATATATAAACGGGAAGCTCGTCTTCTCGCCTGAGGAGATTGGCAAACCATTCAAGATGCTTACGAAACCCGTAAAACTCCAAAAGCAAAATGATATTTCGGTTGAGATGACCGGTGAATCTGATTCACCGATTATCGTAACCATAATGAGCCTGAAACCGCAGAGAGTAACCGCCAAAATATCTCACCTTGGTGGGAGGGTGAATCTTGAGGAATATGCATTGGTCACATTTCCTGCCAAAGCTTTTGACGTCACTCAGGAGGTGAGTATGTCCGTCAATGCTTCTCCTTCAACCCAGGATGTTTTTGAGGCCTCTGCCACAGGGCCTCGTTTGCCGTATGAGGTCAGGATAAATACAGGGCACCAGGCGCCAGCAACAAGTATTTCGGTCGCTGTAAAGTATCCGGACTCCTTTTTCTCATCAGATTATCAGATGCATATATGTGCCAGGATGTATGACAATCCAGAAACCCCGGACGTGCATGACAGATTCTGCATCATTGATTCTGGAGTGGGCCATACAGGCGCCATCATTACATCGCTGCCGAAGCAGGTTTTTTCGGACCATTACGGCAAAAACGGGACGTATGAAGCGATAATTACCGTTGTGCTGATTAAGTGAGTTATAGAAATCAAAGGGGGCCAGATCAAGCCGACCCCTTTAAATCCGTGCACGCAACTGTCCGCACGCCCCTTCGATCTCCTGTCCTGCCGAATCGCGTAACCGGGCTAGGATGCCTTTCTGATGCAGGGTACCCACCATATACGCAGTTCGTTCGGATGAGGGGCGGCGATAGTCGAGCCCGGCGACTTCGTTGTAGGGGATGAAGTTCATGATGGCGTATTTCCCGGTGAGGAGCTGGGCTATCCGCTCCAGCTCGGCGTCGCTGTCGTTGACGCCCTCGATCAACGCCCATTGATATTGAACCGGATAGCCGGTGGCGCGCGCATACGCTTCTGCGCGTCCCACCAGCTCTTCGACAGCGATCTGCGGTGCACGAGGAAGCAACCGGGCGCGTAGTGCTGCATCAGTGGTGTGCAGTGAAATGGCGAGCGCCGGTTTGACCGTTTCGGTATTCATCCTTGCACGAGTAAAGTCTGAATCCGTTCGTGTTGAGCCTGTCGAAACTTGGGCGGATTCAGGGCCTTCGACAGGCTCAGGCCGAACGGTGTTGGGCAAATTAGCCATCAGCCGCTCAAACACCCGCAAATCACCCACCGTGGAAAGCACCAGATTCTTGTGGCCGATGTTGCCTTGTGTGCCAAGCACCTGAATCGCTTCGAGCACGTTGTCGAGATTGTGAGCCGGTTCGCCCATGCCCATGAACACCACCTTGCTCACCGCGCGGCGTTTGCGCGCGAGCACCACCTGGGCGACGATCTCGGCACTGCCGAGCTGGCGCAGCAAGCCGTCGCGGCCACTCATGCAGAACACACACCCCACGGCACAACCTACCTGTGTCGAAACGCACAGACCGCCACGCGGCAGCAGCACGCTCTCCACCATCTGGCCGTCGGCCAGCTCGACCAACAGCCGTGCGACGCCCTCGCTATCGGAAAATCCACGTAGCGCTACGTTTGCCCACTCTCCCGCAAGATTTATAGATGGCCTTTCTCGTTCGCCTGGCTCCGCCCCCCTCGCTTCGCTCTCCCCGCTCGCGGGATAACCAGCGGCTTGCCCATCGTTTTTTGATGTGCTAGCCGAATGGCCAGTAGTTTCATCAGAGGATTGAGGTGAGGGGCGGCGGGGGAAGGTTGGGGTGGGAGAACGGTCATGGCTTCCATGATTATTGGTGGTATCCATCCCATGACCGTTGGCGGGATGCTCACTGCGCAGCCGCACCAGCCCATTCAACTCCGCCTCGATGGCGGGCAACTCATTGCGCAGCGCAAGCGGAAAGAAAGTTTCTGCGGGGCTGTGCTTTCTATCGTACGAGCAGACCTGGCTCCAGCCGCGCAGCAGACGATCTTCGTGACACGGCTTGGCGCCGAGATCACGCAGGCGTTGGCGAAGTTGTGCGATACGCAACGGGGAGTGAGAAGCGTGAATCAAAGTGGGTTTGAAAATAATTGCGGAGAAGCTGTTCGGATTTTAACCCAAGCTAGCCCAGTGTATGGCGCAGTTTCCAGGAGAAAATGTATTAATTGGGCAGAGCAGGGTCGCAATGAAACCGTGGTGTCTTCCCAATTATTCACTGCTTTCGGTTACCATAACTTACTGGATTTCAGATTCATTTTCCATATCGGATAAAACATTGAACTTGGCGCCTTCTATCCTGTCCGATTTCGGACGCTTGAAAATAAAATGTGCTATGCACCTACCTTCCTTCCGGATATACAAATGAAAGATAAGTTACTTTGGATATTGCTGGCGCTTACTTTAGCTGCGCTCAATACAACGCAGGCTGCCGCGCAGCTTATGCCGCTGAAACAACAGCCTCGAGCAGCCCTTTTATCCGCCAAGATCATAAACCGGCATCATTACAGACAGGTAACGCTTGACGATAGTTTATCTTCGCAAATATTCGACAACTATCTGAAGATGCTGGATAGCGAAAAGGTATTTCTCTTGCAGGCTGACCTTGATCATTTCGCCGATGCGCGCACCAAGCTTGATGATGCGATTCTCGACGAGGACTTGAGCATCCCTTTCGCCATATTTAATCTTTATCAGCAGCGAATGACTGAACGCTTTAGCTATGCTCGCTCCCTGCTAGCCAATGGTTTTGATTTCATGAAAAAGGAAAGCTATCAATTCACCCGCAAGAATGCGCCATGGCCAAAATCTGAAGTCGAGTTGAATGACTTGTGGCGCAAGCGTGTTAAAAACGACTGGCTGCGTCTCAAACTGGCCGGCAAGGATAATCAAAGCATCGTCGAAACACTGGGGAAACGCTATGACAGTTCCCTGAACAGCCTGTCCAAGATTAAAAGTGAAGACGCATTTCAAACTTTTATGAACGCCTATGCGACGGCCATAGACCCGCATACCAATTATTTTGGGGTGCGTGCTTCTGAAGAGTTCGATATTTCGATGAGACTATCTCTGGTTGGCATCGGCGCCGTGCTTAATAGCAGGGATGAATACACTACGATCCGGGAGCTGGTGGCAGGCGGCCCGGCGGCCCTGTCAGGCAAGTTCAAAGCCGGTGACCGCATCGTGGGTGTCGGGCAAGGCGAAGATGGTCCAATGACCGAAATTGTGGGCTGGCGCATTGACGACGCGGTGGCCTTGATACGCGGCGCAGAAGATTCTGTGGTGCGTCTTGATGTGCTGCCCGCAGAAGCGGGCGCTGACGGAAAACACAACCTTATTTCACTGGTCCGCAAAAAGATCAGCCTGGATAAACAGGCCGCAAAGAAATCAATTATCGAGGTTAAAGACGGGGCGGTAACGCGCCACATCGGCGTGATCTCCCTGCCCGGCTTCTATCAGGATTTTGCTGCCCGCCAGAAAGGTGACAAAGATTTCAAGAGTGCAACCCGGGATGTATCGATCTTGCTTGATGAACTGAAAAAAGACAAGGTGGATGGCGTGCTGGTGGACCTGCGCAACAATGGCGGCGGTTCATTGAATGAAGCCGTCGAACTGACCGGCCTGTTTATAGATAAAGGCCCCGTGGTGCAGCAACGCGACTCCCGGGGTAATGTATCCGTTGAAAACGATACTAATGCCGGTCTTGCCTGGAATGGTCCGCTGGGAGTGCTCATCAATCGAAGCTCGGCATCTGCCTCGGAAATTTTCGCGGCGGCGATACAGGATTACGGGCGAGGGGTTGTAATCGGTGAACCCAGCTTTGGAAAAGGCACAGTGCAGACCGTAGCAGATCTTGATCAAATCGCGAGCAATGACAAGCCGCAATTGGGTGAACTCAAAATGACCATCGCCCAATTTTTCCGCATCAATGGCGGCACCACCCAGTTGCGCGGCGTGACTCCGGATATCAACCTTCCGACGATAACTGACTTGGAGGAATTTGGTGAATCCAGCTTCGACAATGCCTTGCCATGGACACAGATAAGGGCGGCGAACTATACGCGAGCAGGTGATTTGACAGGTATCGTGCCCGCGTTGAAAGCGAGCCACGACAAGCGCATAAGCCGCGACCAAGACTTCAAATATTTCCGGGAAGATATTGCCGAGTTCAACAAACTGCGCCGGGAAAACCTGATCTCGCTCAATGAAGCCGACCGCCGCAAAGAGCGCGAAAAGCAGGAAGCACGCGAAAAGGCCCGCGAGAAAAGCAGAGGAAACAATGAACCGGTCAAGGCATCTGCCGAGTCCAGAAATCATGCACTTCAGGACGACGGCATGTTATCCAGTGAACGTAACCTCAGTGCTGATCTGGCCATCGAGAATGCGAATAAAAACGCCAAGGATATATTTCTGAACGAAGCCGCTCATGTACTCAGCGATGAGGTTGGACTACTGACAACCAATTCCAGGCTCGCAGACAACCGCTTGCCATAGCTGGACGTTCGCTTACGCAATTGCGATGCTGACCCCATTAGCTTCCAAGAGGTGGGAGAAGAAGCCTGCGGAATGAGAGTAATCGTTGCAAAGAAAAAGTGTTTCAATGCTTACCCGTTTACCGTGCTTTAATCAGAGCCAGGGCGTGCAGGGGCACGCCGCTGCCTTGACGGGCGAGAGTTCCTCGGGCGCCGCTGCAATGCCTAGTTTCTGTGCCAGTTGTTCGCGAGAGGGATACATGCCGGTTGAGACAATGTGGCCATCGACCATGATCACGGGTAGCCGATCCATCCCGGCTTCCATCTCCTTGGCCACTGCCGGATTGGCGGCGAAGGCCTGCGGTTCCTTGCCGAAGTTGTGGCGCGAGACTATTACACCATACTTTTCGATCCATTTCAGATCGGCGGCGAACCGGACGAGTGCCGGATCGAAGTAGGATATCGCGGGATCAAACACGGCAAGAGTTTTCATGTCGATTCAATTTTACCTGGTTGCTGATCCAACAAATTAAACGGGTCAGGTTCGAATTGTTTTCCGAGCAATATACCGCACGTTGATTATTCTGCCATGCATTACTTCACCCCCACCCCCAACCACGCATCCGAAGTCATGCGGCATAGGGAGTAGTCAAAGGAGTAGTCAAAGGGGTCAGCATCGATTTTGAGTTTGACCAGACCAAACGTCAATCACGCTAGCCATCGGCAGGCCCGGGCAAGTCCTCGAAGTAAAGAGCCAGCGCCTCTTCCAGGTTCGCTAGAGCTTCTTGCTCAGTCGCACCGCGACAAATCAACCCGAGATCGGGGCAACTGGCGACAAAAGCACCATTTTCCTTGGTGACCACATAGTTCGAGTTCTGCTTGCGTTTCCTGGTTTTCATGACGATATGTGTGTTGCTGCTTTATTAACTGCAATTAAAGGGTAGGGTTCAAATTATTTTTCTGCCACCAGTATACCGCCCTTGATCACATAACTCTCTCCCATAGCCGCACATCCGAAATCTGTCTGGAAGCAGGCGCCGGTTGCGTGAGAATTGCCTCCACTCAAGCTGTGATGTATTTGGGATTAGAATCCATCCTTCATCAATTCCTTCAATAGCTATTATGACGAAATACCTGTTTGCCCCGCCTCCGGTCTCCTCGCTGGCGATTCGCGGCAGCGATGAGCATTTCCCGATACGGCGCATCTTCTGCGTCGGTCGCAATTACGAGGCCCATGCCAGGGAGATGGGGCTTGAGGCCGACCGGGAGGCTTCTTTCTATTTCACCAAGGCTTCGGCCCATTATGTTCCTTCAGGTGCAACCGTTCCCTATCCGCCGGGCACCGCCAATTATCATCACGAGATGGAACTGGTAATCGGGATCGGGAAGGCCGGTTTTCAGATTCCCGAGGGCCAATCGCTCTCGCATGTTTTCGGCTATGCGTGCGGGCTCGACATGACTCGCCGCGACCTGCAAATGCAGGCGCGCGAGAAGCGGCTGCCCTGGGACCTGGCCAAGGATTTCGAGAATGCTGCCGTGCTATCGGAGATGGCGCCGGCTTCCGCGATCGGACATCCGAACAAGGGAAAGATCGAATTAAAGGTCAATGGTGGCATCAGGCAGTCTTCGGACCTGAGCCTGATGATCCATCAGGTTCCGGCCATCATCGCCCACCTGTCCAGGTTCTACCACTTGCAGCCCGGCGATCTGATTTTTACTGGCACGCCGGAAGGGGTCGGGCCCGTGGGTGCTGGCGACCGCATTGAAGGGATGATCGAAGGGGTGGGCAAGATTGCACTGAACATAGGCGCCACGGATTTGCCATAGTGTGACCAAAGGTAAGAGTTACCGGAGCCGATTTCTTCTTTTCGAGCAATTGAACGCGAATTGAACGGGTCAGCATCGCATTACGTTTTCGCATTTTGTTTCTCCAGTTCATCTATCGCTTCTTCCGCTATTTCCCGCACTTCCTCGTGAGCATCGTTGCGACAGATTTCGACATGCGTGCGTGCGGCTGCGCTGCCAGTGAGGCCAAGCAGATGGCATGCGTCGGCGCGCACGCGATGGTCGGCATGGCGGGAGAGCTCGGCCAGTTGCGGCAGCAGCTTCCGCAGTTCGGCTGTGTTGGCATGAGCTTCCAGTAGCGCGCTGACGCCAAGGCGTACTTCGAGATTGGCCGCGGGGTTGGCGATGATGTCGAGCAGAGGCTTGAGGCGCTGCGTATCTGCGGCGATGAATGCCACGGCCTGCTGGTAGCTGCCATGCTTCAACAGATGTTCGACATAGTGCGCCGCACCTTCTTCGCCACTCGCCCACTCGGCCCATCGTCGCAGCTCGGCCGGGCTCTGTGCGCCGGTGAGGGTAAACGGCCCCAGGCGCAGCCAGGGTGCGGCGCGCACGCCGTATTCAGCAGCCTGTTCGGGATGCGCAGCAACATTCACTACCGTCATTTTTCCGATAAGCGCCTGCTTGACCAGTTCGCTCAGCCCCTGCAAAACGGTTGCGCAGTGCGCGCAGCCGGGGGCGATAAACAGCAGGGCGTCGGGTGGCGTGGCAGTCATGGGAGATGATGGGGCCGGCATCGCAATACGTTTCTGCTATTCGCCCTGTATCGTCACGACAATATGGCGATTGCCGCCGTGGTCTCGATGTTCGCACAGGTAAATCCCCTGCCAGGTTCCCAGCCTTGGCTTTCCATCGGCAATCGGGATGCTCAGGCTGCTGCCTAGCAGGCTGGATTTCAGGTGCGCAGGCAGGTCGTCGGAGCCTTCGCCCTGATGTATGTAATAGGGCTCGCCTTCGGGAACGGCATGGTTGAAGTAGCTTTCAAAATCCTGGCGTACCGTAGGATCGGCATTCTCGTTGATCGTTAATGATGCGGATGTGTGCATGATGAAAACATTCATCATGCCGATTTTGAGAGCGCGCAGCTCGGGCAGTTCACGAAGCAGTTCCTCTGTAATCAGATGAAAGCCCCGGGCCCTGGGTTTCAGGTGAATCTCTTTCTGTATCCACATAGTAATGCGTCGCCTCGTCTGGATTTACAAACCAGCATCATTAGTCACTATAAAGCGGGGACATAATACGCTTGATGAGTTTGGGCGGGCTATGCTTATGCGGTAGGATGGGCAAAGCTTAACACCCTGCGTGCCACACCGGAGGATGCAAAATGAAAAGCTCAAGACCATTTCATGGTGCAATGCTGGTTCGGGCTCATCGGGTTTCCACTGGCAGAACGAAGCGCGCGGTGGCGCGATGCGCATGATATGGAATGCGCTGGGTATTCTGGCTGCGGTCTATGGCGGGCTCGCGCTGTTGCTGGCTATTTTTCAGTCGCAACTGGTTTTTTATCCTGAGGTCGATCGCAAGATCGCCGCCACACCCAGCCAGGTCGGCTTGCCCTACGAAGATATCCAGCTGAAAACTTCCGACGGGATTGATTTGCATGGCTGGTATATCCCGGCTCCGCAGCCGCGCGGCACGGTGCTGTTCCTGCACGGCAATGCGGGGAATATTTCCCACCGGCTCGATTCGGTGCGGATGTTTCATCGTCTGGGCTACAGCACGCTGATCTTCGATTATCGCGGCTATGGGAACAGCAGCGGCAAACCCTCCGAGCAGGGCACCTACTGCGATGCCGAGGCCGCATGGCGCTACCTGACCGAGCAGCGACATATTCCCTCCTGCCGCATCGTGCTGTTCGGCGAATCGCTGGGCGGTGCGGTTGGTGCATGGTTGGCCGCCCGCCAGAAACCGGCTGCATTGGTGATCGCTTCCGGTTTCACATCCGTGCCCGGTCTGGGGCAGCAGCTCTATCCTTATTTCCCGATAAGATTGCTGGCGCGCATCCGTTACGATACGCGGGAAAGCCTGCGATCGGTTGCCGCTCCGGTGCTGGTCGCTCACAGTCCGCAAGATGACATCATTCCATTCGAGCACGGGCGTGCGCTCTTCGCCGCGGCCAATCCGCCCAAACAGTTCCTCGAACTTGCCGGTGGACATAACGACGGTTTCATTTTTATGCGGGAATCATGGGTCAAGTTGCTGGAAGATTTTCTTGGCAAGCAGATGGATGCAGCGGCTCTGACACGGTGCTGAGAAGCATCCGGTGCTGGAAAAGCCGCCCCACACCCGTTCCCGCAATCGGCTGGCTGCGCCAGTAATTAGACAAACACCGATACACCACCGGTGTAAAATGCTGTTGCAGAACGTATCGAACCGTGTTTTGTGCTTATTCAGATGTTTCTAATAGAGAGGGGACAGGTCATGAATCTGAACTTTTTGCGTTTGATAATGGTTTTGGGTATTTTTTTCAATTCCAGCAGCAGCATCGCAGGCGCATGGGAAAAGAATATCAAACGGATTGTAATCCCATCATTCGGCTTGACGGCGGACCAGCTGCCCGATCCTCAAAGTAAAGGGGCAGTGCTCTTTGCATCGTATTGCAGTCAGTGCCACAATCTCCCGAGTCCCAAGATGCATTCAACAGGCGACTGGCCCGTGAGGTTTGGAAAGATGATGGATCACGCCCTGCTTATGGCAGGGACTTCGCCTGGGATCAAAACACCTGCCGATAAAGAGAAAGAAGAGATTGTTTCCTATCTGGTAAAGAATGGATTCAGAGAACTTCCGGCAAATTCCCCAATACGTGGAGAACCCCAGGCATTCAACGTCCTCTGGTTCTGCTCGGTGTGCCATGCTGTGCCTGACCCGGACCAGTTTCCTGCAAAAGAATGGGGCAAGATCGTTGACCGGATGAACGGTTATAGAAAAAAACAGGGCAGGGAAGAGATGAGCAATGCTGACCGGAAGGCGGTAATAAATTTCCTTGCAAGGAAACCACAGTAAGTGCCTGATGGCCGGTTCAGGAAATAACAGGCAAGCGGATCAAACCTTCCCGTTTTCCCCGCCGCTGTTATAAACGGGATAGGGCTTATTAATCAGCCATGCGAAACAGCAAAGGCGGTTGATTGAAATTGAACAGTGGGGATTTCGTTTCCGGCAGAATCCAGGCGTCTGTTACATCATGCACCCCGGGAAGTGCTAACGGCCCCGCGCTGTTTTTCGATATGGTATTTTAATTGGAGCGGCCCTGCGCATCGAGCAGGAGAAACGGGGAGGTGATTATGTATCAACGCATTCTGGTTCCAATCGATGGCAGCGCGACTTCCGAGCGGGCGTTGCAGGAGGCGATCAAGCTGGCGGCTGGCAAGGCTCAATTACGTTTGGTTTATGTGATCGAGGAAGTCTACCCGCTGGATGCCGAGGGCTATGCCTTTATTGATTATGCCGCGCTGCAGGAAGCGGTGCGCCACACCGGCGAGCGCGCTCTCGCGCAGGCCGCAGAAAAAGTGCGGAAGTCAGGCGTGGCGGCGGAAACCGCGCTGCTTGAAGCGGCCGGGGAGCGCGTCGCCAAGGTGATCGACGGCGAAGCGATGAAATGGAAGGCCGGCCTGATCGTTATCGGCACGCATGGGCGTTCCGGTTTAAGCCGTTTGCTGCTGGGCAGTGTTGCGGAAGGTGTGGTGCGCGGGGCATCGGTTCCTGTGCTGCTGGTTCGCGCCGAATGAACCGGTTGGCGCCCATTTTGACAAGCTGCTGCACAATTCAATGAGCAAATGGGCGAAGCCTCCATTGGTTCGCGTTCATATTTATTTCTCCGGCAGGTGCAGCACGTGCATCGCTTTGGCAACGATGTCGCGGGTCAGATGCGGCGCAAATAATTCGATGAAGTCGTAAGTGTAGCCGCGCAGGTATTCGTTCTTGCGGAGGGCGATGCGCGTGGTGCTGGGTTTGAACAGATGCCCCGCATCCATCATGCGCAAATGTTTGTCGCGTTCGGGTATGAAGGCCATTTTCGCCAGTATGCCGATGCCCAGCCCCAATTCCACATAGGTTTTTATCACGTCCGCATCAATCGCGGTTAGCGCGATGTTCGGCTGGATGCTGGCCGCTTCGAACGCGGCGTTTATTTTGCCGCGCCCGCTGAACGCAAAGTCGTAAGTGATGATGGGGTATTGCGCGATTTTCGCCAACGTCAGCTTCTTCTCCGCCAGCAATGGGTGGCGCGGCGGGGTGATGACGCAATGGTTCCATTCGTAGCACGGCAGGGTGACGAGATCGTCGTAGAGCGACAGGCTTTCGGTGGCGATGCCAATGTCGGCTTCACCGCTCAACACCTGTTCGGCGATCTGGGTCGGGTTGCCCTGGTGCAGTCCCAGCTTCACGCCGGGGTAGCGTTTGATGAATTGCTTGACCACCGGCGGCAAGGCATAGCGCGCCTGGGTGTGGGTGGTCGCGATAATCAGGTGGCCGCTGTCCTGCGAGTGAAACTCCTGGGCAACCTCTCTCAGGTTCTCCGCATCGTGCAGCATGCGCTGGGCGATGGCCAGAACAGCTTTGCCCGGCTCGGTGACGGCGGCAATGCGCTTGCCGCTGCGCACAAAAATCTCGATGCCCAACTCTTCCTCGAGTAATTTTATCTGCTTGCTGATGCCGGGCTGCGAGGTGTACAGCGCATTTGCCGCGTCTGAGATTTTCAGCCCCTGACGCACAATTTCGTTGAGGTAGCGCAGTTGTTGCAGATTCATGGCTATATTCCTATATCACTGGCAGTTATAAGATTCTAACAATAAAGTATTTAGAAGTATAACTGTGTCTGGCTACAATGCGCGCCTGAATTTGACGGAGCGGCTGCATATGGATTGGGTGTACACGTTGTCCGGCTTCCTGGTGGGGCTGGTTGTCGGTGTCACAGGGGTTGGCGGCGGGTCGCTGATGACCCCGTTGCTGGTGCTGGTGTTTGGCGTTTCTCCGGCAACCGCGGTGGGCACCGATTTGCTGTACGCCTCGTTGACCAAGACGCTGGGTGGCTGGGTGCATGGGCGGCGCGGCACGGTGGAATGGAAGGTGGTAGGGTTGCTCGGTTTGGGTAGTTTGCCGGCATCCGTGGTGACGGTAGCACTGCTGAAATATTTGGCGCTGGATGAAAAAACATTGCGCGATTTGGTGACCGGGGTGTTGAGCGTGGCGCTGCTGCTGACGGCAACCGCGCTGTTGCTGAAAAACTGGATCAAGAAGATTGCGCGGCGCGAGGATGGCACGGTGTATGAATTGCACCATCGTTATTTGCCGGCGGCCACCATTGCTACAGGAGTGGTGGTCGGGTCATTGGTGACAGTTTCCTCGATTGGCGCAGGCGTGCTGGGCACGGTCGCATTGCTGTTCTTGTACCCGCGCATGCCAGCGGTGAAAGTTATAGGCACGGACATCGTCCATGCCATCCCGCTGACCGCCCTGGCGGGCATGGGGCATTTGGCATTGGGCACGGTAAACCTGGTGTTGCTGGGCAGCTTGCTGCTTGGCTCGCTGCCCGGCATCTATGTCGGCAGCCACTTGAGCGCCAGGGTGCCGGAAAAAACATTGCGTCCGATTCTGGCAGTGATGCTGCTTACCATCGGCCTCAAGATGATGTTCTACAAGTAAGTGCAAAGGAGAAAATGCTGTGAGCGTAAACACACAAAACCTGTCTGATTTCGAGGAAATCGACCGTTTCGAGCAGACCATCCAGGTTTTCAATGCCGGCAGCCTGGATCTGGACCGCATGACGGCGGTGCGCCTGCAGCATGGCGTGTACGGCCAGCGCCAGCACGGCGTGCACATGTTTCGCATCAAGGTGCCCGGCGGGCGCCTGACGCCGGATCAACTGGATGCAGTCGCGGATGTCGCAGCGAATTATTCGCAAAAGGGCGTTGCGCATGTCACCACGCGCCACTCCATCCAGATCCATTATATTCCGCTCGACAGCACGCCTGCCGCGATGCGCCGCATCGCCAAGGTCGGCATGACGTCGCGCGAGGCATGCAGCAACACGGTGCGCAACATGACGGCATGCAGCCTGTCGGGCGTATGCCCGCGCGAGCATGTCGATGTGACGAAGTATCTGGACAGCGCAGTGAGGCACTTTCTGCGCAATCCGCTCAACCAGCAATTGCCGCGCAAGTTCAAGATCAGCTTTTCCGCCTGCGAGGCGGATTGCGCGCAAGCGCTGCTGCATGACTGCGGCGTGGTGGCGGTCAACAGGAACGGACAGCACGGCTTCATGGTCAAGGCCGGCGGCGGCCTGGGGCACAAACCGCACGAGGCGATTGTGGTCGAGGAATTCATTCCGGAGAGCGAGCTGCTGTTTTCGCTGGAAGCGCTGGTATCGTTGCACAACAAATATTCAGACCGCACCAAGCGTGCCAAATCGCGCATCAAGTTTCTGGTCGAGCGCTTCGGCGAACAGGGTTTTGTGGATAAGTATCGCGAGGAATTCAACCGCACCAGGGAAGCACTGGCCGGCCAATCCTACCCGCGCGGCGCATGGCGGGTGCAGAGCGGCCACGAAATCCCCGGCCCCGGCGCGCCGCGCAGGCTGTTTGCGCAGCACCAGAAAGGACTGTTCGTGCTGCCGGTTGCACTGCCGACGGGCGATATGACCCCGGTGCAGTTGCGCGGCATCGCCGCGTTGCTGCGCGGGCAGGGGTTGGGCGAAATTCGCACCACGCAAGACCAGAACCTTTCCATTCTCAATGTGCCGCAAGCAGGCCTGGCCGCGTTGCGCCGCGGACTGGCAGAGCTCGGACTGCACGAGCCGGTTACCGGGGATAACGTGGTGGCGTGCCCGGGAACTTCGACCTGCCGCCTTGGCATCACCTCCAGTCCGGTGATCGCGCCGCAATTGTCCGGCGGCAGGGCCGATTTGCGCATCCGCGTGTCGGGCTGCCACAACGGCTGCGCGCAGCCGGAAACCGGCGACATCGGCATCTACGGGGAAGGCAAGCGGGTGCACGGCAAACTGGTGCCGCACTACCAGATGTATTTTGCCGGCAGCGGCATGCAGAACGGCGCGCTGGCCATGAAAGGCCCCGCGCTGCCGGCAGCGCGCATCAAGCAGGCCATCGAGCGTGTACAGGAAGCGCACCTCGCCAGC
>ORMF011078141.1_pt1 | contig 29984 bp, 21 predicted proteins | sample 1779871 | NCBI WGS metagenome assembly ORMF01 (sample SAMEA104232316, study PRJEB22302) | groundwater metagenome | biome: forest; feature: aquifer; material: groundwater | place: USA | collected 2011-08-07 | depth 5.4 m | reverse complement strand
GTCACTCCCGAGATGCGGCTCGCCGACCACTGCGTCGATAAGGTTCTGCGTGAGGACGGCAGCGTGGACAGGAAGGCGCTGTACGAAGCGCTCAAAGAGCTGGGCGAGCCGTTGCACGACGGCCAGGACTGCTGACACCGACCTCTGCATCACGCAAGGGACGCTGCATCCAGCCGCTCGATCCGGGCGGCCTTTGTATTTCTGTCGATCAATCAAGGGGGCTTGAATGAACGAAAACCTCTCGCAGTCTCCGGCCGGCGCGCGCTTCACCAAGTCGTTCGAGAATTGTCTGAAGCGCACGCCTGATGGCCGCTACAAGCCTTATCTGTGTCCAGCCGGCGTGCTCACCATCGGCTGGGGCCATACCAACCATCACGGACGCAAGTTCGACAGCAACGCCATCTGGACGCGGGCGGAATGCGATGCTGAATTTGTTTCGGACATGGCGCAGTTCGAGGCGGAGGTGCGCCGCCTGGTCACGGTCCCGCTTACCCAGGGCGCGTTCGACGCCCTGGTGGACTTCACCTACAACGTCGGCGCCGGCGCGCTGGCGGGATCCACGCTGCTGAAGAAGCTCAACCGCAGCGACTACGAGGGCGCGGCGCGCGAGTTTCTGCGCTGGGACAAGATCACCGATCCAAAAACCGGCCAGAAGGTTTCCATCCGCGGCCTGACGCGCCGGCGCGCTTCCGAAATGCTGCTGGCGCAGGGGATTGCCGACAAGGACTATGACGGCAAGCCGGACGCCACAGCGCCGGCGGCAGCCGGCGCCGGGGACGAGGGGCCGGAGCCCGATCCGATGCCGCAGGCGATCGAGCCGCCGGCACCGCCAAAGGCCATGGCGCAATCATCCATTGGCAATGGGGAAATCCTCAAAGGCACCGTCGCGGCTGGAACCGGCGCCACCGCCATCGCCAAAGTCGCGCTGGATGAGCCGAGTGCGCCGACGGTGACAAGCGCGCCCTCCGTCGACAGCATCACCGATCTGATCGAGCGCGGCGGCAGCGTGGTCGATACCGCGAGCGATATTGCCTATCGCGCGCCGCAAGCGATTTCCATCGGCAAGGTGATTTTCACCGTGATCGGTGACCCTCTGTTCATCGCCGCGGTCACGATCGGCGTGGTCGGGCTCTGCGTCTTCACTTGGTTCCGCCGGCGCAAGCACCTAATGGAGGATGGCGTCTGATGTTGGGATTTAGCTTCGGCCTGAAAGGTATCGCCATCGCCAGTGTCGTCGCCTTCGGGCTTGGTGGCACCCTCGGCTGGCGCGCGAGCAGCAAATTCTCGGATGCCGCGCATTACAAGGCATTGAGCGAGGCCAAGGATAAAAGGATTGCCACGCTGGAAGACCGCTTCAAGCAACTTAACTCCGCAGCCAAAAACGACCAGGACCGCGCCGCCGCGGCCGAGCGCCAGCGTGCGGAAGCAGAAGGAAAAGCCAATGCCCTGCAACTCCTCATCGTGGATGGCCAGTGTTTTAGCGCTGACGACACTCGCCGGCTGCGCGGGCTCTGGACCGGTCCCCTTCAACGACAGCGCGATCGACCTGCCGCCCGTCAACGCTGATCTGAAGGTTTGCTTTCAGCGCCAGGTCCCGCCGCCGCCGGAAGGCAAGACCAGCAAGCGTGAACTTTTCGCCCTGATCTCGGCGCTGAAGCGGTCGGCCGACGACAAGGACCGTTGCGGCGCGCGGCTTGTGTGCTGGTACGAGGACGTCGCCCGCGGCCTCATGCTGGCGGGTCAGCGCGGCGCGCAAGACCCCGCCTGCGTGGAACAGCCAACGAAATAGCCCATGACCTCCATCCGCATTGCCGACTTCGATACCTGGCGGCCAGGCTACGGCCTCGCTACCGTGTCGGTGTACCGCGCCGGCACCAATGTGCTGGCGGACATCTTCTCGGACGAGAATCTCAGCGCCGCCGCCGCCAACCCGCTCACACTGAGCGAGCGCATCATTGACGGCGCGTCCCACGGCCGCTTGAGCGCGCCGCGCTATGTTGGCGTGCCTTATGAGCTTCTAATCAACTCGATCGACCGCACCGGCGTCATTCGGCCGCCGCTGACCACGCTGGCCGGACAAGATGCTTCGAAGGCTACCGCCCGTTCCGCGGGCGGGACCAAAGACATCGAGATCGAGGATCATCTCGCGCGCGCCATCGACGTGCGGGACTATGGCGACTTTATCGCCGTCGGCGGGGTTGGCGCTTCCGCCTCGACCAACAACGCCACCATCGTCGCCGCGTTAGGTGTCGCGGGCGCGCGCGGCGGCGGCCTTGTCATGCTTCCCGAGGGCACGTTCGCTCATACCTCGTTCACCATCCCGCTTGGCGTGGTGCTGCGGGGACAGGCACGGGGCGCGAGCACGCTGCAATCGAGCCAGGCGACAAATGTGGTGACCATCGGCGGGGCTCGGGCGGGCCTGTCCCGCTTGACGCTTGACGGCGTGTCGCTGGTTGGCAGCTCGGTTGGTGTCTATTCCGCCAACAAGGATCAGATCGTCTTCGACGACGTGGAGATCAAGCGGTTCGAAACCGGCGTTCATTGCCGCGGCGGCAAGGGTCTCTACTGGAGCGAGCTTTACATCGCCAATTGCGTCAACGGCTACAAGGCGCACGGCGATAGCGCCAGTTCCGGCGCGCAACTCCGCTTTAACCTCTGGACCGGCGGCAAGATCGAGACCTGCACCGGCTTCGGTGTGGAATTCAAGAACGTCGATCAGCAATGCACCCATCAGGTTTTGCGCGGCGTCGGCTTCGATACCAACACCGGCACCGCGGTCAAGATCGTCGGCGCCCGCAAAACCGCGCTGTGGGATTGCTGGTGGGAGGGCAATACCGCGAATCTGAATGTGGCTGACGGCAGCCCATTGACCACCTCGAACACGGTGATCGGGCTAGAGATCGCCGGCGGCTCGATGAAGAACGGCACCGTCGTCCTTGCCGGCAATCTGGAGAGTACAATATTCCGGCGCGTTGACCTGGAAAGCGTGGCCTTCACCTTCACCACGCCGTCGCACAATATCCTGGCCGAGGATTGCCGTGAAATCACCGGCGTCACTTTTGCCGGCACCGCCACCGCCTGGACGCGCCGCAAGAGCGGCGATCAGGGCGCATCGACCGGCGTCACCACCGGCAACAGCGCGACCAAGGCATGGGCGATCGCCTTGGCCTCCGGCCAGCGCGTCTATCTCGAAGCCAAGGTGATCGGGCGTCAGAGGAACGGCACCAACGACGGCTACTATCATATCGCAACATCGGCCCGTCGCGCCGGCTCGACGTTCGCCTACGACACACAGACCGGGAACTTCACGCTGGGCAATGTGCTCACCGGCGCAACCAGTGGAGCCACGGCGCGCATTACCGCCGACGCGGACGGCGGCGCAACCGGTACGCTCACGCTGCAAGATGTGGTCGGCACCTTCGTCGACAACGAGGCGCTATCCGATGGCGCTACCGGAGCAGCCTTAGCCAACGGCGCGGTCGTTGAAGGCGCAACCGCGGTGGCCGGCGCGGTGACCAGGATCCGCGCCGACCAGGAGACAAATGTGAATTGGGACGTGACCTTCGCCGCCAACGGCCCTGAGATCGAGCTGCGCGTGACCGGCGATACCAGCCAAACCGTCGAATGGACGGTCGACGTGGAAGTGCGGTCGAGTTAAATGGCCGAGAGATGGGTTCCGCTTCCGCTCGATAAGGCGCTGTTTGCCAATCTCGACGCAGATGCCGTGATCGGTCATCACACCGCGATCGAAAACGGCTTCATCAATGAATTGGGCGGGCATACCCGATTCCCCGGCCTGATCGAACGCGCAACGCTTCCCGACAACGGGCGCGTCTATCTCAACGAACTCGACGGCGACATGATCGCCGCGACCAGCAAAGGCCAAGTCTACCGTCTCGATCGCAGCTACAACGTCACCAATGTGACGGCTGTGCCGGTGTCAGGCGGGCGGCGCACGATCTTCGCCGCCAACGATCGCGGCGAGCTGTTCATGGCGGCGGGCGGGCCGATCGTGCGGCTGCGGCAAGCGCAGACGGAGTTGCTCAGCGAGCGCGCGCCGCTTTCGACCCACGTCGGATGGATCGACGGTTACCTGATCGCGACCGAAATCAATTCCGGGCGGTTCGTTCATTCTCCGGCCGGGCAACCCACGCAATGGGACCCGCTCGACACCTTCGCCGCCGACGGCAATCCCGACAACATCAACTCGCTGATGGTGACGCCATTTCGCGAGCTGATGCTCGGGGGCGAAAAGTCGATCGAGCAATTCGAGCGGCTGCCGACCGGCGATTTGCCGTTCTTCAAGCGGTGGGCTGTCGGCGAAGGCGTGAAGTTTCCCTATGTGATGCTGTTTGCCGACAACGCGATGTGGACGATCAACGCGCTGACCGAACTCGTGCGCTTCTCCGGACAGACGTCGCTCGCGGCTTCCGCCGAGATCGGGGCCTTGCTGGAAGCGGTCGATGACTGGAGCGATGCCTGGATGGGAGGCTTTCCCGACCGGCCGCTGCACATTATCGGTCAGAAATTCATGCTGCTGCAGGCGCCGCACGCGACCAATCCCTACGGCACTAAGGGATTGACCATCCTCTACGACTATCGCGCCAAGAAGGCGGCCACGCTGTACGGATGGGATGCCGGGGTCGGCGTGCCGACGCGCTGGCCGGGTTGGTCGCACTGGACGATATGGAACAAGGTCTTCGTCGGCGGCGAGGGCAAAATCTACGAATTAAGCGCCGACACCTATGCTCACGGCAGCGAGCTGCAACGCTGGCTCATCCGCACGGCGCATGTGGCCGAGCTCACCGATCTTCAGATCAAGAACTTCCGCCTGCGCGTCAAGCGCGGCATCGGCACTTCATCGACCGCACCAAGCATCCGGGTGCACTGCAGCCGCAATGGCCGGCCGTTCGGACCCTGGATCACCCGCAGTCTCGGTAAGGCTGGTGACCGCAATCCTTTCATTACGTTCGGCAGCTTCGGCAACGGTTCGACCTTTCAATGGGAAATCTCCTCGGCCGACAACTGCCGCATTGATCTCGTCAGCGCCGAGGCGCTGGTCGAACCGATAGGACACTGAACATGGCACAAGGCCCCAATGCCATCGTTCCGCCGCCGCCGCGCCCGACCGGCGACCCCGCGACCGACGTGCAGATGCTACTGGACTGGCTGTGGACGTTTTACCAGGCGACCGTCGTCGAGAGCGGCCTGCTCGATCCGGCCTTCCAGGCCAATGCCGGCACGTTCAACGCCAACAACCTGCCCGATCCGTCAAACACCAGCATCGCCCGTTCGCAAGACACCGCCAATCGCGCAATCAACGCTCTTTTGGCTCACGGCCTGTTCCCGTAAAAGACACGAGGCGTAACAAATGGCTATCCAAGTTCCCTTACAACCGTCCGGCGACATCGAGCCGACCCGCTACACCGAAACGCGCGCGCCCCAATTCATCGGCGGCGCGAGCGATCCGACCACCGGCAACATGATTCCGGCATCGCGCTCCGACGCTGCGCAAGGCACCGTCAAGGGCAACGTGGTGCCGGAGCCGGCGAAGCCGGGCACGCGGCTCGGCACGATCGGTGCGGATACGCCCCCTGCGCCGAACCTCGGGAAAGCCGCGCTCGGCGTTACGGCACCCTATGTCGGTGCACAAGTCGGCTCGCAGGTCGGAGCCGGTGCTGGTTTCGGCGAAGCCCTCGAGGGTACGATCTCGCACCTGGGCGAGGCCACGAAGAACCTCATCAGCGGTGGTTCATCCACCGTCCCGCTCGGCAGCACTGCGCCCGCCGCCGAGTTTGGAACCTTGGCGGGCTCAAGCACGCTCGGCGGCGCAGCCGGCGCCGGCATTGGCACCGCCGTTGTTGGCGCGCTCACTGGACAGAAACCGAAGGAATATTTGCCGGCCGCCGCGGGCTCTGCCGTCGGTTTCTATATCGGTACTGCGGTCGGCGGGCCGATCGGCGGCATCGCCGGGTCGTTCCTTGGCTCGATGTTCTGCCACGTCGCCGGCACCATGATCCGCATGGAGGACGGCTCGTTGAAAGCGATCGAGAATTTGGATTTTGGGGATCGCGCGCTCCTGGGCGGCGCCGTGATCGGCGCCGGCAAGGTGATGGCAACTGACCTCTACGAATATCGCGGGACGGTGGTCAACGGCCGCCATGCGGTGTTTGAGGATGGCAAATGGCTGCGGGTGAAGGATTCGGCCAAGGCCAAGGCAGTTGATGGTGGCGCGGTGGTCTATCCGGTTGTCACCGAGCAGCATCTGCTGGTGTGCGAGAACTACATCTGCGCCGACCTCGCCGAGATGGACGAAGACATCGGCGCCGACGGTCGCCTGGCCCGGCTAAACGCGGCGAAAGAGCGCAATCGTCGCTTGCTCAACGTTCAGTTCATTCTCGACGGTGGCTGGCAACGTGATCCGCACGCCGCTGCGGCTTGAGCCCTACGAAGCCTCGAAACACTACGCGCTGATCGCGTCGTGGTGGCGGGCGCAGGCCGATGCCAAATGCCTTCCGAGTGACGCGCTGCCGCCGACCGGAGTAATTGTCACGCGTGACGGCCGTCCGATCGCGGCCTGCTTCGTCTATCTCTGCACCGGGACCACGGCAGCTTATCTCGCGTTTCCGGTGTGCGCTCCGGCCTTGCGCGCAGGCGTGAGCCTGCCGGCGATCAAGCTGGCGGTGCGCGGCGCGCTCGATTTGGCGCGGCACGCCGGCTGCAAGCTCGTCTGGTCGGCGACCGAGAACATGATGATCGACCGGACGCTTGCGCGCGTCGGCTTCACGCGCACCACGCCGCACCACAATTATTTCATGCTGCTCGACCAGGCCGTGTCGCACGACATGCTGGTGGGCGACGACTACGAAAAACAGAGAGGCTGACCATGCCAATTGATCCGAGAACCGGGCAACCGCTGCCGTACAACGCACCGCCGCCGGCAGGGCCGGGACTACAGCAAGACCAGATACCGCCCGAGGTTGCTGGCCTCATTGATAAAAACAACCCGATGCAGATGGAGCTGTTGCGGCGCATCGACAAGCTCACGCCGCAGGATGGACAGGCATTGCAGGCCGGCATTTCGCCGCAGGCCGCAGCCGCTCTGAAAAAAGTCATCCCCGAAGTTGGGTTCATGATCGACATGATCCATGCGGGCACCGTCGCCGATATGATGCAGGACGGCGAGGCACAACAGCAACCGCAGCCGCGAGCGGCCGAAGTCTCGGCCGCTCGGCGCCCCACCACCACTCTCGGTCGATTTTAACGGTCAACAGTCATGTGGAATCTGATCGCGCCGGCACTGCTGACGTTGGCGGGGACCTATATTGCGTCGGACGCCAACGCGCGCGCGGCGCAGAAAGCACGCGCCGCGCAGGTGCAAGGCGCGCAGATCACCGCCGATGCCATCCGGCAAGGTAGTGAGGACGCGCAAGCCACGCTCCGCGATCTGCGCACGGAGTCGGCGCCGGCCGTCAGCTATTTGCGCCGGGTGGTGGCGGAGCCCGGCGATCTTACTCCGGCGCAGCAAGTCCAGCTCGACGATCTGCGCCGCAACGTCACCAATACCATTCACTCGTCTCCCTTTGCCGGCTCGGGCCGCGCGGCGGCGGCGCTCTTCCGCAGGGCGGAAAGCGATTTCACCAACACCGCTCTCGATAACAACCGCGCGCGTGCCGACAACGCGGCGCGGACAATGTACGGCGCGTCCACCGGCGCAGCGACCGGGATCGCGACCAACCAAGCCAGCACCGGCACGGCCATCGGCAAGGTCACGGGCGAGGCGCTCACGAAGGGCGGGCTCTACGACGCGCAAGCCGACATCGCCAACGGCACGCTCACCGGCCGCGCGCTCGGCGACATTGGCTCTTTGATCGCCACCGAAGGCCGCGAGAGCCGCTATGCCGATCGCTTGAGCAAGATCGAAAAATCCCTAGGAATACGCTGAGGACAACTTATGCCATCAGACCTCCGTTTCATCGACGAAAATCCCGCGATGGAGGCGTTCCGCCGCGGGCAGGCCGTCGCGCAGCAACAGCAAGCGGCCGACCTCGCCATCGAGGGGCAGATCGTCCAGAATGCGGAGCAGTTTGCGGGCGCGCCAACGCGGCTGCGCACGATAAATGCCAATGCGGACACCGCGCGCGCCAATGCCGACGTCGCGGTGCGCACGGTGCAGCCAAGAGTGTCGCAAGCCCAATCTTCGGCAAGCCTCGCCGGAACCAATGCCGACGTTGCGCGGCAGACAGCGCCTTACACCGTGCAGAACGCTCAGAATTCCGCGCGGACTGGAGAGGCGAATGCCGACGTGGCCGTCGGCACCGTGCCTTATACGATCGAGAATGCGCGGAGCGGATCGCGCCTGAATGCCGTCAATGCCGACGTCGGGGAGAGGAGCGCTGATGCTCGCGTGCGTGGCGCCAATGCCGGCGCGGTCTCTGCGGAGATGCAGGGCTTCTACAAATCGCTCGATCTGCTAAATGCGGGGCAAACTGAAGCCGCTGTCGAGGTCGCAAGCCAGTACGGCCAAGAGATTCCCCAGGAGGTTCTTAATAATGGCGAAGTGCGCGCCGCGGTGACCAGGGCCGCAAAACATTCGCAGGAACTCTATCCCAATCGGCCACGCGATCAGCAGGCTTTCATCCAAGGCTTCATCAAGGATATGGCCGAGCGGCGTGCGGCAGGCCAGCCGGTCAACGATCCGACTGCGGTTTACGGTGTTACCGGTGCGCCAAGCGTGCCAGAAATCTCGACCACTGAGCAGACGCAGAAGCCCGCCGATGTGGCGATCGCTGAATGGCTGGTGGCGAACAAGGTGGCCCCGAATGCACAAGCCGCATGGGAGATGGTCCGGCAGTCGCGTTCCAACCCCATGCTGATGCGCACGCAAATCTATAACAACGCGCTGCGCTCCACCTTCGGCAATCCCGAAAAGGCCGAAGAGATCACCACCAAGGCGATGCAGTTCATCGGTCAGGCGGGAACGGCGCAGCCCGCGAATCCCGCAGCACCGGCGCCGGCCACTCCTCAGCAACCGCGTGCGCCTCGCTACGGACAAACACCGGCGCAACCCGCAAGCGTTCCGGCAGGCTCGGCTTTCAGTCCTTCGCGGAAGATGTGGCGATCGCCGGATGGTCAGTTGTTCGATGAGGCCGGCAGGCCCGCGCAATGATGCGATGGCCGCAGCTGCCGCCGGATGATGACGATTGGATCGTGCCGGCGCCGGACGCATTTCCCTACACCTCCGATCGAAGCGCCGTGCCGCCAGCTCTCAGCATCGGGCCACTTCCTGACGTCCCACCCGGGTCGGCCTACAGCGCTCGCCGCAATATGTGGCGCGCGCCGAGTGGCGCAACTTTCAGCGCCGGCGACTTCCGCCCGTTGCCGCCCGATCAAAACACCATCGATTCCCAGGGCTACATGATGGACCGCCTATACGGCCCCACCACCAGGTTGCGTGACATCTGATGAGCCTCGCCGATATGGGCGTCGATGACTGGATCACGCCGCCAACAAATTCCCCCAAACTAAACGACGGGCCCGACGACTGGATCGTGCCCGGTGGGCAGGATGCCAGAGGCGCAACGCGTGACACCGGCTTGCTCGACACCGCGGGATTCATCGGCCAGCAGATCGTCGATACCGCCACGCATCATCTTCCCGGCGCGCTTGCCGCGACGATGGAAGGCGATCAGCCGTATGCCGAGCGCGACTGGAAAGACACGCTGATCGAGCGGTCGCGCAAGAAGGCGGCGGAACGCAGGCAGGAGCTTGGCAAAGGCGGCACCGCGATTCCCGGCTTGCAGCGCGAGGACATTTCCAATCTCGGCCCGAGCCTCGGCTTCTCCGGCGTCAGCATGGGCAGCGGTCTTGCTGCCGGCGTCGGCACCGGCGTCCTGGCTACGCCATTGACAAGCCCTGCCGGCGGAGCGGTCGCCGGTTACGCCGCGGGCGCGGCTGCGGCGGGCACGACGGCCTATTGGCAAGCGCAAAACCAATTCGTGCGGGATCTGCGCGATTCGGTCGATGACGACCGCCAGCGCAAGGGCTTCGCGCCGATCACCGATGCGGAATTCACCGCCAAGGCGCAGGAGCTTCAGCCGCTCATCCGGGAATACGGCCTGTGGGAAGCGGTGCCCGAGGCGGCGAGCGGGGCGCTCGGCTTCAAGATCATCGCCGCGCCGGTCAAGCGCGGCATCGGCAAGCTGTTCGGCAACAGCGTTGCCACCCGCCTTGCGACCAAGGGCGCGGCCTTGTTCGGCACCGAACTGGCCACCGAGACCGTCACGCAGCAAGGCCAGCATAACGTCGAGGTCGAGGCCGGCATGTCGGACGAACCGGCGCGCAGCTGGCAAAGCCCGGCCGACCTGGGCACATCGTTCAAGGAGATCGCGGCCCCCACCATCCTGCAAACGGCCCTGATGGGCGGAGCGGTCAAGGGCGGCATGATGGTCCGGGACCGGCTGAAGCGCCCGGAAGAGGAAGCGCAGGCGCAGCCCGGCGAGATACCGCAAGGCGCGATTCCGGCCGAAAATGTCATAGGTGCTGCCCTACCGCCAGACGCCCCCCCCGAGCCTCTAGGAAGCCCGCCCGGAAGCGCCCCCCCGAGCCTCACAGGACAGCCCGCTTTCCCGGCCAGCGCCTCCGAGCCAGCAGGGAATATAGCGGTGCTGGATGCGACGGGCACCAAATCTCCCATTCCTGCAGGCGCTTCTCCCAAAGGCGATACAGCGCCATTGGGCGAGCCTGCGGGGCGGTTTACCCTCAAAAAGCTCCTGGATGACCCGCGCTCGGCCGACGAAATCCGCGCCGATATGGAATCCACCGTCAACTGGCGGCCTACCCCGGATTGGCAGGAAATCCCCCGGCTGTGGGCGGACAGCGCCGAGGAGCCGCGCTTTTTCACGGCTCAAGGCGAGGTCCCGCTTACTTTCAAGGTTGAGGGCGGCAAGACCTACGCCCGAATCGCCCCCGCGCCCGGCACCCGCGAAGCCCCGGTCGAGCTCGCAACCCCGGAAGCTGTCCACCTTGGCGCCGAGCGCACCGCAGACCCGACCCCCGCCCAGGCCGAAGCCGGCAACTATCCCAAGCGGCATCTGAGGTGGAACGGTCTCGACATCGCGATCGAGACCGAGGCCGGACGCGAAAGGACCGGAATCGGGGCAGATGGCGTGCCCTGGTCGGTGACGCTTCAACACCCCTACGGCTACATCAAGCGCACGCTCGGCAAGGACGGCGATCACCTCGACGTCTATCTCGGCCCGGATCCGCAGTCGGCCCGCGTCTTCGTCGTCGATCAGATTGATCCCGACAGCCTGAAATTCGACGAGCACAAGCTGATCGTCGGTGCGCGCGATGACGCCGAAGCCATGGCAATCTATTCTTCCGGCTTCAGCGATGGCAGTGCCCCGCACCGGTGGGGCGGCGTCACCATCATGTCGCCGGCCGAACTCAAAGCTTGGCTGGCGAAGGGCGATACCAAGAAGGCGCTGGTCTACAAGCCGCCGCGTCAGCAGTCGCGCCCGAAGGGGCCATATTCGCTGTTTCAGTTCCTCGCCTCGATCGGCGGCATCAAGGACCTCGGCGGCGAGCTGCGCGTGATGGATTTGCAGCGCGCCTTCGTGCCCGGATTCGGACGCCTGGTGCGGCCCAACGGCAAGCCGCTGGATGCAGCGCGCGAAGCAGCGGTGGAAGCCGGCTACCTGCGCGACACGCCCTGGGAAGACGGCGTTTCGGTTTCGACCATCAACGACCTGCTGACGCTTCTCGACCGCGAGGCCCGCGGGCAGAAGGTCTATGCCGAGCAGGATGTCGCCGCGGCGCTGGATCTCGATGGAAAGAAAGCGGCACGGCAAGCCGCCGACCAGGTGAAGACCGTCTCGGACGAGATTCGGGCTCTGACGACGGCCGAGGGCATCAACGCCACGGATGAAGAGGTTCGCCGCGCCGCCGAACGCGTATTGGTCAATGGCGCTGACCCAATCGACGCCATCGTGGAAGTGGTCGAGGAAAGCTATTACGCAACCCTCGACGAACTGATATTGTTGGAACCGCAGGAAGGACTCGGCCATGCCGATGACGGCGGAAGAACGGATGCGGGGCGGGCAGGAATTGCGCCGCCGCGCCAACAACCAGCCGGGCCTCAAGCAGGGCCAGCGGCAGAACGCGCGCCGGGTGGCGAGCAACCTGGTCAAGCTCAACAGCCTGGACCGCAAGCGGAAGCCTTAGACGGCGAGATCATTCCGCCGGGTCAATCGCAGAACGCTCTCCAAGACGAAGTGAGAGAGACGATGGCGGCGGCCTACATGGACGCCATGCCGGGGCAATCCATTATTGATGTCGCAATCGAAGGTGTTGAAGACGAGATCAAGGCAGGCAGCGCTACCTCGCCGGAGGGCGTGCCCTGGACAGACGTGCTGGCGGAATTGAAGCGGCGCCGTGGAAAAGGTCCCGACGTAACGATCAATTCCGGCGGGGACATAGTTCCGCAGACCAAGCCAAAGCAGATCGAGGCCCGGGAAACCGGGCCTTCTGATTCTCAGCGACGTGAAATCGGAAAGAATGCCGCCGGGCGCACTTTATTTGAAGATGCTCGCGGCGTCCGTTTCTATGTCGAAAAAGGAATCCGTATCACCGAGCCGGTCACATTGGATCGGCGTGGCGGAATCTCGATTGAGAACAGGCGCGATGAGTTCAACACGGTTGCCGAACTTGCGCCCACTGACGCCGCATCGTCGTCAACACCAATTCAAACGGGGGTCAGCCCCCAACCCGCCATCGCGCTCGCGCAATCGCTCCCTGATTCTGTTGTCAAGCCTTCTGAGCCATTGCCAGAACCCATCATCTTGCTCGCCCATGCGGTCATGACGAGATTGCAGGTCGATCGGAAGCCGATCACCTCCAAGTTTTTGCAGGACGAGGCGAGCCGCTGGTTTGGCGGGACGCTCGCGGAAGGGAAGTTTGACCGGAAGGATATGTTCGACGCGCTCGAGTTGGGCGTGAACATGCTTATTCGATCCGACGCCAGATTGCGCGTCGATGACGGCAAGCCCGGCACAATCTCCCGCCTCCGAGAATTGCTCGGCGGTCTGCCGACGCAGCGCGTGCGCTCCGAAGAAATGGAGAGCTTCCAGCAATTCTCCACGCCTCCGCACTATGCCGCGGCTGCGGCTTATGCCGCTAACCTGCGCGCCGGCGACGTCATGCTGGAGCCTTCGGCCGGGACCGGCTCGCTGGTCGCCGCGGCTTCGGCTCCCGACGTCACCATCATCGCCAACGAGCTGTCGGAACGCCGCGCAGCCATGTTGCGTGAGCTGATCGGCGACAACGGCCGTGTGTTCACCGAAAACGCCGAGCAAATCGACAACATTCTGCCCGATGACGTAAAGCCCACGGTGGTGCTGATGAACCCGCCGTTCTCCGCCACCGCCGGCAGGATGGGCGACAAGAAGGTTCACGAGACCGCATCCGTCCACATCGAGGAAGCCCTTAACCGCCTCGAACCAGGCGGGCGCCTGGTGGCGATCGCAGGCCAAGGGATGGTGATGGGGCATCCGCGTTTCCGCGCGTGGTGGGCCAAGATCGGCAAGCAACACACGATCCGCGCCAACATCGGCGTGAGCGGCAAGGTCTACGAGAAATACGGCACGACTTTCGGCACGCGGCTGATCGTGATAGATAAGGTTGCTGCTTCGGCTGGTCACAAGCCGGTGCTGGCAGACGCGCAAACGGTTGATGACCTGATGCGCATTTTGGAGCCGATCCGAAATGGCAGACAAAGACCCGAAGGTGCTCAAGCTCAATCAGGGGTCGTTGAACCAAGCGGCGCTCCGTTGGGGCGAGGAAATCGGAGAGCCGGAGAACTCGCACCATCTGCATCTGCTGGACCTGGCCAGAGCGGGCCTGGAGGCGAACGCGGAGGGCGAGTGGCCGGCGCGCGAGACGGCGGCGCTGCAAGAGCAGGTGAATCTGCTGTACGGGTGGGCACCGGAAAATCTGATGGCGTGGCTCCTGACCAACCCGAACGGTCCGGACCAAGCCGAGCAGGAAGCGAACCTGTTGCAGGCGATCGAGGGCGCGGACAGCGTGGAGCACGCCGCGGCGCTGGTGCTCAACGCGATCTGGAGCAGGCAAGTGGCGGACAACCCGGCCCTGCAACCCGCGGCGAGCGAGTTGAGCTAGAGCGTTCCGAGCCGGGCGAACAATCCGCCGGCGAAATCTCCGAAAGCCTCTATCAAACCTACGAGCCGCAGCGCGTGCGCACCAAGGGCGCGAAGCCGCATCCCGGCCCGCTGGTCGAATCCGCCTCCATGTCGTCGGTCAATCCGCCGGCTCCGACCTACACGCCGCATCTTCCGAAAAGCGTCATCGAAAAGGGCTTGCTGTCGCAGGCGCAGCTCGAGCCGATCGTCTACGCGGGCCAGGCGCACGCGGAAATGCTGCCGGCGGCAGATGAGGAGCCGGTGCGGCGCAAAGGCTATTTCATCGGCGACGGGACCGGCGTCGGCAAAGGCCGTGAGGTCGCCGGGATCATCCTCGATAACTGGCAGCAAGGCCGCACCAAGGCGGTGTGGGTCTCGGAAAAGCAGACCCTCATCCAGGACGCCAAGCGCGACTGGACGGGCCTCGGGCAGAACGGGAACCTCATCTTCAACGCCGGCAAGGTGAAGGCCGGTGAGAAAATACAGGCCGCGAAAGGCATCGGCTTCATCACCTACGACACGCTGAAGGGCGGCATGTCCGACCAGGCGGCGATCGCGCGCGGGCAGTTCGTGCGCAAGCAGAAGGTGGCGGTGAACGGTCAAGCCGGCGTCATCGCGAAGATCGAACAAAATGGACGCGACAAGCCCGCCGACATCACGATCGACCTGGACAACAAGTCGCGGGTCACCGTTCCCGCGAACGAGGTAACGGCGACCGAATCCGTCGCCGTCAAATCCCGCGTCGATCAGCTGGTCGAGTGGCTAGGCCAGGACTTCGACGGCGTGATCGCCTTCGATGAGGCCCATAACATGGGCAATGCGGCTCCCTCGAAAACAGAACGAGGCCTGAAGGAAGCGGCGCAGAAGGCACTCGCCGGGATTGAATTGCAGAAGCGGCTGCCGAACGCCCGCGTGGTCTATGTCTCAGCCACCGGCGCAACGGAAGTTTCAAATCTTGCCTTTGCCGACCGGCTCGGGTTGTGGGGACGCGGTACGCCGTTCGAATCCCGCGCCAAGTTCGTGGCCGAAATCGAGAAGGGCGGCATTGCGGCGATGGAGCTTATCGCCCGCGACATGAAGCAGCTCGGGCTCTACACCGCGCGCAACCTGTCCTATGACGGCGTTGAGTACGACAGGATCGAGCACAAGCTCGATGCCAATCAGCGTGAGATTTACGACACGCTGGCGGATGCCTGGCAGGGTGTGCTGCGCAATATCAACGCGGCGCTGGAGGAGACCGGCGGCGAGAAAGACGGCCGCGCCAAGGCCGCAGCCTATTCCGCCTTTTGGGGCGCGCACCAGCGGTTTTTCAATCAGATCGTCACGGCGATGCAGATGCCGTCCGTCATCAAGGCGGTGGAGAAGGATTTGGCGGAAGGCCGCCAAGCGGTGCTGCAACTCACCAACACCAACGAGGCCAGCCAGGAAAGGGCGGCGGCCAAGGCCACGACCGCCGAGGAAATCGAAGACCTCGACATCACGCCGCGCGACCAGATCATTCAACTGGTCGAGAAGTCTTTTCCCACCCAGGAGTACGAGCGTTACCGCGACGAGGAGGGGAAAGAGCGATCGCGCCCGGTCACGGACAGCGCCGGCAATCCGGTGCAGAACAAGCAGGCGCTGCGGATGAAGGAGGCGTTGATCGAACGCCTGGCATCCGTCCGCGTGCCGCAGGGGCCGCTCGACATGGTGCTCGACCATTTCGGGGTGGACGTTGTAGCCGAGGTGACCGGGCGCGGCCGGCGCTTTGTGCTGAAGCCGGACGAGAAAACCGGCGATCGACGCCGGGTGGAGGATTCGCGCCCCGGATCCGCAAACCTCGCCGAGACAGACGCTTTCCAGAGCGGTAAAAAGAAAGTCCTAATCTTCTCCGAGGCGGGCGGCACCGGCCGGTCCTACCACGCCGAAAACACGGCTCCCTCGAAGAACGCCAGGCGTGCGCACTACCTGGTGCAAGGCGGTTGGCGCGCGGACAAGGCGGTGCAGGGCTTCGGCCGGACCCACCGCACCAACCAGGCTTCAGCGCCGATCGTGAAGCTGGTCACGACCGACCTTCAGGGCCAAAAACGTTTCATCTCCTCGATCGCGCGGCGGCTCGGGCAGCTCGGCGCGCTCACCAAGGGCCAGCGCCAGGCCGGCGACCAGGGCATCTTCTCTGCCCGGGATAACCTGGAAAGCAAAGAAGCCAATCACGCGTTGCAGCAGTTCTTCAATGATCTGCTTCGTGACAACGTGCCCGGTATCCGGATCGACGAATTCGAGGAGCAGACGGGGTTGAAGCTCCGCATCCAGGACGAGGAGGGCAGGGTCACCGGCGCCAAGCAGGAATTCCCGCCGATCACGCAATTCCTCAATCGGCTGCTGTCGCTGAAGATCGACATGCAGAACAAGGTGTTTGACGCCTTCTCGGAACGGCTCGATCGAGTCATCGAGGCCCGCCGGCAGGCTGGCTTACTCGATGTCGGTCTGGAAACCATCCGCGCCGACAAGATCGCCAAGGATTCGGAGAAGGTCGTTCACACCATTCCGGGCACCGACGCCGAGACCAAGTACGTCAAGCTCACGCTCTCCAATAAATTTGTGCCGCTCGATTTTAAGGAGGCCGCAGAAAGCATCAAGCGGCCGGTCAAATTCTTCGCCCGCAGCCCGAAGGGCAAAGTCTACGCCGTCGCAGAGGCCGCGAGCCTGACCAATGACAAGGGCGTCATCGTCGATTATTACCGGCTGACCAATCCGGTTTCCGGCTCGCATCACATCGAGCGCAAGAACGTCGATGCCGGAAAAGACTGGTCGAAAATCGACCGCGGCGAGGCCAAGAAGCTGTGGGAGGCCGAGACTGCCAAAGCGCCCGAATTCCTCACCGAGTCGCTTCACCTGGTCACCGGCGCAATTCTCCCAATTTGGGACCGCCTGCAAGGCAACCCGCGCGTGGTGCGGTTGCAGACGGACGCCGGCGAGCGGTTCATCGGCCGTGTGGTGCCGAGCGGTGTCCTGGCCGCGACGTTGAAAAATCTCGGGGCGGAAGCCGAAGCGCCGAAGGTCACGCCCGAAGGCCTGTTCAAGACGCTGATGGACGGTGGCCGCGCCCGGCTGACAAACGGCTGGACGCTGAAGCGATCGCGCGTCGCCAACGAAAACCGCATCGAGCTTGTGGGCCCGGCGACTTTCTCTGAGGGCACTGAAGTCAAACAGGATGGCGTCTTTACCGAGCGCATCGAATACAAGGTGCGCTACTTCGTGCCGATCGGCGAAACCGAAGGCCCCGAAGTCCTGGGCAAGCTGCTGAAATTCCGCCAGGTGGTGGACGTCACCGAAGCGCACCAGCGCCCGGACACCGCAGCCGCGGGCGATGAACCGATGTTCGCCCTGCGGCGAGACAAAGACGGCGCCCCAACGGGCGCCGTTTCTGATTCTGGAACTCAGCTTAAAGCGGTGACGCTGGAACACCCAGCGTTTGAAGTGCGCACGCCTTTCACCGCGAAATTCCTGGAACATTCGGAGGCGATCTACCAGCTGCTGCGATCTGAGCTCGACCGTATCGGCCTGCGCAAGGTCGGCCTTATGCTGGCGGACAGGATTGAGCTTTGGCGCGACGGCAAGCTCTCGACCGCAGACGCGATCTATGCCGAGCGGACGATCACGATCGCGCTCAATACGACCAACAAGTTCAACCTCCTCCACCATGAAGCTTTGCACGGCCTGCGTCGGCTCGATCTGTTCAAGGATACCGAATGGGCGATCCTGGCGCGCGCCTCGAACGCGAGGTGGCGAACTCAGTTCGAGATCGAGAAATACTATCGGGACTGGCCCGAGTGGATCAAAGTCGAGGAGGGTGTCGCCCATGCCTATGCAGCTTGGGCGGATGGAACGCTGAAGGTCGATGGCCGCATAGCGCGGCTGTTCAAGCGCATCCGCGATTTCTTCGAGGTCGTGGGGAACGTGCTGCGCGGAGAGGGCCTTAAGACCGCCGAGGACATCTTCCGCGACATCAAGGGGGGCAAATTATCGGCGCGCGATCCGGAAACCGGCCAGTTCAGCCGGGACGGACAAATCTCCTTTGCGGTCCGCTCCGGCGACGGCGATCTGTTCAAGACCGAGATTGTGCAGACGCCGGATGGCCCGAAGGAGCAATTCGTCATCCCTGGCGCCGAGAAGGCTGGCGACAAGGAGCGCGGCGATCGCGGCGCGGCTCGTCCGCTGAAGCCAGGGAAGGCGCAGAAGGGCACGGATGGCCTGCCGCTGTTCGACGACAAGGATGGGGAGCTGCCGCTGTTCGCTGTCACGCGTGACACCGAAAGCGAAGCGTTCAAGCGATGGTTCGGCGAGAGCAAGGTGGTGGATGAGGATGGAAGCCCTCGTGTTGTCTACCATGGCACCACGAAAGATTTTGATAGCTTTGAAGCGAAGGCAAATAGACCGGAAATTGGATTTCACTTCGGCACCGCAAAACAGGCGGAGGTTTTTGCCGACAAAAACGGCGGCCGGGTTATTCCGGTCTACCTCCGAATTAAAAACCCCCTGCGGATGCGGGACGCATTCGGGCGGGGCGGGATAGCTTTTTCCAGAATTGCTCAAGAGCTTAGCCGCTTAGGGCTGATAAGCAGCGATAAGTATTTCAATCTTGCACAAGTGCGGCCGTTGCGAGAGGCGGTTGCGGTGGCGCAGCGCATCATCGAAGGAGCCGGACACGATGGCATCGTTTATGAAAACGCATTCGAAGGACTGCGACAGCTTCGGCCGGACGAGGCAATCGAGCTTAAGACCGAATTGAACGTTCTTGGTGGGGAGGGGAAATACGTCGCAAGAAGCCCGTCAGGTGGCGCGGTCGGGGTGGGTCCGACACCGGCGGCGGCGCGAGCCGATGGTCTGCGCTGGCTTCGCGAAGGCGATCATCTGCCATCTGACTCCTACATTGTATTTCATCCTGAGCAGATCAAATCCGCCACCAGCAACCGCGGGACGTTCGACCCCAATAGTCCCGACATCCGCTTCGCCCTACGGCGCGAGCCGGGCACGGCGATGGAACGCCAACGCGTCATGCAGGGCTTCATCGCCCGGGGGCAGCCGCTCGATCGCGCCATCCGCGTGCCGTTCGACATCTTCGGCGGCACCACCCATGACGGGCGATGGAAACCTGGCGTGGCGCTGTGGACCAAGGATTCGTCTGCCCTGACCGGGGCGCTGGCTGGCGCTGGGATGGGAGCCGCTGTAGGTGGCCCGGTAGGTGCGGTTGCTGGCGCAGTCGTCGGCGGCGCTGCCGGCAAGCTTCTAAACGCCAAGTTCACGACGGAAGGACGCTTCACCTTCCTCAATCCGATTTTGGAGGCCGCGCGCACGGGCCTGGTGGATCGCTACGGTCTCGATCCGAAATATGTCACGCGTAACAGGGAGCGCGCGTTGGACGAGCGCGCAGTCATGCTGCAAGGCGCGGAGGCGCTCAAATCCCTCAAGGATCACAACGTCGGCCCGGCCGAGGCCAAGGTGCTTCAGGCGATCCTCACCGGCGAGGACGTAACGGACGCGCAGATGGCGAAGCTCGCCGATCCGATCCGTGCGGCTGTCGATCAGCTCGGCCAGGAAGCGGTAGCCCTTGGCCTGGTCAGCGCCGAATCCTTCGAGCGCAACCGCGGAACCTACCTTCATCGCGTCTACCAGAAGTACGAGGCCGAGCAGCACGGGCTCACCCGTATGGTCAACTCGATCATGGGGTCGAGCCGCAAGAAGATCATCGGAGATCAGTTCCGCGGGCGTGGCCTTTTCCAAGAAGTAGACGTTGGCCGCCTGATGCGCGACATTCCCGATTGGCACGAGGGCGCGCGCGGCAAGCCGCAGAAGGGCGAGATGTTCGTCGTGCTCGACGAAATGCCGCAGCAGGCGCAGCTCGCGCTGGATGAAAAAGAAACGTCCGAGAAACCCCTGCGCCGCGTCTATTGGCCGGCGGACAAGGAAATTCCAGATCGCTACGACACATTCCACAATCAAGGCGTTTGGGAGGTCCGGGGAGAGAAGAACGGCAAGCTCGTGCTGTGGCGAGACTTCACCAAGGACGAGCGGGTGAAGATGGGGGAAATCCTCGACGCCCGTTACACCATCGGCAAGACCTTCATGCTGATGGCCCACGACCTGGCCGTGGGCAAATTCTACAAGGACATCGCTGAGAACGAAGCCTGGACCCGCAACACTACCCCGAATGCCAAATGGCTCGATGCGGCCGAATGGAGTGCGCAGCGCCAGCGAGCCTGGAAGCATGGCGACATCGAATGGGTGAGGGTGCCCGAAACCGAGATCCCGAACTCGGGCGGCAAGAAGCGGTGGGGCGGGCTCGCCGGCCGATGGGTGCGCGAGGAAATTTGGCGCGACCTCAACGAAATCGACCTGATGTCGCGGCCCGGCATGTGGCGATCGCTGCTGACGCAATGGAAGCTCAACAAGACCGCGCGATCGCCCGTCGTCCACATGAACAACGTCATGTCGAACTTCGTTCTCATGGACATGATCGACGTGCGTTGGCAGGACTTCGCCGCGGGACTGCGCTCCTACATCGCCAAAGACGCGCACTATGAGGAAGCGTTCCAGCACGGTGCCTTCGGCGCCGACATGATGACCCAGGAAATCCGCGACCAGGTTCTTAGGCCCATCCTCGAAGAAATCTCCCGCGACAACACCTTCCAGCAAGGTGGGCGGCTAGGAATGCTCGGGCAGATGACGCGCTTCACCGAATTGCTGTGGTCGAAGCTCAAGGCGCTCGATCAGAAGATGATCGACGGCTACCGGGTCGAAGATGAGATTTTCCGCATGGCGACCTACATGCGCCGGCGCGACCTGGGCGACGATCCTAAGCAAGCGGCCGAAGTGGCGCGCGAACAGTTCATCGACTACGACATCCGCGCGCCCTGGGTGAACATGGCACGGAACACGGTGCTGCCCTTCATTTCCTACACCTATCGAGCAGCTCCGCTCGTAGCCAAAGCGATCGCCACGCGGCCGTGGAAGCTGACCAAGTATTTTCTGCTGGCCTATGCCGCCAACGCCATGGCCTATGCGCTGACCGGCGGCGATGAGGACCGGGAGCGCCGCTCGCTGCGCGACCAGGAGCAAGGCTTCACCTGGATCGGCGCCTACCGCATGATCCGGATGCCGTGGAACGACAGGCACGGCAATCCGATCTTCCTCGACATCCGGCGCTGGATTCCGGCCGGCGACATCTTCGATATGTCGAACGGCGACATTCCCGCTTGGCTCAATATCGGCGGCCCGCTGATGATCGCGGCCGAGTTGTTCCTTAACCGCAGCGCCTTCACGGGACAGGAGATCGTCAACACCAAGACTGACGATTGGTGGGACCGTGCGCAGAAGCGCGGCGACCATCTCTATAAGTCGTGGATGCCGTCAGCTGCTTACGTGCCCGGCTCCTGGTATTGGGAAAAGATCGGGAACGCAGCTAAGGGCGCGACCGATTCCCAAGGGCGCCCCTACAGCATCGGCCTGGCGCTGTCCTCATCCGTGGGCGTCAAGCTCAAGCCGCAGGACGTGCAGGACGCAATGTCATGGAAGGCTTACGAGTTCCGGCAGGTGGAGCGTGCGCTGGAGACGGAAGCGCGACGGCTCGGCCGGCGCAAAGAGCGCAACCTGATCTCGGAAGCCGAGTTCAACCGCGCCATGCAGCGGATCATCACAAAGAAGAAAAATCTCGCAGAGAAGGCGCGCAAGACCCTTCAGTAGCGGAGCCAAAGCCCCACGATCGCGGCGCCGGCGAGCAAGCCTCCGATCACTCCAGCATCGCGCGGCACGAAGGCCGCGAGCCGCGGCGCGTGCCGCACCACCGCCTTGTGAATCCGAAGGCCCGCGACCGTGGACGATCCCACGGTCAGCGCCGCGCCTGTCAGCGCCAAAAACTGACCCAACCCCGATTCGGGCATGTCTCAGCCTAAGAGGACGAGAGGACCAAAAGCAATGCCAGGAAAGAAGCGGGAATTATATAGATGACTCCCTTGGCTCATTTTGAGCGTTCCAACTTGGCCTTGCGCCGCTTGCGGCGGCGCGCAGGCTTTGACTTGGGCTTAGGGCGGTATCGCAGAACTTTATCCGCGATTGCGTCAAGGAATTTTGGCGGTTGCATTTTGATGGTCTTTCGACAGGCTTATGGTGATCTCGTAGCCAGACAAATCAGCGGGCAAATCCGGGTTTATCTCACGCGCCATCTTTTCGAGTGCGACAAAAGCTTCGTCACGGCGATCCTGTTCACTCGGAATTTTAATTTCGTGAACATAGCGGCCAAGATGTTTCTTGCTGGCGTGGTGATAGACGCCGATCAGGCCGCGCTTGAGCACCGCGAACACACTCTCAATCGAGTTGGTGGTCATGCCGTCAGCCTTTCCGCGTAATCCCCGAGAAGTTCTTGCGCCCAATCGCTCAGCTCAATATGGCCCTGCTGCGGCTTAACGACGATGCCGAGCGTACCGAGGGAACCGATGAGATTGTTGAAGCCGCCGCTTGAGGCGGAATAGCCCGTGTCGGTCGCGACGTCCTCGCGAGATCGAGAGCCGCGGCCGACAAGCGTGGCAATGATTTTCTTTTGCGGATTGCTGAGGCTCGAAAGGAAAAGCTCGATGCCTTCCATTTGCGTCATCACTTCCACATCCACCAACAACGACACGCGACCCTGCGATGGCTTTCCGATCGTGCCCATGGTGCCGAGTCCTCCCAGGAGATTATTGTAGCCGCCAGATGACGGGCTGTAGCCCGCCACAGCCGCGACCATTTCCCGGGACGGCTGCTCATGCCCGAGTGCGCGCCACATCGCCAGCGAGCGCAGCACCCTCATTTGAGGGACGGAGTAGGTGCCATCACCGGCTTGAAGGGGACGCTGCGGCAGCGCTTTCCCCTTGACGGCAGAGAACGTGAACGGCTCGTTGTGCCGCACGTCTATCTTGATGGCGACATCCTGCTCCATGAGCGCCTTAAGACGGGCGACGACACGCTTGGCTTCGTCGCGGAGCTTCCCAAATTCCTTGTCGCGGCGCTCAAGGTGGCTCTCGATCAACTTGGTGACGTGTTGTGTCGCATCGGTAATTGCCTTCTCCACCGCCTCCTTGTCGATCGCCTCTCCGCCTGCTTTGAAGAAGTCTTTGGCGTTGATCTCAATAATGAACTTCATGGCTATCTCCAATGCTGCGCGCAGTGGCGCAAACTTCTTCTTCGCTTGCTCGAACCCGCGCTCCTCGGCGCGCTTGATGATTTCCTTATCAACGACCTGGGACTTTACGGCCACGCCGGCGTCGAGGGTTTTCTTCAGCTTGTCGCGCTCAGCCTTGAGGCCCGCGACCTCGGAGCGCAGCGCCCTCGGATCGTCGGCCTTCTGTTCGGCTTCAACCGTGGCGAGCTTGTCCTTCAGCGCGGACAGGTTCAGCGGTTTCAGGGAGTGAGCCTTCCGCTTTTTTTCTCCCCGCTTTGGCGTGCGCGAGCTATCGAACGTCACCTTCGCCGGAAACTTGGCGGGCGCATCGAGGATCCCGCGGCCGGGTATCCAGACGACGCCTTCGCCGATCTGCAACGCCGGCAGCGAATTCTTGATCGCCTTGCCCTGCGCCTTGTCGGCCTGCCCCTCGATCCAAGCATCAAGAGCATCGCGATCCTGCGAGCCGGTGAGCTTGAATGCGAGCAGCCCGTCCACCTGGCTCAAGACGTTTTTGTTCAGCACCGCAGGCCGCTGCGAGATCAGCCAGGGGATGAAGCCCATGACGCGTCCGCGGCGAACGATGTTTTCCATGTGGCCGAGTAGAACTTCATCGCCCTTTTGCGGCTTCTGCGGTGCGAACAGATCGGCCTCGTCCACGACCAGGTGGAACGGCTCTCCGGGCGCCTTGCGGTAGAGCGCGTCGAGGAAGGCCACCATGAAGCGGCGCTCTGCGGCCCTGCTCTTCAGTCCCTTGAGGTCGATGATGCAGCTCTCGGCCATCGTCGCGGCCGTCTCGCCAATCAGTGCGCCGGCGTGCTCGGTCAGCGGCAAGTCGCCGTGCGGTCCGCCGAAGATTGCGACGTCGAACCGCGATTGCGCCTTGCCATCCGCCAAGAGCCGAAGGCCCCACCACACGCCGAGCGGGTCGATGATGACGACGCGGGCCGTGCCCGAAAGCAAGATCTCCACCGCCGTCCCGGCGTTGTAGGTCTTGCCGCTGCCGGATGTGCCGATAAAGCCGAGCCGATCATCCAACGCTGCACGCGGGATAGGGTGTCTCATTGCGGGGATGGCTCCCACTCGTAATAGATCGTCGTGTTCCCCACGACGCGCGGGACGCGGGCTTGGTCTTTGGGGGAGAGAAGAGGGGCTGCGGCAGAAACGGCGGGCGTGGCGTCGGCCTTCCATCTGGCCACGCCGACGGCGATGGGGCTGCTCAGGATGGCGCCGACAAAGCAGGCGATGAGGACGCCGTGCACGGTCAGCGGCGGCCCCTTAACGTCAGAATCGTACCCAGGCTTTACCCGGTCGGCACCCCACCTGTGGGGGTGTGGTTTCAGAATCGCCTCAAAGATTCCAGTGCCTTGAGACAGATTCGATCCCTGTCGCGCCCACCACGCAATCGCCCGCGACTTTGGCGCGCCGATGCGATGCATCGCCGTGCGGTCCTTACGTTGACACTCAGTCCGGCGGTGCTTATTAACCCGGCACGGATTAAAGGCTTAGAAGCATGGCCGGGCATGGTTCCCGGCGAACTGGATTGGTGTTATGAAAGTCCGCAATTCTCTGAAATCACTTCGCTCCCGCCATCGCAACAACCGGCTCGTGCGCCGCAAGGGGCGGGTCTACGTCATTAATAAGACCCAGAAGCGCTTCAAGGCCCGCCAGGGTTGATCAGGCGCGGCACACGCCTGTATCCCATGCAAGCCGGTTGTCACATCCTGGTCAGCGGACGGTGGGACAACAACGTCGCGGTCGTTGATCTTAAGCGCGCGCTCGATCCCGCCAATGACGCCACCTCCAACGCAATCATCAATCGTGTGCGCGTTACACCCGATCTCGATGTCGACGGCGTTGCCGATACTCCCGCCAGCGGACAGCCGGTAAGCATCGCCATCCCGCGGACGGGACGTTACGCTTACGTCGTCAATCACTCCGGACGCGCGACGCCGGCGGCGGCCGCCGCCTTTCAGCACGGGCATCCGGGCATTGTCACCGTGCTCGATCTCGTGGCCGCGCTTGATCCGGCCAACAACGGCACCACCGCCGCGATGGCCGATCTGATCCCGACGGGAATGGCCGGTCCGGTCGGCATCGCGATGACCCCCGACGATAAATTCGTGCTGGTGACCTCCGCCGAGGCGGCCGAGCGTGAGGACGGCGGACGCGAGGTAGCCGTCATCGATGTCACGACGCGCTCCGTCGTGCGGCGCATTCCGCTCGCGGTGCGGACCAACGGCTCCGCCGCTCCTGAACCCAGCCCGCATCCCGGGCCGCATCCGACTTTCGGGCATTTCCCCGATCCCAATGGCGTGGCGGTAAGTCCGCTCGGGCCGGGCTACGCATTTACCGCCAATGGCGGCACTGACGACGTCTCCGTCATTGACCTCAAGCGCGCGCTGACTGGGGATCCCTGCGCCGAGATCGCCCGTGTGCCGGTTGAAACCGGACCCTTCGGCCTCGCGGTGAGCCCGGACGGACGGCTGCTCGCGGCCGCCAGCCGGGAGAGTGCTCGGACGGGGATAGAAGGCCGCACCATCTCCCTCATCGACATCGCGCGCGCCGCCGCCGGCCGGGCTGACGCCGAGCTGGCGCGGGTGCCCGTGGGAAGCGACGATACAAACGCGGCGACCCGGCCTTTCGCCGTGGCCTTCACCCGCGACGGCAAGCACATCCTCGCCACCTGCTTCCGCAGCAACACCGTGTCCTTGGTCGATATCGAAAAGGCGCTCGCCGGCTTGCCTGCCGAAGTCGCGCGGCTTGCCTTGGAAGCGCCCGGCGGCGGTCCGTCGCGCCCGCGCGGCGTTGTAATGACTCCGGACGGGCGCCATGCCGCCATCACCGGCGGAGCCAAAACAGGCTCGGGCAGCAGCCTGCTATTCCTTGTAGACGTAAAGACCATGGCGCTCGCAGGCCGTGTAACGGCGGTCGGCAACGAGTCCTACCTGCTCGACATTCTGCCCGGCCCGAGGGCGTGAAGCGGCACTATCTTGAAGCTGCACTATTCTGAAGCGGCACTATACTACACTGCCGGTTTGTTGTGCCTCCATTGACGCGGGCTGGCCGCGCACCGCATAGTGCTGATAACAACTGAATAAAATAAACTCTGGGGGAGGAACGCATGACCATCTTACGTCGTCACTTTGTTTACGGAGCCGTTGCTTTTGCGATGGCCGCGCACACCAGCTTTGCCTTTGCGCAAGAATGGAAGCCCACGAAAGACGTCGAATTCGTCATCCCGTTCGCGGTTGGCGGCGGCGCCGACATCATGGCGCGGGTGATTCATAAGGTCATCACCGAGGACAAGCTCGTTCCCGTCTCGATCGCCCTGGTCAATAAGCCGGGTGGCGGTGGAGCAGCCGGCATCGGCTACATGAGCGCGAGCCGCAAGGCCGACCCGAATACCATCGTGCTGGTCAACGGCACCACGCAGATCACGCCGATTATCACTCCGACTGCCGTCACGTTGACGGAAGTCCAGCCCGTCATGAACGTGATGCTCGATGATTTCGTTTTCTTCGTGAAAGGCGATGCTCCGTGGAAGACCGCCGCCGACTTCGTGAAGGATGCGAAGTCGAAGCCGCCGAAGACCTATAATTTTTCCACCGGCGGCACGACCGATGTCATGGCTGTGACAGTACTGGCCAAGTCGACCGGTACTGAATTGAACATGATCAACTTCAACAGCGGCGGTGAGGCTTTGACCGCGCTGCTCGGCGGCCATGTCCATGCCTCGCTCGGCAATCCGCTTGAATTCATGGGCCACCTGAAGTCGGGCGCGGTGCGCGCGATCGGTGTATTCCGCGACACGCGGTTTGCGTTGCTTCCAGACGTGCCGACCATGAAGGAGCAAGGCATCAATGCTCCGAACTTCCAGATGTGGCGCGGCATCGCGATCCCGAAGGGTGCGCCTCCCGAGGCGGCCAAATATTGGGAAGGCGTGATGCAGAAGGTGACAGCGTCGCCGCAGTTCAAGACTTACCTGAAGGACAATGCGGCCTCGGAAGCGCCGATCGCTGGCGCGGCCTTCGTGAAGTTCTTGGCCGATCAGGAGAAGCTCTACCGCGACCTGCTCGGGAAGTAGGGGGCCGCAATGCAAGGCCGGCCCGCGTTGGGCGAGGTTCTGCTCGCCCTCTTTTTTGCGGTTCTGGGAATCCTCTGGGTCATTGCAGCGCTCGGCATGCCCTTATGGGAAGGCTTTGCGCCGCAATCAGGGTTTATGCCGCTTTGGTACGGCATCGTCCTCGCAGGGCTTGCCGGCGTGATCCTTGTCAACCTCTTTATGCAAAAAGAGGCTGGCAAGGCGGAGCAGCCGATCGGCAAGCCGCTGATCGTGCTTGCCGCGTTCGCAGCCGGCATAACCGGCCTTGAACCGGCTGGCTTCGGACCCTCCGTCTTCCTCCTTCTGCTGGTTCTGTTCGCCGTGGTCGAGCGCTTGCCGATTATCAAATCTGTACTGGTCGCGGCTGGAACGACTACGGTGCTGTTTCTCATATTCAAGACATGGCTCGGCGTTACGTTGCCGATCGGACCGCTGGGAATTTGACCATGGGACCTCTCGCCGACCTCATGCAGGGATTTATCACGGCGGCAACGCCGATGAATCTCATGATGTGTTTTCTCGGAGTCGTTCTCGGTCAAATCATCGGCGTGCTGCCCGGTATCGGTCCCTCCGCCGCGATCGCGCTTTTGCTTCCGCTGACCTACGGTTCCAGCCCGACCGGCGCCATCATCATGTTCGCCGGCCTTTATTATGGGGCGCAGTATGGCGGAACGCTCACCTCGGTGCTGATCAACGTGCCGGGTGAATCAAGTTCGGTGATGACCGCCGTTGACGGCCATAAAATGGCTCAGCAGGGCCGCGGCGGCGTAGCCTTGGGCATCGCCGCCATCGGCTCGTTCATCGCCGGCACGTTTGGCACGCTCGGTCTCATGCTGCTGGCTCCCCCGCTCGCCATCATGGCGCTGGCGTTCGGTCCCCCGGAATATTGTGCCCTGGTGCTGCTTGGCCTGATGGCCCTGGCAGCCGTTGGGGGCTCTATCCTCAAGGGACTTGCCACCGGCGTGGCGGGCTTGTTGCTCGGCACCATTGGCATCGATCCGCAAGTGGGCGCGCCGCGTTTCGATTTCGGCCAGGTGTGGCTTCTCGATGGCGTCGACTTCATCATACTGGCGGTTGCGCTGTTCGGCATTGGCGAGGTCCTCGACAGTTGCCGAACGGGGTCGGCCAATCCGATCCTCAACTTAGGCAGGGTGCTGCCGAACCGCGAAGAGTGGGGCCAAGCCTGGAAGGCGATCCTGCGCGGCACCGGCATCGGTTTCTTGATCGGCTGCCTGCCCGCCGCCGGAGCGACCATCGCGTCCTTTGTTGCCTACATTGTCGAGAAGAAAGTCGCCAAGGACCCGTCCCGCTTCGGTCATGGTGCGATCGAAGGCGTTGCCAGCCCGGAGGCGTCCAACAATGCCGCGTCGGCCGGAGCGATGGTGCCGATGTTTGCCTTGGGAGTTCCCGGCTCGAATACCACCGCCGTCATGCTGGGAGCGCTGATCATGTTCGGGCTGCGGCCAGGCCCGGAAATGTTCACTACGAACTCCTCGCTTGTGTGGGCCGTCATCGCCAGCATGTATATTGGCAACGTGATATTGCTGGTCATGAACCTCCCGCTTGCTGGCGTGTTCGCGCGCCTGCTCAAAGTGCCTTATAGCTGGATTTACCCGCCGATCCTGGCGATCTGCCTGACCGGCGTCATCTCGCACGCCAACAACGTCGAGGATGCTTGGCTGATGTTGGCCTTTGGCGTGCTCGGCTGGTTGATGAAGCGCTACGACTGGTCCGCCGCACCCATGATACTGGGCCTCGTTCTCGGTCCGTTGTTCGAGAACACCTTGCGGCAGTCGCTCACCCTGTCGCACGGCAGCGGGCTGATCTTCCTCTCGCGGCCGATCTCGGCGGTACTGATCCTCGCCGCTCTGATCGCTGTTACCGGGCCGAGCCTGTATGCGGTGTTTCAGCAGCGCCGCGCGCTTGCTGGGGCGTAACAGGCGGCCAAGCGCCGGCCTTCACCCGCTTTTGATCTGCGGCGGCGTCTTTTCATCGTTCCTCCAAGGTTCTACATTGGGGCGATGAAAACGCGATTCCGTGGCCCGGTTTTAGCGGCGGTTGTTGTCATGGCCGCCGCGTCCGCCGATCCGGTCCTTGCCCAAGCCAACCGCCGGATCGAGCCGCCGGCCAGTGCGCCGTCCACGCAGCCGGCCGACCGGTCGCAGAATATCGACTTTCTGTTCGAAGCGTTGAAGGCGGCTCCCAACGAGACCGCCGCCAAGGCGATCGCGGATCGCATCTGGGGTCTGTGGCTGGCGTCCGGCGGCGATACCACCAATCTCTTGATGAGCCGGGTGAGGGTTGCGGTCGAAGCCAAGGAACTCGATCTCGCCATCCAGCTTCTCGACTCCGTCATCGACTTCAAGCCGGATTACGTCGAGGGATGGGACCAGAGGGCGACGGTCTATTTTCTGAAGAAGGAATATGGTCGCGCGCTCAGCGATCTCGCGCAGGTGCTGGCACGCGAGCCACGCCACTTCGGCGCGCTGTTCGGGCTCGGCGTCAT
>ORMF011569362.1_pt1 | contig 29988 bp, 29 predicted proteins | sample 1779871 | NCBI WGS metagenome assembly ORMF01 (sample SAMEA104232316, study PRJEB22302) | groundwater metagenome | biome: forest; feature: aquifer; material: groundwater | place: USA | collected 2011-08-07 | depth 5.4 m | reverse complement strand
TTGCCGCTCGGCCTCCTGGCCTCGCATTGTCAGAGCACCCTGACGTACGGCGTCGGCAAGGTCGGCCAGCATGGCCTTACCGACCTCCGTGGCGCGGTTAGCGGGTGCCCCGATAGCGCCCGGCGGCACGCCATAGCGCTGTTCATACACATGGTCGTAACGCACCTCGGGGAAAGGCGTTGTGAGTCCTCGAGGATCCCAACGGACTCCAATCCACGTGTAGTTCGGCGCGGGTGATCCGCCAAGTGTTCCCTGCCGGAAGAGGAAGCAGGGGCCAATCTGCTTCAGCGCCATCGGCTGCTCACCCTCAGATCCACTCGGTCGGACGGAAGTCACCGCCATGCTGTGCAAAGCGTCCATCACGACGGTTCCGTTGCCATCACCCAGATTGGCCGGGGCGATGATCCACACGGGCATGTCGTAGGTATAGACCTGACCCGTGGCGTCATATGGCAGCGTGAGCGACCCCTGGAATCTACAGCGGTACTCCGAGTACGGAACCTCGCCGAACGTCACCCCGGGAATCATGTCCTCCGGGGCAGACACCTTTATAGCATCGACGATCCGGCCCGACGCCCGGGCGTCCTGCCCAAGCGGGAGCAAGAGGAAAACAAAGAGGGGCAGCCAGATCCAGCCGCGGCTGCAGATCAATGCCCTTCGCGCGTCCATTTCATCCTCCGAGTTGTTTTGTTCGCGAAATCCTGTCGACTAACTACTGATTAATCCGCAGAAGTGCGATGTAACTCGCGTAACGGTCTGCAAAAACCGCATTTCTTACTTCGTTATCCCGGTCTCGTCACGGACACCGTGTTCGACCCCCGCTCGTTCGCCGTCGTCAGCACCACGTATACCCGGTAGAGCGCGCGGGCGCCGGGGGCTCCGAGGCCTGAGTCGGTGGTGAAGGTCGTTTCGGTCTTGGGGACCAGGGCCACAACGAACTCATCCGCCGTCTTGTAGGTCGGACCGGGCGAGGATCGTACGGAGAAGTGGTCCAGGTCCGGATGGGTCGACATCGTCCAGGTGAGGACGGCCGCCAGGTCGTCCTCGCTCCACACTCCGGTGAGCGCGACCGCGGCCGGGGTCGATCCGGGCGGCGGGTGAATCATATCACACGCAAGCTGTTTTCCCACTCATAGACCTTGCATCGTCACCCAGGAACCGTGCATCGTCGATATGCAAGCGCTCATGGCTCCTATGCAAGGCTGCAATGCCACGAGACAAGGTCACTGGGTTCCAATGCAAGGCTCCAATGCCCAAGTGCAAGCTCCGACGGCCCCAATGCACTGTCCAATGGTCCAAATGCAGAGGCCCAAGCCACCAGTGCACGCTCCCTGTGGCCCAATGCAACGTCTAGCAGACTTCAGGCTCGACTCCGCCGCTCCGCCGACCCGGTTGGCCCCCACCAGATGCGATTTGGTACTATTCTCCCGATTCCCCAGTTAGTTTGGGGATTCCTGCTTAAGCAGGACGGTGTAATTTCAAACATGATGGATAACACGAAAATGGACGGCGCGAATATGAGAAGTGTTCTCCTTACTGTAATAGGAGAGGGCGATGGGCCCGGGACTCTTCAGTCACGAAGTGTTCTGAATACCGCAGCGAATCGCCTGCAGATTCTTGAAGACCGCCAGGCCCAGCAATGTCTTATGACTTTCTTTCATGATCTCTTCCGAACTGGACACTTGGCATGGGGATACGATGTTACTAACGCGGGTCCGCCGTTCTTCCATATCACTGAACAGGGACGCAAAGCGCTTGAGCACCTCAGCCGCGATCCAATGAACCCTGACGGTTATTTGGCTTATCTCTCCAAACAATGCAATCTTGGACCGATTCCACTGTCCTACATCACAGAGGCCGTCAGTACATATAACGCTGATTGCATAAAAGCGGCTGCCGTCATGGTCGGTTGCGCTGCTGAGGCGATTACTATCGAGCTTCGCGGCAAATTGGTTGCTAAATTAACTGCGCTGAGTGCCGCTGTTCCCGCGAAGCTGAGCGGTTGGAAAGTTAGCGAGGTTCTGACATCCATCGGCTGCGTGCTCGACAGCAAGAAGTCCGCTATGCCTCAGCTCTTAAAGGAATCGTACGAGGCTTTTTGGCTAGCGTTCACCGGCCAGATTCGCCTAGCTCGCAACGACGCTGGTCATCCAAAGTCGATTGCTCCTGTGACTCACGAGACAGTCCACGGCTCGCTGTTGATATTCCCGGAATATGCGAAACTTGCGGGTGAACTCGGTACGTGGGTGACGAAAGAGATGAATTAAGTTGGGCCTATAATGGACCTCAACGACGTACACGGCATTTTCGAGCTGCTCCAGGACGCGGGGGAGAAGTTCCCGGACGCATGGCGGGTCTTCTTCTCCGAATGGGGTGAGTCGGTGGAGGCTCGGCGGGAGGCGTTTGCGGCTCTGGTAGGGTTCGTGAACTCCCATTTCGACCGGCACACACTTAGTTTCCGAGCCCAGACTCCCATTCAGAGGCAGAACTTTATCTGCGCGGGCTTCCTGAGCTTTCTTCCGGCGGAGCATTGCTATCAGTCACGCGTCGACAGATACCTACGCGACCTTGTACCGGTGGACGAGGAGCTGGTCGAGGGGGAGCTTCCGCCGTTCGACTCGGCGGCGCTGCTGGGATCGATCCCAGCGCCGTCACCGAAGCCTACGGGGGATGCGCTCTTGAGGGCGGAAAACGTGGTGGAGGTGCGCAGCGATGTGCCCGATCCATGGGGGTATGAGATTATCGTCAACCGTTGCGATGACGAGAGCTGGGAGTTCCTGGCGGCGGTTCGGCACAGCCCTTACCAGGACTCCACCGCGCTGCACCTCTTGGACGACGATCCCGATGCCGCCATCCGTCCGGAGAAATGGAGCTACCGGCTGCGATACGTGGAGCTCCCTGCCCCGGGAGGCAGCGATTGCAAGCCGTTCGGCATGTGGTCGGACCCGATCCCGGTGACCCCGCCGATCTAGTTGAGAAACAAGAACGGGCGGCGCATGCAGCGCCGCCCGACTTCCTTCCTGTTTCATCCTTCGTGAATGTGCCGAGGACGAGACTTGAACTCGTACAGGGTTGCCCCCACATGGCCCTCAACCATGCGCGTCTGCCAATTCCGCCACCTCGGCAAGTGGTCGTAGCGCCACGGAGAATCGAACTCCGGCTTACGGGATGAAAACCCGTTGTCCTAACCTCTAGACGATGGCGCCCCAGCAAAACGGCCCCAGGACACCATCATCCCGGCAGCCGCCCGCTATTATATCCGCGCGCCGTTCGGGGAGTCAAGCAGTCGCTCATCGTGCATTTACAGGCCACAGTCTGCACGTAAGGAGCAAGTCAGGTACAGACTCACCTCTCACCCGCCCGCGATCGCGCCCAGCACGATGAACGGCTCCGCACCCGTCGCAACTGCTTCAGGCAGCGGAGTGTCCGGGTCGTCGTGTGACAGATCCTGCCCGCACGCGAAGAACCGCAGCCAGGGTCGTCTGCTCGACGACCCGTGATTGCGAATCGTCCCCTTTAACATGGGGTACGTGGCCTCGATCGCGTCGATCAAGGACCTCTGAGTTACTGGTCCGTCGACCTGGAGCTCGACGTCACCCTCGACTTCTGTCAGCGTCCTCAAATGCTGCGGCAATTGTACTCGTATCATCGCCTTACCTCACCAATCACCACTAACCAATCACCACTAACTTCGCCTACGCAAGCGTCTGCGCCTCCACGGACAGCACGCTCGGAAAATGCTCGCCGATGGGCTTCCATGTGTCGCCCGCATCAGCCGATGCGTAGACCTCGCCGCTCGTGGTACCGAAGTAGATGCCGCATTTGTCGAGCGAGTCGACCGACATCGCGCCGCGCAGCACGTTGACGTAACAGTTCTGTTGCGGGAGACCGTTCGTGAGCGCCTCCCAATCGTTGCCGCCGCTCCGGCTCCGATAGACTCGCAGCTTGCCATCCGGCACGAAATGCTCGGAGTCGTTCTTGATCGGCAGGACGTAGATTGTCTCCGGCTCATGGGCGTGGACACTGATTGCGAACCCGAAGTCGGTCGGCAAGTTGCCGCTCACCTCGGTCCACAGTTCTCCCGCGCTGTCCGTCCGCATTACGTCCCAGTGCTTCTGCATATATAGGGTATTCGGTCGGGACGGATGCATGGCGATGCGGTGGACGCAGTGCCCGATCTCCGCCGTCGGGTCGGGAATGTATTGTGAGCTGAGCCCGGCATTCTTCGGCGCCCACGTCTTTCCGCCGTCGTCGGTCCTGAATGCACCGGCGGCGGAGATGGCGATGTGCAGCCGATCCGCATTGGTCGGGTCCTGGAGGATTGTGTGCAGACACATCCCACCCGCCCCGGGCTGCCAGTTCGGTCCCGAACGGTGGTTGCGCAGGCCGGGAAGCTCCTGCCAGGTTTTGGCGCCGTCCGTCGTCTTGAATATAGCTGCGTCTTCAACTCCGGCGTAGACCGTATCCGGATCGGTCAGCGACGGTTCGAGGTGCCAGACCCGCTTAAACTCCCAGGGCTTCTGGGTTCCGTCGAAGTGCTGGTGGGTTCCCGTTTCACCCTCATAGACGAACTTGTTGCTCTCGCCTTTCGGCCATCCTTGCTCCGAGACGAGATCTTCGGGCTTGCTCCCCGGGGTTGCCCACGTCTTACCGCCGTCGTCGGACCGTTGTATGATCTGCCCAAACCAGCCGCTGGTCTGCGAAGCATAAATCCGGTTCGGGTCTACCGGCGATCCCTTCAGATGGTATAGCTCCCAGCCCGCAAAGTGCGGACCGGTAATATCCCAATTCTCCCGCTTCCCGTCTGACGTGCAAACAAACGCGCCCTTCTTGGTGCCGACAAGAACTCGAACTCCGCTCATGGGTTATCCCTTCTTATCAATGATGTGGTTGCTGTTACTGGTAATCGCGCTCGTAATCGTACTCGTACTCGTACTCGAACGTCAAGTACCGAGTACGAGTACGAGTAGGATTACGACGAATCCTTCGGCAGCCCCGGCAGCTCAATCACCGGCCGTATCTCCACCGTCCCCCACTTCGCTGCCGGAATTCTCGACGTGATCTCGATCGCCTGGTCCAGGTTTTCGACATCGACCAGGTAGTACCCGCCGAGCTGCTCTTTGGTCTCCGCGAACGGGCCGTCCGTCACCAGCCGTTTGCCATCGCGTATACGCACGCTGGTCGCGGTTGCCACGGGGTGCAGCGGCGATGCGTCGATGTAATTCCCGCTCGCCTTGATGTCGTGCGCGAGCTGCGTGGACTCCACATAACAATCTTCGCGTTCGGTCTGAGTTAAGACCTTCTCGTCGCCATAGATTAAAAGCATATATCTCATTTATTCGTCCTCCGATTATCTAGTCGTGTCGGGTGATCAATCGAATCACTTGCCGGGCATGTGCCAGTCACGGTCGCCATAGATCGTCTGGATGTACTCGATCTGCGGGACGTGGCTCCGCGTGTGAGCCGCTGGGAAGGAGAGCGCAACCGATCTTGGCGCGGTACCGAGACCGAAAGGCAGCTCGACCATCTCGGCCAATTGTTCCGGCGAAAGAGTGTCGAGCCAGGCCAGAAGCGCCGCACTGTTTCGATCGAGAAGTACCGTGACCTGATCACGGCTGTTAAACCCTTGCTCCCACTCTCTGAAACGGCGGTCTGCTTCCGCGGTGTTGTCATACGCAAACGGCTAACCGTTCAGGAAGTTGTGAATGTTCCTGATGGCCTCGGCAGCATGCGCGACAATCTGAACTGGCGTTCGGGCCGTAGGCGACGGCGACCAGTTGATCCGGTCCTCGGGAGTGGTGGCGAATGCGCGTGCGAGATCTTCCTTTGCGCGGACGAAGTCCGCCTTGGTTTTGCTTATGACGTCTTCCATTTTGATCCCTTTCTCTTTCGCTTAAACGGTCTGGCTGTCGTGTAGATTTGTGACTGGCTGTTTCGAGCTCATTGGATTGAAAGCAGGGTGCTTGCGGTTATCAGGCCCGCGATTCCACGGTCTCTCGAAGCCGCTCTTCCTGCTCCCGCACCTGGCCCGTGGGGTCGTTTGGCGCGAAGTCCTCAGCCTCGAACACCTGCCGGATCTCTACCTCCGTGTCCTCGAACGGGGCGCGCTTGAGCCACTCGATCGCCTCTTGCAAGGAATTCACTTTCCAGAGCCAGAAGCCGGCGATCAGCTCTTTCGTCTCGGCAAACGGACCGTCGGTCACGATCCGCCTATCGCCCTCAAACCGGACCCTCGCGCCCTTCGAGCTCGCCTGGAGTCCTTCGCCCGCGAGCATGACCCCCGCGTTCACCAGCTCCTCGTTGAACTTCCCCATATCGGTCAGAAGCTTCTCGCTTGGGAGAACCCCCGCTTCCGAGTCCTTGTTCGCTTTGACTATGACCATGAATCGCATTGCAGTGTCTCCTGTTAAGTCGTTCGGAATAGGCCGTTTTCATCCAGTAGTCGAACAGTGATACCCGAAATCGACAAGAGAGGGGGAATAAGTTTTTGGCGGACATCCTAAGGAGGCAATTCGCCCAACCGCCGCTCGAGAAATCTTCGCTCAGGCCCCTGTTGCGCGAGCGCCAGCGCTCGTTCGTACGACGTCCGGGCTTCCGCGGTCCGTCCCAATCGCCGGCATAATTCCGCCCGCGCGGAGTGGGCGAACTGATAATCGGCCAGGTCTCCACGGGCGAGGAGGGCATTGATTAGCTCCAGACCTGCGGCGGGTCCGTCGCGCATGGCTACGGCCACAGCTCGGTTCAGCTCGACGACCGGCGACTGCTCGACCTGCGCCAGGAGTCCATAAAGCGCGACGATCTGGCCCCAGTCGGTCGCGGCAGCGTTGGCCGCTTCGGCGTGAACCGCCGCGATAGCGGCCTGGAGCGTGTAGGGGCCAAATCGACGCGAACCTAGCGCTTGTTCAACGAGCGCTATTCCCTCGGCCATATGTTCACGGTTCCAGAGCGACCGGTCCTGCTCCTCAAGCAGGATCAGATTCCCATCGGTCGAGGTGCGCGCGCCGCGCCGGGACTCCTGGAGCAGCATCAGTGCGAGAAGTCCCGTCACCTCCGGCTCCGCGAGCAGCTCCCGCAGCAGCCGCCCCAGCCGGATTGCCTCGCCCGAGAGATCGGAGCGCGTCAGCGACTCACCCGATGAAGCGGAGTAGCCTTCATTGAACACAAGATAGACGACGTGGAGTACAGTGTCCAGTCGCTCCGGCAGATCAGACGGTGACGGCACCTGATAGGGGATGCCGGCGTCACGTATTTTCGCCTTTGCGCGCACGATCCGTTGGGCCAATGTGGGCGCGGTCGTGAGGAATGCGTGCGCGATCTCCTCGGTCGTAAGTCCGCAGACTTCTCTCAGTGTTAGCGCGATCCGAGCGTCCGGCGAGAGGGCGGGGTGGCAGCAGGTAAAGATCAGCCGGAGCCGGTCGTCCTCGACCGTCTCGTCCTCCCATTCAGTAGGATCCTTTACCTGGGAGTCGATGTCTTCGGCGATCCGCCCGAGCGAAGCATTGAACCGGGCGCGCCGGCGAATGGCATCGATCGCTTTGAAACGGCCGGCCGATACGAGCCACGCCCGGGGGTTTTGAGGAACACCATCCGTGGGCCACTTCTCCAGTGCGGCCGCGAACGCATCATGGAGCGCGTCCTCGGCCAGGTCGAAATCGCCCAGCAGGCGGATGAGGGTTGCGAAGACGCGACGCGATTCGGTGCGGTAAATCGAATCCACGCTCGCGCGTACTACTTCTGCCGTCGTGGTGTTAATCACCCGCATATTCTACCTCTCGGGGTGCCTGCGAAGAGACGTAGAAACGAGGAACAGAAATAGAATGCTATACCCTAATGGAGGCTTGTAAGATCACCGCGAAACCGCGACATCATTCTGCAGCACTCGCGTCCTCGCGTTTTCCCCATATCAACGCGTCCAAACACCACTCCCCGCCACCATATCCTGACATAAAGAGGAAAATGAAACAGAGCAGCACGGCCGGCATGCCATGATTCTGGATCGGCCACCTTCCGTTCGGCTGATGGAACTGGAAGTACGCGACCGCCATCATACCGGACAGGATGAATGCCATGGGCCGCGTGAAAAGCCCGAGCATTATCAATGTGCCGCCCCCCACCTCGAGGATGCCGGCGATCGTCATCTGCGTGTTCAAAGTTGAGCCCGGCGGCATCCCGCCGAACCAGCCGAACATCTTCATGGCGCCGGATTGGAAGAGCAGCAGCCCCGAAACAACACGGAGCAAGAAATACGCTGCCTGTATGGCTTTTTCCCTGTTCATCGACTGCCTCCTTTTCCCATAGATGGGTCAATTCAATAACAGTCCGCGCTGTGCATCGACATTTATCACGATCGCCACACGCCCCACACATTCTCCTCTTCCCACTCCTCGCTTGACTCCTTGCCTGCCAGCCGGAGCGCCAGGGTAAGTACCGCGAAGTGGTAGCCTTCGTGCCAGATCATGTGCTGCAGGAAATGAACGGGATGGGAGTACGGGCCGACCTTGCCGGCGCGGGCCTCGATGAGATCCCGTACAGCACTCCCGACCGCGGCGCCGCTCAACGCGAGCTGCCGCTTGATTTCGTCGAGATCGGCAATCGGTTTCCATTCGTCGCCATGCTGCTCGAACACCTCGCCGAGTTTCGCAGCGTGGGGTTGTGAGACTTTGCTCAGCCAGCCATAGCGGACCTCGTGGATATGAGCGAGGTGTTCATCCACCGGCCAGCCGTCGATGGATGCTTTCAAGCCTCGCTCTTCCTCTCCAATTCGGTCGGACAAGTTGGTCAGGATTCGTGTCTGGCGCTCCCACGATGCGAGGAGCTCGCCCGTAACGATGGAGTCCGGATCGCGTGTCGCCCCTTCCAGAGAACTCAGACTCACATCCATGCTTCTGCTCCTTCGAATTGAATTCGGGCTGCTGCGACACTTTCCATTCGACCATCAAACCTGCATTTCGAAGTACACGCTGAGCGGATCATCCCAATAGTCGCCGAACGGCGGAATGCGTCGGAAGCCAAAGCGCTCATAAAGCGCGATCGCTTCCGCCTGGTGAATTCCGGTCTCCAGCCTCAATATAGGAACTCCACTATTCCGAGCAAACTCGGCCAAATAGGCGAGCATTGCTTTGCCGAGACCGAGCCCGCGGAACTCCGGGCGCACGTACATCCTTTTGACTTCGCCGTACTCCGCGCCGAACAGCTTTACCCCGCCGCAGCCGGCAGGCAAGTTGTCATGACGGATCACGAAGAAGGCAACCTCTTCATGAATCAGCTGTTCGACATCTAGACCGTGCTGGCTTTCTTTGGGATAGAGAGGGTCCAGGTGAGCTTCCAGCTCGGTGATGAGGGCTGCAGCATCCGCGGAATCGGGGCGTTCTTCATCGATTACGGTCGGCATTGGAGACCCACCATCAATCGTCAACTAACTGACCGACCAGCTGTCGGAACTTCCACCCGGTCTCGTCGTTTCCGCCTTGGGTCTGTTTCATAAGGATACCGATGAGACCCTCCTTGGGGTCGGCGAAGTACTGCGTATTGAAGTAGCCGCCCCAGTCGAACGTACCCGCACTTCCATTGCCACCCCTTGTCTGGCCCTTGTCGGTGACGACGCCAAAAGCGAGTCCGTAGTATGAATCGACTCCGCCAAACAGCTCGCCGGCGACTTGCTGGCTCAGGATAGTCCGCACGGTTGTCCGACTTAAGATACGCACGCCGCCCAATTCGCCGCCGTTAAGGTACATTTGCAGAAACGTGGCGTAATCTCGCGCTGTGCTGGAGAGACCGCCCCCTCCGGAGAAGAACGACTTCGCTCCCTTGATCGGATAGTCGGGATCGTAGTTCGTAACGGGGAAGCGAACCCACTTGCCGTTTTCAGGCTTCTGAACGGCCACCAGTCGGTTAGCCTTGTCTGCCGGTAGGTAAAAGCCCGTGTCCTTCATGCCCAATGGATCGAACAAACGCTTCTGGAAAAACGCGTCGAAAGGCATCCCAGATACGATTTCGATCAGGTATCCCAACACATCGAGCCCCATGGCATATGTGAACTTCTCTCCCGGATTATGGTGGAGCGGCAGCTTCGCGAGCTTCTTAACGATCTCGGCGATGGTTACATGCTCTGTCGTGAACGCCTCGATGATCCCAGCCTTAGCGTAGATCTTTCGGATGCGCGGGTCTGGGTCAATGAACCCGTAGCCCAACCCCGAAGTGTGCGTCAGCAGGTCGCGGATCGTAATCTCCCGCTTCGCGGGCTCGCCCGTCCACGTGCCGTCCTGTTCGTTGTAGGTCTTGAGAACCTGCGGGTTCTTGAACTCGGGAATGAACTTGGAGATTGGGTCGTCGAGCCTGAACCGCCCCTCCTCCCATAGAATCATCACGGCGGTGGACGTGATTGCCTTGGTCTGCGATGCGATACGGAAGATGTCATCCGGCTTGAGCGCCCGTCCCGCTGCGTTGTCGGACATCCCAAAGGCTTTGTAATAGACGATCTTGCCGCGCCGGGCGACCAGCGCTACGACCCCCGGAATACCGCCCGCCTTTATCGCGTCTTCGCACATCGCATCGATCCTGGCGAGCCGCTCGGAGGAGACTCCGACTCGCTGCGGATCGGCCATAGCGAGCGGAGGAGAATGCTTGATGGATCTTGTCTGTGCACCGGCTGGCGACCAGGCTGTCAAAAACAGCGCCAGACAGACGGCGAGCCAAGCGGACGTAAGTACGCGAACAGGCGTTTTCATCGGTTCGGATTACTCCTTACTCCAGGTCAAAATTGTATGCCTGAGTATTCGTCAACCTCGTCGGAAACCCTGCCAGAACGGTTGAACTCCACGCTGGGCGGTCTATTCCATGGGAGGTAGAATGATATTGGAGTTGTAATGACCGGCGAGCCGCTTCTCGGTCAGATGTAGTTTTCACGGGGAGGAGGAGTCCCGATGTCGCTCCTGCGCAAAATGTTCGGCCCGAGTACGGATGAGGTCTGGCGCGAGTTGAGCAGCCAGATCGGGGGGGAATATCAAGCTGGAGATTTCTGGCACGGCGGTAAAGTGACCGTTCATGTTGACCCATGGATCGTCATACTCGATACGTATACCGTGTCTACCGGAAAGGCAGCGATTACTTACACGCGGCTGCGTGCCCCCTACGTAAACCGAGACGGCCTACGCTTCACGCTCTACCGCAAGACAATTCTTACTGCCCTCGGTAAGTTCATGGGTATGCAGGACATATCCATCGGCGATCCCGCGTTCGATGAAGCATTCGTGGTCAAGACGAATGACCCCGCGCAGGCGCGAGACCTCCTGGCCGATCCTCGGCTGCGCGAGCTGCTCCTGCAACAGCCGTCCGTATGGTTCACCGTAAAGAACGATGAAGGGATTTTCGGTCCTGCGTTCAACGAAAGCGTGGATGAAATCTACTTCGCGGTTCAAGGCGTTCTCAAGGACGTCGACCGCCTGAAGAGTTTATTCGACCTCTTTGCTGCAACGCTGCATCAACTCTGCCACATCGGATCCGCCTACGAGACAGATCCCAGCCTGCCTGTTTCGCGCCCTCCCGCCGATTCCCTGCTGCGCGGCTCGGAAGTTCCACCTACCTCAGGCAGCTTGCTCCGCCCCGCTGGAAGTTCGGGCGATGACGACTCAGACAAACTCCCACGGCCGGCCGACAAACCTACGGCATCCAAGTAGACACGTCCCGTCGAGGCGGGGATCGGAACTACGGCCGATTAATGTGTCGTACGGACAACTAACCGGTTCGCCCATCCGGCGCCGGGCTCGTCTTAACCAGCTCCATCCACTTCTCTATCAGAATCTCGCCGGTCATCTCGCCCAGCGACGTGCGGGAGACATACTCGTAGCGCGGGAAGCTATGAAAATCTACCTTGGTTAGGATATAGCCGAAAGCGTCGTTCGTGAGTCCGAAGAGGAGATTGTTGGCGCCGCGCATCTTGCGCTTGACGTAGAACCCGATATTCGGCAGGGCTTCGCCTGGAATGGTAAGTATCTGAGAGTCGCCAAGGTTGACCAGGTTGATCCGAGTCTGAATCGTGTTGTCGCTGCCGTGTGGGTATTTCAGCGGCGAGTTGGAGACCACAAATCGCATCTCGGGGGACTCCACAGGGATCGTCACCCTGGCGCTCCGGCAGAACACTCCAGGATTCTCCTGAACCGGAGCTTTGGAAACAATTCTCACTGCTTCATCTGCCATGGTCTTTCCTATGCGCAGACATTCTTCCCACGTGCGGGCGTCGTCCCAATATGCGCGCAGAGGGTCTCGCGGCTTGTCGAGCATACGGTTGTCTGCGGTGACCATCCCACCCTGGGCGCCGTTCATGAAGATTGCGGTTCCGCCCGCGCGCTCCTCCAAACGGTCGCACAGTGGACCGACGAGGTCGGGGCTCAAGATGCCAACCGCGTTCCCCAGCACCTCCGGGTGGATTGCATAATTCACGAGGGAGGCGATCGTCTTTCCGTCCGGTGTGAGCGCCTGAATCACGCTCATCCGGCGGTCGTAGAGGTCAGGAGCGTAATAGTTATAGGCAATCTTGCCCTGCGCCTCGCCCGTTCCGATCTTGAGATGCGCGGGTTTTGCGGCATCAAAGGCCGCGTTGACGGCTTCGGCCGCCAGGACGCACACCCGGTCCATATACGCGAGGTCGCCGGTGTGGCCGCCCCTGCCATCCGGGAAGGCGTAACAATCCGGAGCGCTATGCGAGTGCGTCGAGCCGATGATAATATTCTCGGCCGCAAGGCGCGGTACTCGTGCTCGGACTCGATCGCCCAGGACTGTAGGAAACCCGAGGAGGTCGAGAGCGACAATTGCAAGCCCCATTTCGCCCCGGCGAAGGTAGAGAGCACGGGCCGTTAATTCACCCTTCTTCTCGCGGGTGGGACGGGTCGGCCCCATTCCGCCGGAGACCGGAAGCAGCGGATTCGGGGTTATGATCCGCCTTCCCGCTCCCACGAGCAGCTGCGGGGCTGCGGTTATCTCGGCCGCGGCCGGATTGAGAGCGAGCGTCGCCCCGATCGCCGCAGCTCCTCGAATCCATTCTCTGCGTGTCACGGCAGCGCTGGCTCTTGCGTTGCGCGCATCGGTAGGCGAATCGTTGTCTTCAAGGCGTTTCATGGGTATCCTCGGGAGATGGAGTGCGATCTTGTAATACAGCCCGTTTCAATGCTGAGCGCCCGCATTCCTCCGGAGGGGTGTTCGCTAATCTCTTACAAGTTCATGTGCGCCGATATCCGAGTGGCGGCCCCGACGTTTGCGGTCGATGTCCTCCGTGACCTCGGCCAGCGGGACGGCCCTTCCCAATGCTCCCGCGGCCGCGACCGTGAGGTGGAGGTTTCCGTTCGCGGCATCCGCAAAGTATGAGGAGGGAACCGAATCCAGGTTTGACTTGAGATCGATCTTGCCCGGGGACTCTATCCGAATGGGAGCGCCGGCGAGCAGGTTGTTTGTAATGACCATGCCTTCGTTGCTGTGGACCAGGCGGATGAGCCGCAGGAGAGTGGAGTTCGGATCGAAGACCGTGTTGTTAACGATCCGGCAGTCCCGTGTATAATCTCCAAGAATGCCGTTTTCGGATGCACGGGTTACAAAGTTATTCCGTACAATGCAGCGTGTGCAGTGGATCTTGACATCATCGGGGAGTGAAGAGTTTCCCAGGCAGATTCCCGAATCGCAGTCGATAATGACATTGCGTTCGACGATACATTCCTGGGCGTCGTGCCACAGGAAGATCGCGCCGCGCGCCTCCTTCGTGCGGCCATGTATTCCCACGAACACGTTATCGCTGATTGTCCACCCGCGAGGAAACATCACGTCGATACCGCCGATATAGTTCCCCTTGAAGTTCTCCATCGTGTCTGACGCGTCGTCTTCATATCTCTTGGGATGGTCGTTGTAGAATAGGCAGTACTGGATTCGAATTCCCGAGGGGCGGACCTTCTCCCGATCCTTTTCCGGTACCTTTACGCCCTTTATCGCGCGCTGCCAGATATCGTGGAGGATGCAGTTACGGATCATTAGCCGCTGCACGTTGGTCTCCGAGTTGATCTTGATGCCGTTCCACCGGATGTTCTGCACGGTGAGATCCGCAACCGTCACGCCCGAACAGGCGGTAATCTTCAGCAATTCGCCCAGCGTGCCCTGTCCGTCTAAGACCACCTTTTCAGGACGTCCGGATACACCTCGGAGCGTAACACGGTCCGCCTTAATCTCGATAGAATGGGAGAGAACGTAGCGGCCATCCGAAATCAGGATCGTCTGGCCGGGGCGCGCCGTTTCCGTCGCGCGAATCAACTCATCGGCTGTTGAGACCCTTACTACGTCTCCGGACGGCGCAGGAAGCGGTGCAGCCCTTGGAAACCACGACGGCCATCGCAGTTCGGGAACAGCGGCCCCCGCCAGCGCTTCTTCGGTCTTCGGCCGCGTCCGCAGGGCATCGATCACTTCCGCATAATGAAGAAGGACCATGTAGTTTCGCAGCGTATAACCGGAGCTGCGAAGACCCTCCTCCGAGTAATCGTTCTGAAACCGTTTGGGAAAGCTGGGGTGTACTCCGTCACGTGAGATCAACGTTGGGACATCGTATCCCACGTAGGCTTGAAATCGTTCCAAGGCGCCGTCCCAGTCCTCGGGTCGCCGCTTCAGGATCGCTGAATGGTAGTCCAAGAGTGGGATCTTCAACTCAATTGCGATCTGCCGGGCAGCTTCCGCAAACTCAGCCGACTTCGTCTCCATTCCGTGCCGGGGCGGCATCGTGCTGAGAATCACGACTGAGCCATTGTCGAGGCATCTTCGCACAACGGAGCGCATGTGCGACCGGTAGTCGCTGAGCTCCACGGACGTGAGGTCGTTGCTTCCGAACATCAGGAGCACGGCTTCCGGATTCAGCTTTTTGAGCCATGCATCGATGTGTTCCGACGCCCAGCGTATCGTCTTGCCGCCCTCGCTGCCGTATTCCGGTCCTTTCCACTCTCTCCAGCACTCTGCCAGCATATGGGATTTGACCGATGCGAGCGCCTTCGACATATGTGGTGGAGCGTTCTTGACTTCACCAAGGAGTGGACTCCAAAATGCCTGGGTCACGGTAATGGAATCGCCGAACTGTGCGAAGGTTCCTGGTCGGCCACTAAAGCGCGCGTGCGTTTTCCGCGCCGCCTCTATCCAATCGGCCGTGTCCGGGCAGGCGCCGCGATGGGTGCGGATTGGCTGGGCAAGGAGAGCCAAACATGCGCAAAAACAGATCGTTCTCAAATAGGTGATCACGAGTAGCACGAAGGTGCTCGCCTTGTGGACATCACAGAAAGACGAAACGGACTGTGCAAACCGACTGTGGCTCAACCCACAGGCTAGACGTTCTCTGTCCAGGGAATTGATCGCGTTATTAATTGGAATCCCGGCGATCAGACCCTCAACGTCTTGAGAAACGCGACAGTCTGCTGCGTGAGCTCCCAGCTCTGCTCCACGAAGTAGTTCTTGACCCCGCCAACCCTGGCCGCCTTGAAAGTCTTCACCCAATCGATGGAGCCCTTTCCCATGGCAACCTGAGGATAGCGGCCACGTCGCTGGCCCGCTGTCGCCGAATCCGGTGCGCTCATGTCCACGTCCTGAAGGTGCATCGAGAAAAAGCGGCCGGGGTATTTCAGGAAGTAGTCTGCGGCGACGAAGCCGGCCGTAATGGTCGACATCTGAAACTGGAACTTCACCAGCTTCGGATCGAGCAGGTCGAACAACAGGTCGTAGGTCCTCTTGCCATCGACCGTCGATAGCTCGAATCCTTCGTTGTGCAGTCCCTGCCGCATGCCGGATTTCGCGGCGAAGGCAGCGATCTTGTTGTACTCGTCAGCCGCCTGTTTCACGTGGTCGAGCGTCGGGCTGGTGCCGCCGCCGAGAGTCGCAGTTATCATCTGCTTGATTCCGACCTCTTTTGCCCAATCGATGCTCTTCTGCTGGCTGTTCCGCAGCTCACCCATGGTGAAATGGGAGCTTTCGGATTTCATCCCGTGGTCCGCCAGGATCTTCTTAACTTCGCGCCCGTCCTTAAGGGACGCGAACTCGGCGCCGTAGCCGATCGGAGAGCAGAGCTCGAGCCGGGTCACGCCTATGTCGGCCATCATCATTACATATGGCGGGAAGTCCTTGAGCAGCGAGCGGGTGGGCCAGACCTGGCTGCCGATCGGCAGTCCCAGCGGATAAGCCCGAGCGTCCACTTCTTTGATGACCAGCATCGCGGCTGCGCCGGTGCGGAGGGCAGCTCTTTCAATGAATTCACGCCTGGAAACCAGGTTCACGCGCTCCCCCTTACAGTCATTATGGCGTCCAGGTGAGGTGGGGCTGCTCGGGTGTGCCGTGGCCGCCCTGGGGCAGCAACGTTCCACTTGCATCTCTGCACTTGATGTCGACCGTATTGGTACTGACGTCCGCGGTGACCTCGACCGTGACGTCTCTAGGCGCCTGGCCGGGAATGATCAGCTTACCTGGGCACTTGAACGAGCCGACCTTGTTCTCGATCTTCAGCTTGGCCTTATCGGCGGTGCTCGCGGTGATCTGATACAGAATCTTGTTCGCGTTATGCGGGACGATCTGTGATTTCGTATAACTCACGGTGGCTGCCACGCGCGTTGGATAGATCGCGACGCTGACGGAGCACTTATTGGGTTTGTCGGGCAAGAGCACAGCCTGCGAGGTATAGACCCTCTCGGCACGAGCCACCATTTGAACCGTGGCCAGGAGGACACACACAATCATGACTGACTTCATTTGCTGTTCCCCTTTCAATTCGGTCGTAATGCCGGCGTCTTGACGGATCGCACGGCTTGCTTTGTGGCAGTATAGTCCTTCGTCAAACGGGATTGAAGTCAAACTGATTCAAATTGATGTTGAATTGTATTTTCCGCACGCTCTAAATCTCCCAGCCCGGACGATACTCGCGTGTCAATAGCTTGTTCGCCTCGGCTATGTTCGTGATTTTCATCGCCGTGGAATCCCACAGCAGCCGCCGGCCCCCCATCCGAAGTGAGATGGACGCCAGATTCATGGCGTCGCAGAGCGGGCCGGCCAGAAGGAAATCTCCATAGCTCGCCGGGCCGCCTTTGAACGCCGCGATCCATGCCGCATCGCGCGTGCCGCCCTGCCTGCCACCCCCGCCCCGCTGGCGCGGAGCTGGTTCGGGCAGGTTGTTTGCAGTTCGATAGGCGCGCATTCTTGCTTCTGGAATCAACCGCGGATCTTCGCCCCGGAAGCCTGCAAGGACTTTCCCCTTGTCGCCGACGAGCATCATCCCTTCCTCATCCAGCTCCTTGCCCTCCGCCATGAGCTCTTCAGGCGTTGCCGGCTTGATGCCGCCGTCATACCAGAAAATGTCCAGGCCGGCCCGATCGCCTTTCGGCGCGAATCGCATTCGAACGGTGCAGGCGGCCGGGAATGAGAAGTCGTTCTTGATGCGCCGGCAGATCCGGTCCGACACCGTGCAGACGTGGCTCGGCGTCGATTCGACGCTGATCGGGGAGTCCAGGTCGAGGAGCTGGAATATCGGCCACAGGCTGTAGTGGCCCATGTCTGCAATCGACCCGCCGCCGAACTCGTACCAGCCGCGGAAGTTGGTGTGCGTGTAGTTGGGATGGTACGGGCGGTCCAGCGATGGACCCAGCCATAGGTTCCAGTCGAACCCGGCTGGCACCGGAGGCCTGTCGTTCGGGAGGTTCGGGAACTGGGGCCACATCGGCCGCATCGACCAGTTGTGAATCTCCCGAAGCGTCCCGATCGCGCCGTTCTTAGCCATTTCCAGCGCCTGTCTCTGGCTTTCGCCTGGACTGGCCGGCAGGAAGTGCGTGGCGAGCTTCTTCGCGCGTGCCGTCTCGATTACCACCCTGGCCTCCAGCAGCCGGTTCGCCAGAGGTTTGTGTACGATTACGTTCATGCCCCTCTTGAGGGCAGCGATCGATATCGCCGCGTGGGTATGGTCCGGCGTCATCACCTTAACCGCGGTCACATCCTTCTCTTTTTCCAGCAACTCGCGAAAATCTGTGTACGTGGTGCAACCCTTGAAGTTCTCCCTTCCCGGCTGCTTCCGGTAGTAGGTCTCTACGATCTCCTTGCCGACGTCGCGGCCGCCCGGAACGCGGTCATCGCCTTCCCGCCACGCCGGGTTAAGGATGAGCCGCCGGACGGTTTCCCGAACCTCGCCTTTGCTCCACTCCAGGTAATTGGCGCCGTCTTTCTCCACGTCGCACATCGCGACAATCTGAACGTCCGGGCTGGCCAGTATTCCGCCGATCTCTCGGATCGCCTGTGTCCCGAAGCCGATGCAAGCAAGCGTAATCTTATCACTCGGCGGCACATATCCCGGCCCGCCCAGAACGTGTCGCGGAATGATGGTGAAGGCGGTCGTGGCCGCGCCGCCGGCAAGAAACTGGCGCCGTGAGATTCTTCGCAATTGAGTTGATTTCTTGGACTTGCGCTGGTAACTTTGTGAAAGTTGTCTGGCATTCATACAAGCACCTCATAAGGTTCTACAGAGGGACGATCGGCGGTATTACTAACGGTCACGACTCCGATTCTCGATTCAGGCGGCCTGTTCCTATGTCGCCGCCATCACATGCTACATGGTGGGCCCCCGTTGACCGATTGTCTCGTATCCAAAATCTCGAGCACCACAAACAGCTCCCTCAACGGTTAATGAATCCGCATTGTCTAGCGGAAAAGCTGCGGCGCGAACTTAATGAGATAGTCGCGCCAATTTAGCCACGTGTGGCCTCCGGCCGATTCCTCGTAAACCACACTGAATCCATGTTTCTTCAGCAAGTTGACGGTCGAGCGCGTCGTCTGGACCAGGAAGTCATCCTTCCCGGTGCTGAACCACACCAGCCTCAGACCCTTTTTCAATGAACTGTCCAGGTCTGACTGATGCTGCTCCTCCCATGAAGGCCCAGCGGGTGGAGTCGGCGCTGCCGTCGCCGTTCCGGGTCTGCGAATCGGGAATGCGTTGAATAGTCCAGAGCTAAAGACACCTACGTATCCAAACATATCCGGATGCGGAATTGCCAGGCTCAGGGTCTGGCCGCCGCCCATCGAGAGCCCGGCGACAGCACGACTTTTTCGGTCCGCCATAACGCGGTAGCTCTTCTCCACCAGGGGTACGATGTCATGGAGGAAGTCCTGCTCGAACTCATCTGCCGGTGGACGCGGACCGGAAGGCGGCGGTCCGCCGAAAGACGCCGACCGGGTATGTCCGGCCGGCATGACGACGATCATTGGCCTTGCTTTGCCCGCCGCGATCAGGTTATCGAGTATGAAGTTCGCCCGACCGACGGAGGTCCAGGAATCGTCCGAATCACCGGCGCCGTGAAGCAGATAGAAGACCGGGTATCGGCCCTTGCCGCCTTCATAGCCGGGCGGGGTATAGACACGCATTCTTCGGAACTTCGAAAGCGCCGAAGAAAAGTAGGTCACGGCGGCGACTGCGCCGTGCGGTACGTTCTTGGCGTCCATCCACTCGTTGCCTGGCACCACGAAGAGGCTCCAGGTATTGTTGTTGGATTCGCTGGTAGCCGGGCTGCGCGGGTCGATAGTCGGAACGCCGTCGACTGCGAAAGTGTAGCGGTACGCCCCTGGATCAACCGGACCTACCGTGATCTCCCAGACGCCGGTGTCGTTTTTCGTCAGCGCTGTTCCGCCTCCTATGCCTGGCACATCGCCCGCATTGAGTCTCACGGATTCCGCCCGCGGCGCCCGGATGCGTAGTACCACACGACGATCGGCCAGCACGTCCGGCGACACCACCGGCGGCGCTTGCGGTCCACCCGGCGCTTGCCCTGAAGAATGCGCTTGAAGAGCTAAGAGGGCGGTCAGGTTAATCGCCCGCAGCCAATAAATCTTCGATTCCATGAAGTTCCTCCGATCAATACAGTGGTCCGGCACTACGTGGTCGTCATCACGTCGCCCCGCTATGATGCATCAGAATATCGCACATCTTCTCATTTTCCTCCTTGGATAACATTTCAAAGAGAGTTGCGAAATGTCGTTCGGATCAGTATGGCCCTACGATTCCGGACAGGCCAACATAAACTGGCGCCGTGAGCCATAATCAAGTCCAAAAAGGAAACTCTGCCGGTGAACCCCGTCGGCTTGCCCGATGTTTGTGGTTGATGGAAGGAATTGCTGCCGGACACGCCCAATCAAGCGGCTATTAGGAGCCGATCCTGGCGGTTAAGCATCGGCAAACAAAGGAGAACGAGATGATCATTCGAGGAATGATGCTTGCTGCTCTGCTGGCCGCCGGCGCTGTCCACGCGGACGAATCCAAGAACGCCGTCGTCTCGAAGAAGCTCATCGGCACTTGGCAGCTGACCAGGGGTGTCATGGCCGGCAATTCGTTTCCCGAAGAAGCAGTGCAGAACATTCAATTGGAGCTTACCGATGGAAAGTACAAGTTGACCGGGGCGGAAAGCCCCGATGAAGGTACCTGGGATCTTCATTCGGACAAGAAACCGCTCGGAATCGATGTGAAAGGTACGAACGGACCGAACAAAGGCAAGACGTATTTCGCCATCTTCGAGCTGCACGGGGACAAGATGAAAATCTGCTATGACCTCTCCGGCAAGACTCGACCGGCCAAGTTTGAGACGAAGAAGAAGACGCTGCAGTTTCTCGCAGAGTACAAGCGGGTGAAGCAGTAGTCGAATTTTACGCATCCTAATTCCAATGACAGAATTGGCATCTCGGTCAAATCGACCGAGATGCCACATCAAGAGGGGAGACGCGCAAATGCGCTTGAAGTCGATTTTACTATTCGGTGCAGTTTTCTTGAGTTCAGCGGTATTGGGCGACGACAAAAATGGGGTTCCCAAACCGGATAAGGACGGTTTCTACAGTCTATTCAACGGCAAGGATATCGATGACTGGAAGGTGTCCGATACGCCCGCTACTTTCAAGGTCGAAAACGGCGAGCTAGTCGTGCATGGACCGCGCGCGCATTTGTTTTATGAGGGCCCTATTCACGACCACAACTTCAAGAACTTCCACCTGATCGCCGAGGTGATGACATTCCCCAACGCGAACAGCGGCATATATTTTCATACTGCTTATCAGCCCACGGGCTGGCCGGACAAGGGATTCGAATGCCAGGTGAACAACTCCCACACGGACAACAAGCGCACGGGTGGTCTATATGACATCAAGGACGTAATGGACGTGGCTCCCGCCAAGGACAATGTTTGGTTTAAGTACGAGGTGATTGTTCGAGGCAATCACGTGATCCTGAAGATCGACGGCAAGGTGACATGCGACTGGACGCAGCCCGAAGGGTTCGTGCCGCCGACGGGACATGAGCACCGCGTGATCGATACGGGCACGATAGCCATCCAGGGGCACGATCCCGGTTCGGAAACGCACTACAAATCGATTCGGATCAAGCCACTCAAGTAAATCTCGCAACTCACGGGCGAAATCTCACCCTAGCGCCGCTTTGTAAAGCGCCACCAGCTTGCCCCACGCCTTCTCGGCATCCGGCTTGTTGTAGATGGGCTTGCCGTCCTGTCCATTCGGCATGTCCGGCACGCACCATCCGTGCAGTCCCTGATAGACCTCGACTTCCGCCGACACCTTTGCGTTTGCAAAGGCTTCCATCAGTTTGTCTTTCGCGTCGGGCTGCCGGGCATCGTCGTTCGACGCGATGCCTACGTACATGCGAGCCTTCATCTTCGGGATCAGGAGATGCGGGCTGTTCGGCTGGTCCGTCACCAGGCCGCCGCCGTGGAACGATGCTCCCGCGCCCACTCGATCGGGAACGGCCGCCGCCGTCTTGAAGACCAGCGGGCCACCCATGCAATAACCCTGGGTGCCGATCTTCTTTTTCTTGTCGACCTGCTTCTGAGCGTCGAGGAAGGCGATGTAGGCCGCCGCGTCCTTCTCCGCCATACCTGGCGCCTGGAGCCCTGACATGAATTTGCGCAGCCTCGCCATGTCGTCCTGGTTCCCAAAGTTGAACGTCTTCGCATTGAGGTCGATGGCGGTCGCCGGTGAGACTCGGTAGTAGGGATTGGGGACCAGTACCGAAAAGCCCTCGGCGGCAATGCGCTTGCCGATGTCGCGCATGGATGGGCGAAGTCCGAACGCGTCCGGCCAGATCAACACGCCCGGATGTTTGCCCTTCACCGGATGGATGAATGCCGCGTCGCACGTTCCGTCCAGCGTCTTGACCTCCACGTTCATCTCCATGACCTCAACTGCTCCGGCCGCCGCAGTCGCCGAGGCTGTTAGAGCCGTCGCCAGCCCTAATTTCACAAGGTCACGGCGAGACAGCTCACCCGAATCATCTCTGTGTCCCATTCTGTTGCTCCTGTTTATCCGTTTGTCCATGAAGTGGCGTATCGGTTCGCACGACCGCAACGTCAAAAGCGGATGCTTACAGCATGACATACTTGACGGGATGTTCTTGAGGCAGTAGATTGTGAACCGAAACTACGCGCGACCGATCCCACGCAGCGGATGTGACGCACAAAGCCGTTCCTCATCCCACGTCCAGCGCCAACTCGATGGCTTGCTCCATCGTCATAGCGAGACCCGTCTGCCAGGCCTGGGGAAAATCGCCGTCCGCGAGCGCCGCTTCCGTTTCTCTAAGGATCCGATCGTGATCTGGGCGGTTATAGGGAAGAACCGAAGCGCCGAGACCGTGGCGGATAGACTGCGCGGCTGCCAGCAGTCGCGCGGACTGCTCCGGCCGAGAGCGTATCAGGCTCAAATGTGCGCAGCTATCCAGAATATCAGGCAGCCGGCTCCGCAGATGGAGGTCGCGCGCAGTAATGATCGCCTCTCTGAGGTATAGGCCGGCCAGCGCGGCGTCATCCTGCTTCAGAGCCAGGGTGCCCAGAGCGGATAACATCCTCGTGGCGCCGGCACGGTCCTGAAGTCCCCGTGACAGCTTCAGTCCTTCCGTAAAGTGCGCGTGAGCGGACAGATAGTCCTCGCGCGCATACGCAATCTCTCCCAAGACGGTCGATACAGCAGCAATGCCGGTACCGTCGCCTATGCGGCGGAACAGGGCGATGCTCTCCTCCGCACGGTCCTCGCACAATGTCCGATCGTTCATCTCCAATGAGATTATGGCCAGATTGCCCAGGCACCAGGCCACCGTTGAGTCGTCTCCGAGCTCGCGCGCAATTTGCAGGCTGGTGTTGTAATGCCTGATCGCAGCGTCATAGTCCGTCTGAGCGTGGGCGAGAACGGCCGCCGAATAGGCAGTTCGCAATCGGATATTCTCCGCCATACCGCGAGAGCGGGTCTCGGCCAGGTCCAACCAGTCCCGTCCTTCACTCCAATGGCCGCGCAAATACCAGAACCACGTAAGCGCATTCGCCAATTCGAAGAATTGCGGATCCCACCGTTCGTCATCGCGCCCACGCATCAGCGCGGCGCGCAAGTTCTCATGCTCGCTTTCCAGCCTATCCAGCCAAACCTGCTGTTCGGCGCCGGCAAGATGAGGTTTCGCCTCCACGGCGAGCATCTGGAAGTAGGCAAGATGACGGCCGCTCCACATCTCGCGTTCTTCACGATCCGCCAATTGATGTCCGGCGTATTGTCGCACGGTCTCGATCAGGCGATAGCGTCCCGTGGACTGGTCCGGCACGACCAGACTCTTATCGGCTAGCGTGGCAAGCAGCTCGCAGACCTCGAATGAATCGATGATACCGGCGTCTTCCGATCCGAAAGCGGATCGCCAGCTGCTCATACCTTTCCCTCGTCCATCGCCATCTCGATCGCCTGCTCAATCGTCATCGCACGGCCCTGTTGCCACGTGCGGTCGAAGGCTGCATTATCCCCCATGCCGGCCCGGGATTTGCTTACGAGTCGGTCGCAGCGGGATTGCTCACTGGGTCGAATCGGCATGCCGATCTCTTCCCGTAGGCGCTCCGCTGCGCCACACAAATTTGCTGTCCGGCTATGTTCGCCAAGCGCCGCCGCGACCTGCGCCAGGCCCACCAACGACATCGCGATTCCCCGCCGGTCGCCCAGACTCCGGCTTATCATCAGACTCTGAGTTTGGAACGACCTCGCAGCGAGGCAGTCCCCCATCTCGATGGCCACATATCCCAGATCTCGCAGCGAACCGGCGAAACCCCGCTGGTCGCCAACCTCAGAAAAGGCCGCTGCGGCTTCTTCCTGGAGGGCGCACGCCGTCACGTGGTCTGCCTGAAGATTCGCCAACTGCCCCAGATTAGTCAGCGAGACGGCAATACCCCTCTTGTCTCCCATTTCCCGTCTTATCGCCAGGCTCTCTTCGTATTGCGCCTGTGCGGCATTGTAGTCTCCCTGATCATGGGCGAGGTTTCCCAGACTATTCAACGAATGGGCGATTCCACTCCGATCTCCAAGTCTCCGGCCGATCGCCAAGCTCTCTTCGAGAAATGCGCGCGCTGCCTTATAGTCTGCCTGTTCGTAAGCTAGGACCCCGGCCCCATTCAGCGCTTTCGCGCGATGCTGCGTTTCATTTGCGGCTCCCTGCGATAGCACGATCGAGAACCATCTCCGGCCCTCGGCCAGATGGCCGCGCGCGTCCCAGAAACGCGGCATCGCTCCCGCGAGCCGGACGCCGCTCTCGTGATTATCAGCCTGTTCCGAGGACCATGCCAGCGCCGCCCGCAGGTTGTCGTGCTCGGTTTCCAGCTTTTCCAGCCACACTCCCTGATCCGGTCCTGTAAACTGCGGTTCCGCCTGCTCGGTAAGCGCCAGGAAGTGGTCGAGATGCCGATCGCGAAACATCTCGGCTTCACCGGTGTTTGCGAGCGTGACGCGCGCGTAGTCGCGGACAGTCTCGAGGAGACGGAATCGGCCCGTGAACGGGTCCAGCACGACCAGGCTCTTGTCGGCAAGGGCGGCAAGCAGCTCCCCGACCTCGAACGCGTCGATGGCGTGGGTGTCGACCGGACCGAAAGCAGATGGCCAGTTGCTCAAGACTTCTTCTTATCCAGCGCAATTACAATCGCCTGCTCCAGGGTCATCACGCGCCCCTCGGCCCAGGCAGAATTGAAAGCGGCGTCATCTGCCAGCGCGTCGCGCGCGGCAGCGAGGTCCTGTTCATACTCCCCCGCCTCGAAAGAAGGCAGATGGGATCCGATCTCCTCTCGCAGCCTTTCCGCTGCGCCCCAGAGGCTCGACGCCAGGTACGGTTTCCCCTGTCGGGCATTCAGCGTGGCTAGCGCTCCAAGGAACTCAACGGCAGCTTCGTAAATACCGGCCTGCATCGCCATGTTCAGGCCACGTTGGAAGAGCGACTGAGCGTTGCGGTATTCGCGTTCCTGCATTGCAATATTGGCCAAGTTCCCCAGGCTATACGACTCCCATTCGCGGTTGCCAAGCTTCCGGAATTTCGTCAACGCCTGCTCGAAATGCGAGCGTGCGGCTGCCAGGTCGCCCCGGTCAATTGCGATTAGGCCGAAGCTGTTAAGCGCATATGCCTCGCCCCCTACGTCTCCGAGCTCGCGCCTGATCACCAGGCTCCGCTCGGTGTATTCGAGAGCTCGGTCGAGCTCGCCGGCAGACCGGGCGATAGAGGCCAGGCTAAGGAGGGCATGCGCCTCTTGCTCTCTACCGCCAGTCGCTCTGTCGATCTCCATGGACTGCTCCCATAATGTGCGGGCGGTGGAGTAATCCCCTTGCTTAAACAAGATCTGGGCAAGATTGTGCTTTGACCCAGCGATGCCGGGTTTGTCGTCTAACTCCGTGTAAAGCGCCAGCGCCCTTTCCTGCAGCGTCCGCGACTCATCGAAGCTCCCTTTGTTCATGGCAAGGATTCCCAGGTTCATCAAGGTGCCGGCCTGCCCCCAGCGGTCACCAATTTCACGCTGGATCACCAGCGCCTGATCCAGAAGGATCCGGGCATCCTGAGATCGTCCCATCGACGTAAGGATCGCTCCCGCCGCGTTAAGAGCTCGCCCTCTCGCCTCTGACTGAGATTGAGCTTCTGCGTGTTCCAGAGCCACCTCCAGGCGCTCAATGCCTTCGGACCAGTGGCCGCGCAGCAGCCAAAAGCGCCAGAGAGAACCTGCTAGTCGCAGGCCGGGTTCGCCGCCATCCTCCTTGCGAGACCAGTCCAGGGCAGACCGGAGGTTGTCGTGCTCCGTCTCCAGTCGCTCCAGCCATAGCTTCATTTCTCCGCCGCGAAGATGTGTCCGGGCTTGCTCCGCCAAGGCGAGGAAATAGTCGAGATGCCGGTCGCGAAACATCTCTGCTTCACCGGCCGCCGCGAGCATGACCCGCGCGTAGTCCCGCACGGTCTCGAGGAGACGGAAGCGGCCCGTGGACTGGTCCAGCACGACCAGGCTCTTGTCGGCAAGCGCGGCGAGCAGCTCTCCAACCTCGAACGTGTCGATGGCGTCGGCGACGTCCGGACCGAAACTGGATGGCGAGCCGCTCATGCTCCGCTCTCATCGAGCGCAAACTCGATCGCCTGTTCCGATATCATCGCGCATCCCTGCGCCCAGGAGGGATCGAACGCGGCGTCATCGCCAAGTGCGGCGCGGGCGGAGGAAATCACCTACTCATACCGCGGGTGCCGCCTAAGCAGAATTGGCGAACCGATCTCCTCCAGCACCCGCTTTGCAGCGCCCCAGATTTATGCTGTTCATAAACGTTTGGCGACGACAGGGATACGAATGACATCACCGAGCGGCCTTCAGGATACCAATGTACCGAAGCCAGTCGACGCATCGGTCCGGCCAGGTCGAAACGGGTTTGTCGGACTTCCGGACTCCGAAGCCGTGCTCCCCGGCGGAGTAGATGTGAAGCTCCACCGGCACGCCCGCTTTCTTCAGGGCCAGGTACATCATCGCGCTGTGGGCCGCGCTGGCGCCGCGCTCTGTGTCGTCGTTCGCATGGACCAGCATGACCGGCGGCATATTCGCCGGAATCCGAATCTCCGGCTTAAGAGCCCATGTCTCGATGTCCACAAGATATCCGGTGTAGCAGGACACGATGAAATCGGGCCGTGAGCTTACCTTGTCTGCGTCGTCGATAGGGTCGTAGGCCCGTTTGTCGGAAGTCATTCCCGTGAGCAGCGCCAAATGCGCGCCCGCGGAAAAGCCGCCGATGCCTATACGGTTCGGATCGATTCCCCATTCACCGGCTTTACTCCGGACCAGGCTGACCGCTCTCTGGGCATCCAGCAGCGGACCGGGAGCGGGCAGTCGTTCGGGCTCGCCAATACGGCGAGGGACCCGGTATTTGAGAACGATGCCGGTAATCCCGGCGTTCCTGAACCATTCGGCGACTTCCGTTCCCTCCAGGTCCCACGCGAGGTTCCAGTAGCCGCCTCCGGGACAGACGATCAGCGCGGCGCCGGTGTTTTTGTTCTTTGCGGGCCGGAACACAGTCAACGTGGGTTTCGTGACGCTGGTGATCCACTTCGCCGTCTTGGTGGGAGCATCCGAAGGGTCGCGGACGCGCTCGGCCCCGATCGGCCCGTACTGCCCGATGCCGCTGTCGGCGGGGACTTTTCCCGGCCAGAGGTCCAGGACGAGCGGGTTCTCGTCAGTCATACCCGTGCGCGCAAAGAAGAGAAGAAGGAGAATCAACAAAGTCAATCGCTGCATAACGGATACCTTTACCTTCTGCCGCCGGCCACAAGTTTCGAACCTTCAACCGTCGAGAAGCGGCAGTATCCGGTCCCACAGATCCGGCACATCGAGCAGATCGCCGTACTCGCGCACCCAGTACTCTATTCTTGCACGGTCCATTTTGGGGTACACGATGGATATGTTCCGGATGTCCTCAATGTCCTTGGGCCGACTCGCGATGGACTTGAGGATTACAATGTCTTCAGGCGTCGGAAGAGGCAAACGAATCTCAGGATCCGTCGAGACAATAGCGCGATCGATTACCTCCTGCTCGAACGGCATGCAGCCAAGCGCAATGTCCACTGTTATGCCGGTTGGCACATGTCTCACAGCAGCAACGCGGTTTGAAATGGCAACGGCTGCCATATCGGGGAAGAGAGGTTCGAATTCATGACGTTTCAGCGCCAGGATCAATACTTCGATTTCTGAGGTATCGAACATGATGAGCGCATCCACGTCTCGGGTAAAGCGAGGATGGGCAATCAACGACACAGCGACGCCGCCAATAATGACGGCCGAAATCTGGAGTTCCAGTAGTGCCGCCGCTAGACTATCTAGCGCGGCGATATGGGGTTCATCGACTGGCGGCACGGTACTTTGCGCGGATCTTGGACCATGCGGCGGTCACTTCGAGATCCTCCTCACGTAATTCAGCAACACGCATTCGGCTTGCAAACTTGATGATTTGTCTGAAAGCACGAATTCGGTCTTGCTCGGAAGCGTGCCGCATCTGGTCTACCTCAAGTCGCCGAAGCAGCGCAAATCCCGCGCACTGTTCGCGAACGATTCGCTTTTGCTCATCCCTGTTCAACCTTGCCTCCAAGACGACCGATAGACGGAAACAATGAAGTGAAAGAGGCACGCTGCCGGGCCACATAATCCCCGTTCAGTTCTTCGGGTTGCGCTGTCGCACCCGGTACTGCAAATTGAGTGATCGCCGAATCGAGAGTCACATTTACAAAGCGATTGACTCATCGAACCAGGTCTCTCACCCCGTCCGCTCCATCTCCAGCCCCCGCATGGTGCCGGTGCTGGAGGCGAACCGGTCCGCCTCGATCCCAAACCGTTGCAGGATGTTCACGAAGAGGTTGGGCAGCGGGTAGTTGCGCTCGCGGTCGAATGCGAGGTGCTGGCCGTGCTTGAAGCCGCCGCCCGCGAAAAGGATGGGCATGTTGGTGGTCACGTGGGTGTTGGCGTTGCCGAGGTTGCTGCCATAGAGAACCATGGTGCGGCCGAGCAGGTTCTCATTTCCCTCGGCGTGTGACTGCAGCTCGCCGAAGAGGTGGGCCAGGAGCTTCATGTGCTCGCGGTCAATCATCTCCAGCTGGGCCAGCTTGGCCGGGTTCTTCCCATGGTGCGAGAGGTTGTGATAGCCGTCCGATACGGGCTTCCCGTCGACCTGAATGGCCGGCGAGTTGACGCTGTCGAGTATCAAGGTGATGTTCCGCGTGGAATCGGTCTGGAATGCGAGGCGCGCCATGTCGTACATCAGGCGCACCTTGTTCATATATTCGCGCGGATCGGTGAAGTCCTGCGGCGGCTTTTCGGTCACGACCGGCCGGGGCTTCTTCTCCCATTCCGCCGATAGAACAAGCCGCTTTTCCAGGTCGCGCACGCCGGTCAGGTACTGATCCAGCCGCTCGCGGTCCCGCGCGCCCACCTGCCGGTTCAGCCGGCTGGTCTGCTCGGCGATGGTATCCATAATCGACTGCCCGAGCGCCAGTTTGCGCGATTGCGCCTGCATCTCCTCCGGCGAGCCGCCCAGGAAGAGCTTCTTGAAGATCTGCGACGGCCGGTCCTCACACGGGATCAGCACGCCGGCCGCAGTGCAGGAAAGGCTCTTTGCCGTCCGCCCGATGTTTACGCCGAGCGTGAGGGACGGGAATCGGGTGAGATGCCCGATTCGCTCTGCGACGAACTGGTCGAGCGAAATGGTGTTGCGGAAGCCGCCGCTGGAAGGGCGCTGAGCGGCGGTGAGGAAGCAGATGTCGGCGGGGTGGCCGGCATCCACGTCCGGATGCCAGACTCCGCTGCAGACGGTGAAATCGTTACGGAACTCGCTCAGGTGCTCCAGGTAGGGCGACAGCGTATACCCGCGGCCGGCCTGGGTCTGCTCGGGAAAGAACTTGTCCGGCAGCACGCCCAGGTTGTTGCAGATGCCGAAAAAGCGGCGCGGCGCACCGTTCTCCGGGGATGCGCCCGCGAACGCGGGCAGCATGGCATCAAGCAGCGGCAGCCCGAGCAGCACGCCGGTCCCCTGAATGAAGTGGCGGCGAGAGAGCGGCTCCCGCGTGGAGAGGTGGACGTTTTTCATGTTCTCACTTGCTCCTGAAGAGTTCACATGTAATGATACCGCGCCAGTTCTTTGTAACATATCTTCGATGGT